>PVMS01116856.1_pt1 | contig 10248 bp, 6 predicted proteins | sample 1853461 | NCBI WGS metagenome assembly PVMS01 (sample SAMN08582032, study PRJNA380276) | Marine sediment metagenome, whole genome shotgun sequencing project. | isolation source: ocean sediment barecode stripped | collected 2017
ATTGCGTCCCCACAACATGAGTTCAAGACCGTTGCTCCAACTCAGTCCGAAACTCGCATTCAGCATGCTGACCCTGCGAGAAGCGATATCAGCGGGCACATTTTCGACGACCTGCACTCTGTCGTCATAGACGTATTCGCCTCGAATGAAAGCACTGGTGGCCCCGATATCGAAGTAATAAGTCGCCGAAGTATTCATACTGAACTTGTGGACGCCGGCTGGCGCTGTTCCGCTCAGGTCCTCGGGACCGTCGACACCTTCACCTTCCTCGAAGGAATCATATATCGGATCCAGCCAGGTAGCGGAGAAGGTCAGTTTGAGGGCTTCGGTCGGCAACCACATGGTATCGACTTCTATGCCCTTGGTTGATTGCTTACCGGCGTTCTGCACAATAAAGCCGGTGCCGGTAAAAATATTTGACTGGAATCCTTTGATTTCCTGTTGGAACAGCGCCACGTTGAGCATGCTCGTGCTCCAACTGCCTTTAAAACCCAGTTCATAGACCAGAGCCTCTTCCGGACCCGCATAGCGGGTTCCCGCCGTCAGGTTGTTGACCGTAAGCCCAGCCGCTTCCAGCGCCGGTATGTCACTGGCAAACGGCCTGGAATCACGGCTCAGATTCCAGGAAGTGGCCTTGAAACCGGTGCCGGCGCTGGCATAGAGATTGATGTTGTCGTTGGCCTGGAATGCCGCCCGGGCTGTCCAGGTGACTTTGCTATCGTTGGATTTTCCAGGCTCTACGACGTTGGCAAAATCGACAAACGGCGGGAAGAACTGCAATGGCTGCAGGTCCAGTACAGGATTACAGGCCGGTCCCGTTTCCGGCGTGCACTGAACCGTGCTGAAGGCCTGTGCTGCAGCCGCGGCGCCAGGGTTGGCAATGATGTTTTCAAATGTCGGCGGCAGGCCTGTCAACTGGAAAAAGATTGCTCCGAAACCAACCTGAACCATGTCAAGCGCTGAGAAAATATCCGTATTGGTCTGCTGAATGAAGGCGTCTTTTTTTACTTTTGTATAGTTGGCGCCACCTGTCAGCGTAACCCTGTCTGTGACGTGCCAGTCAAATTGGCCGAACAGTGAAGTAGTCCTGTCATCCTGACCAGTCTGTTCGTTCGTACCCTGTCCGGTAGCGAAGAAACTGGCTGTCGGAGGCAGTAAACCAAGGCCAATCAGGGTCTGCTCGAGTAGTGTGACGTTACCGGTAGAGAGGATATCGGTGTAGGGTCGAAACGCGGAATCGTATTTGATTTCGTTATCGTAACTGACGGTCTCATCGAAATAGTACGCACCGAGCATCCAATCCAGTGAATCCGTTGACTGGCTCAGGCGAAACTCCTGGGTAAATGTTTCGATATTGGTGTCGCCCGAGTTGACTGAAACCAGTGCTGCACTGGTGAAGTCAACATCGGCGTTGTCAAGCCGTGAGCTTTCGCGGTATGCGGTAATTGAAGTCAGCAACAAATCGTTGGAGAAATTGAAATCAGCCTGCAATGACACGCCCTTGTTTTCGATCTTATTGGTCGGGTCGAAGTCCAGATATTGTTCGCGAGCGAATGCGTCGTTTGGAACCAGCTTGCCGCCGATCAGAAATATTATCGGGGTTGTTGGCCCGGCCAGCAGGTTTGCTACACCGCAACACTTTTCATCAATCTCGTCGTAGTCAGCAATCAGGCGCAGCGTTGTGCTGTCACTGGGCAGCCATAAGAGTTGTCCGCGCACGCCCCAACGGTCACGTTCATTAATGTCAGTATCGGTTTCGAGATTCTTGAAATAGCCGTCACGTTTGTTTCCGTTCACCGCCAGACTAAATCCAACCGATTCTGAAATGGGTCCGGAAATATCCCCTTTGAGGATCACCTGGTTGTAGTTGCCATATGTGAATTCGCCGCCGCCTTCGAACTCTTCCATATTTGGCGCTGCGGTCACGATGTTGATAACTCCGGCCGAGGCATTCTTACCAAACAGGGTGCTTTGGGGGCCGCGGAGCACTTCGATTCGCTCCAGGTTCGGCAAGTCGGCGAGCGCTGCAGCGGAGCGTGAACGATAGACGCCGTCGATAAAAACGCCAACGGATGGCTCAATGCCCGGGTTATTGGCTCCATTACCAAATCCGCGAATAATGAAATTGGTATTACCAGAGGTCTGGAGCTGCGTGACTTTTAAAGATGGTACAAGGGTCTGCAATTGAAGAATGTCCATTATCTGCGCCTGTCGCAGCACTTCAGCATCTACAACGGATACCGCAATCGGAACTTCCTGAAGTGTTTGCTCGCGTTTCTGTGCCATGACGATAACTTCTTCAAGGGTGTTTTCCGTCTGTGCAAACAATGGAGACAAGATCTAAGCTGAAACCAGTACTGCAAAACACCCGGTGATTATTCTTATATTCATGTCGAATCCCTCTGAAGTGATTGTGACAACGCCCAATTCGCCAAACTTCGCAAGAATTGTACTACAGCATTCCCCGATTGCGGTGATGAGCCCCCCGAAGGCTTACCCGGCAAGGAAAACGGTTGCAATCCTTTGAGTTATTACGTAAATTCACTATCACGATGAATACTTTGGCTACCAACGGCTTCTGCCACCTGCGCCGACCCCGATTTCAAAAACCGGGCTGGGTAGCCTTATAAATCAATTTCATCTTGATAGAAAAGCAAAAACCCAGCCGCCGGCTGGGTTTTTTAGTATGGAGTACAGGAAATGAAGGAGAATGGGGAATGCAGAATTTTTTGACCACCGCAGACTGGTCTGCAGAGCAATTGGAAGAGTTACTGAGCCTGGCGGCCCGCCTTAAACAGAATCCAATGCAAAGCCATTTGCGTGGTAAATCAATCGCACTGATGTTCCTGAACCCGTCTCTTCGAACCCGGACCTCGTTCGAGCTTGGAATGCAGCAACTCGGTGGGGTCGCGATTGTGCTGCAACCCGGTAAAGATGCCTGGGGGGTTGAATTCAAACCTGGAACCGTCATGGATGGTGATGCCGAGGAACACATAGCCGAGGTGGCCGGAGTCCTGTCCCGTTACTGTGACCTGATCGCGATTCGTGCATTCCCACTGTTCAAAGACTGGTCCAGCGATCGGGAAGATGCCGTCATCAAGTCCCTGGCCCGGCATGCCTCGGTGCCGGTGATCAATATGGAAACCATTGTGCATCCTTGCCAGGAACTTGCCCTGATGTTGACTCTGAAGGAGAAAATAGGCGAGGTCCGGAAAAAGAAGTTCGTGCTGACCTGGACCTGGCACCCGAGGCCGTTGAATACCGCGGTTGCCAACTCCGCGTTATTGATCGCCAGTAAATTCGGTATGGATGTCACCTTGTTATGTCCGCAAGAGGCATACCGGCTGGATACGCAATTCGAATCAGCGGCAGTTGATTTTTCCGCGGCATCCGGCGGTTCATTCAGCATGACACACGATATCGATAAGGCCTACAGCGGGGCGGACGTTGTATATGCCAAGAGCTGGGGCGCCCTGGCTTATTACGGCAAGCCGGAACAGGAATGGGAATTGCGCAAGAACTACCGGCACTTCATTGTGAATGAAGAGAAAATGGCAAAGACCGACAATGCCCTGTTCAGTCATTGCCTGCCTTTGAGGCGCAACATTAAGGCAACAGACGGAGTAATGGATGCAGACTATTGTGTTGCCCTGGACGAGGCGGAAAACCGCCTTCACGTTCAAAAAGCAGTCATGATGACCCTGCTGGGCTTCGGTGGAGCAGAATTGTAGCGGGCCGCCACGCGGGCGACCAATTTGATAAGAGATCAGCAAATGAGCAAAAAAATTGTACTGGCCTTTTCCGGGGGCCTCGACACCAGCTACTGCATACTGGACCTGGTCAAACAGGGCTTCGAAATTCACACTGCTTTTATCGACACGGGTGGCGTGGACGACCGGGGCAGGATAGCAATCAGGGACAGGGCTTTGAGCCTGGGTGCGGCCGAACACCACGAAATCGATGTCTCGCAGGCAATCTGGGACGAATTTGTAACACCACTGGTGTGGAGCCACGCCCGCATGCTGGGCGAGTATCCCTTGCTGTGCTCGGACCGCTACCTGATCGTCAAGAGCTGCCTGGAACTTTGTGATGAGTTGGGGACACGGCATTTCGGACATGGTTGTACGGGGATGGGCAATGACCAGTTGCGCTTCGACCAGACCGTCCGGAGCCTGGGCGATTACGAGATACAGGCTCCCATCCGTGACTTGCAGTCCCGCGTTCAGGCCGTGCGCGATTACGAACTACAGGTGATGGCCGACGCCGGTATTCCCGTTGAAGCCTCTGCCAGCCGCTACTCGATCAATGAAAACCTTCTCGGTGTCACCATTTCCGGCAGTGAGATCGATGAAAATCAGTCGCCGGCGGATGATGCCTGGTCCATGACGGCCGGCCGGCAGAACTGGCCCGAGCAGGCCTTGCAGATCAGGCTGGGATTTGAAAAGGGCGTGGCTGTCAGCCTGGATGGCGAAAGGTTCACGGGGCCGCAGATTCTCAAGAAACTAAATGCAAGCCTGGGTGCTTACGGGGTTGGCAGGCATATTTATACCGGTGATGTCAGCATTGGGCTCAAGGGCCGCATTGCTTTCGAGTGTCCGGGCATTGACGGGCTGCTGTCCGCCCACCAGGCACTTGAAGATGCCGTCAATACGCGATTTCAGAACCAGTTCCGCCATCAGATAGCCAACCGTTGGGCTGATCTTGTATACACCGGTTTCTTTTACGAACCGCACAAGATCGATTTGGAAGCCTATTTGAGCAGCTCCCAGCTGGCAGTGACAGGTGAAGTCACACTTCAAACCGAAGGTGGCAGAGTGATCGCGGTGGCCGTTGATACGCCCTATCGCTTGCACAATCCCGACGCAATTTACGCACAGAGTTGTGACTGGACGCCCGAGGAAGCAGTGGGTTTCATCAAGTTGCTGGGCCAGAGCACAACGCTGGCCGAAAAATCACGCCGGGGGTTGAAATGAAAGCACACGATATCGTGACCGCGAGGTAAGGACTAATGAGCCTGACCCGGATACTGGAAAATCTCGAAGCCCTGGTGGCCTGCGACACGCAGAACCCGCCAAGGCTGATTGACGGTGACTCCTCGATTTTCCGGCTGTGTGAAGGACTCGTTGGAAACGGCTTTCAGACCCGTACATGGGACCATGGCGAGGGCCATGTTTCCTGGTATGCCGTCCGCGGGAAACCCCGGGTCTTGTTCAATGTTCACCTGGATACTGTGCCCAACGGGGAGGGTTGGCGCCACGACCCGCTCAAGCTTGTGCTTAAAGATGGCCGCGCATATGGTCGTGGCACTTGCGATATCAAGGGGGCGGCGGCCGTCTTGCTGAACCTGGCGGAGCAGGCTGCGGAGAATCTTGCCTTGCTGTTCACTTCAGACGAGGAAGGCGCCGGTGGGTGCTGCGTGGACAAATTCATTGCCAGCGGCGAAGCGGATCGTTATGAACAGGTCATCGTGGCTGAACCCACATCCTGCAAAGCTGTGCTCGGACACCGCGGTTTCCTGTCAGTGAAAACCCGTTTTCACGGCGTACCCGGGCATTCCTCGGAAGCCAGGGCACTCAATGAGAACGCCAATCACCAGATGGTGCGCTGGGCAGCCGCGGCCCTGCGGATTGCGCAGCGGAAAAAGCAATCAGAGACCGATCCCGGCAGTTGTATCAACATAGGGATTGTCGACGGTGGAACCAAGAGCAACGTGATTGCCGGCAGTGCCTGCGTACACTGGAGCGCCCGCCTGCGGCCCGGCGACTCCAACGAGGAATTTCTCCACGAAATCCAGGCCTGCGACGTGGATGGATCTGCCACGGATTGGGAAGTACCTTTTTCCGGCGATCCTTTACCTGCTTCCGGACGGAGTGACGACACGGCAAGAGCATTTTGCAGCCAGAACGGACTCGGCACCTGTGATCCGGTGGATTTCTGGACCGAAGCGGCCCTGTTTTCTCAGGCAGGCCTGGCCGCCATCGTTCTGGGTCCCGGGCACATCAGCCAGGCCCATGTGGCAGATGAATGGATAGAATTGGATCAATTGTCGACAGCTCATGAACTCTACAGCAAGGTGGTAAAGCACAATGGCTGAAATTCGAAGCGTCGTTAACCAGGTGCTCAGTCAGTTGGGCGCCAGCCGGGAAGCCCGCTACTACCTGAATCAGTACAGCAGCGATGGCGAGTTGCAGTTTGCGGTCATCAAGGTCGGTGGCGCCGTACTCGAGGAGCAGTTGGAGCCGCTGGCTGCGGCATTGGCATTCCTGCGCAACCTGGGCCTGATGCCGATCATTCTTCACGGCGCCGGCCCGCAACTGGATGTCGCCCTGCAGAACGCATCAATACAGACCGAGAAACGCAGGGGGCTCAGGGTTACGACACCCGACGTCATGGAAGTGGCGAGGCCTGTTATCTACCGCGCCAACCGCAGGCTGGTCAGCGCCCTGGAAGACCAGGGTGTGCGGGCGCAAGGTATACAGCATGGCGTATTCGTCTGTGATTATCTTGACCGTGATGAGCTGGGCCTGGTCGGGGATATACATCATGTAGACCTCGAAGCGGTCCGCGATGTCGCTCACCGCGGCATGCTACCGGTGGTCGCCTGCCTTGGTGAAAGCTCAACCGGGCAGGTAATGAACATCAATGCGGATGTGGCGGCCCGGGAATTGATCTGGAAGGTCAAGCCACACAAGATTATTTTCCTGACCGGAACCGGCGGTTTGCTCGACGAATCGGGGCGAATCATTTCGGCGATCAGTCTGCGCACCGATTACGAGTACCTGATGGAACAGGAGTGGGTGCATTCCGGCATGCAGCTCAAGCTGGAACAGATCAGCCAGCTACTCACCGGTCTGCCCGAGAGTGCATCGGTTTCAATCACATCGGTGGCTAACCTGGCGCGGGAGTTATTCACTCACCGCGGGGCAGGAACACTGATCCGAATGGGTGAGCAGATCATCGAGCACAAAGAACCTGGCCCAGACTTCAGGCAAAAGGCAACGGCTTTGCTGGAACAGAGTTTTGGACGCAAGCTGCGGGAGGGGTATTTCGACAAGCTGGACCTGGAGTGCATCCTGTGCAGCGAATCCTACGGCGCCATGGCTATCGTCCTCAGGGGTGTGGACGGTGTTCCATACCTGGACAAGTTCGCAGTCACTCCGGAAGCGCAGGGTGCGGGGCTGGGCGCTGCCGTGTGGCAGGCGCTGGTGCATCGTTGCCCATCGCTGTACTGGCGCTCACAAACCGGCAATCCCATAACGCCCTGGTATTTTGACCAGGCTGAGGCCAGTTTTAGACAGGACAAGTGGGTGGCGTTCAGTGTCGGTATCCACGATTTCGAGCAGTTGCGGCGATGTAAGGAAGACTGCCTTTCTCGAGAAGAAAGCTGGCTGGAGATGGGAAGTGATTAGTGTCGTCGTGATTGGCGCACGCGGCCATACGGGGGCGGAGTTACTGCCCTTGCTGTGGCAACATCCGGAGTTCGAGATTGTCGCCGTGGGCTCAAGCAGTGTGGCAGGCCATCCGGTCAAGGCACACGTGGATGACATGGAAGGTTGTGAACTCCTTTTCTCGGAGATACGGCCCGTCACACTGGAGCAATTCCCGGCGGATGCCTGTGTGCTGGCGTTACCCAATGGTTTTGCGTCCGGCTATGTCAACGCCCTGGACGAATCAAGGCCGGATACCGTTGTCGTGGATCTCAGTGCCGATCATCGCTTTGATCCATCCTGGGCCTATGGGCAGCCCGAGCGATTCTCCGATTTGCTGAGCGGCGCAACGAGGATTGCCAATCCCGGCTGTTATGCCACCGGTGCACAACTGGCCCTGGCTCCTGTACTCGAGCAACTCGTGGGCACTCCGGTAGTTTTTGGCGTGTCCGGCTACAGCGGCGCCGGCAAAACTCCGTCAAGGAAAAATGACCCGGAAGCTCTCAAAGATAATCTGATCCCTTATACCTTGACTGATCATGTACACGAGAAAGAAATCGCCCATCACATCGGACGGGATCTGCGATTTCTTCCCCATGTAGCGCCGTTTTTTCGCGGTATCAGTTTGACCATTGCGGCGGAACTGGGAACTGCGCAAACGGAGGATGAACTGCTCAGGCGCTATTGTGAGTTCTATGGCGGCAGCCCGCTGGTTGACGTTCAGGCCGATATTCCGGAAGTGACGGAGGTCCGCGGCAGTCACCATTTGATCCTGGGAGGGTTCTCAGTGAGCGAAGTCAATCCCCATCGAATTGCCCTGGTCAGTGTTCTGGACAATTTGTTGAAAGGGGCGGCAACCCAGGCCGTGCAGAACCTGAACCTGGCGTTCGGGCTGGATGCGATGACAGGCCTGAAAAACAATCGAGGAAAACGGGCATGAACAAGTTTCTCTGGCAGTCGGATTCTGACGAGCAGGTAGACAAGACCATCATGGAATTCATGGCGGGCGAGGATGTGATCCTTGATCGCGAACTGTTTGCTTTTGATATACGCGCGACAGCTGCTCATGTGCGGGGCCTGGAGCGCATCGACATCCTCGACAGTGACGAAAGCAGCACGCTGTGCTTGCTGCTGGACGAATTGTTGCAGGAATTCGAAGCTGGTCGTTTCAAGCTGGATGAGCGCTTTGAAGACGGGCATTCAGCCATTGAAGTTTTTCTGACAGATCGGGCCGGAGAATTGGGCGCCAAGGTGCACACCGGGCGCAGCCGCAACGACCAGGTAGCAGTGGCAACACGTTTGTTTCTGAAGGATTGCCTGTATCGCCTGCATGCACTGAATGGCCGTATTGCGCACGCCTGCCTCAGCCAGGCCGAGCGCCATGCAGATGTTCCGATGCCGGGCTATACACACCTGCAGCGGGCCGTCCCTTCCAGCGTAGGTTTGTGGATGGGTGGTTTTGCCGAAGCATTCACCGATAACCTGACCTTTACCGGCAGCGTGCTGGAATTGATCGACTGCAGCCCGCTGGGTACCGCAGCCGGCTATGGTGTGAACCTGCCTCTCGACCGGGACGGTGTGGCAGCTGAGCTGGGTTTCAGTCGGATCCAGGTGAACCCGATGTACACTCAAAACAGCAGGGGTAAGTTCGAAATGATGGCATTACAGGCTGCCCTGCACTCCATGCAAGACGTCAGGAGGCTCGCCTGGGACCTGAGCCTGTTTACGACCAGTGAGTTCGATTTCGTCAGCTTGCCCGACCAGTACACGACAGGCTCCTCGATCATGCCCAACAAGTCGAACCCGGATGTGGTCGAGCTGTTGCGCGGCCGGGCTGCAACACCCGAGGCGGCCATCTCGGAAATCCAGGCAACGTTGTCGCTGCCGTCCGGATATCAGCGCGACCTGCAGCTGACCAAGGCGCCGTTGATCCGTGGCATGCGGGCCTCACTGCAGGCGCTGGCTATTGTACCCGCTCTGGTCAGAGGCCTGGAGTTCAAGCAGCACAAGATGCTGGATGCCATATCGAGAGAAATGTTCGCCACCGACCTGGCGTTGGAGCATGCCGTTGCGGGTGTGCCGTTCCGCAGTGCCTACCTCGCTGCCAAGAGCGAGTTGGATCTGATCGAGGCGCTGGACGTTGCGGCCAGCCTCTCGCAACGCACATCCCCGGGGGCTTGCGGCGACCTGCAACTGGATCGAATTCGCCGGCGCATGGAACAGGAATTGGCGCCGCCCGGACAACCGTCAGAGCTGGATTAAGACTATTTTCATGAAAAGTTGATTTAGTGCTTGACGCACAAGTCTCACGCCCTATAATGCGCCTCCTGCCTGGCTGATCCGTCAGCCCGGCGAGCGCCACCAACCGGGAAGTAATTTTGAATTAGTGTCCGGTTTATATTGACGGGGTTTTTGATTCCAATGTATAATGGGCGGCTCGTCCAGCATCGTTGTTGTTGTGCGAGACTGATCGCGAAATGCAATCAGTTGAATTGTTCTTTAACAAGATACAGGTAACTTGTGTGGGCGCTCACGTTGGTGGATTTGCCATTAACGAAAGCGACCATGCCCTGATTTATATTATGTAATCGGGAGCAAGGTTCAGCTTTCAGCTAGAAGAAACAGATGGAAGACTTGTCTAGACCTTAGGGTCTGGACTTTTAGTCTGAAATCGAAACTCTAAACTGAAGAGTTTGATCCTGGCTCAGATTGAACGCTGGCGGCATGCCTAACACATGCAAGTCGAACGGAAACAGGACGCTGTGATCTCTTCGGAGTGAACTTGTCGCTGTCGAGTGGCGGACGGGTGAGTAATGCATAG
>PVMS01120947.1_pt1 | contig 10248 bp, 8 predicted proteins | sample 1853461 | NCBI WGS metagenome assembly PVMS01 (sample SAMN08582032, study PRJNA380276) | Marine sediment metagenome, whole genome shotgun sequencing project. | isolation source: ocean sediment barecode stripped | collected 2017
GCCCAACGAGTGAATCTTCATCACACTACACGTGTTCCTTTCGGACCACTGGGGCGGCTGCCACGTGGTGCCGAGCTACGAGCGGCATCTGACCCGCGCCGATCAGCGTCCGGCCTACCGCTATCATCGGAAGTTCCTGCAGACGCTGCAGCAGCGCGACCGGCGCGAACGCTGGCTGCTGAAGGCGCCGAGCCACCTCTTCCAGCTGCGCACGCTCTTCGACGTCTACCCCGAGGCGCGGGTGATCCAGACCCATCGGGACCCGCTCAAGACGATCCCCTCGGCGCTCTCGTTGATGGCGACGCTCCGCTGGATGCGCTGCCAGCGGGTCCCCCTCGAGAAGGTCGGCGAGCGGACGGCCGCCGGCTACGAGTGGATCTACCGCAACGAGATCGAGCAGCGGGAGAAGGGCGGCCTGCCCGACGCTCGCTTCGTCGATGTCCGCTATCACGACCTCGTCGCCGACCCCGGCGGCACCGTCCGCGGGATCTACGAGCGCCTCGACTGGCCCCTGCCCGATGGCCTCGTGCGGCGCGTGACCGAGTACGTCGCCGCCAAGCCCCGGGGAAGCCGCGGCGCCCACCGCTACTCCCTCGAGGACTGGGAGCTCGACGCCGCTGCGGAACGAGAGCGCTTCGCCTTCTATCGGGAGCGCTTCGGCGTACCCGACGAGTCCTGAGCGCGGCAGGTTCCGAGGGCTGTGGGTCCTTGCAGACGGTCCACCGAGAGCGGATGATGGCGGCGCGCCCCGAATGGAGGAACCCATGAGCCAGGCAGCACGCACCCGAACCGTCGGGGGCATCCTCTACCCGGACTTCGAGCTGCTCGACCTCTTCGGGCCGCTCGAAATGTTCGGGAACCTGGGCCCGGAGGTCCGGATCGTGACCGTCGCCGAAGAGGCGGGCCCGGTTCGCTCGACGCCGGGTCCGGCCACGGTCGCCGAATACTCCTTTGCCGACTGTCCGAAGCTCGACCTGCTGCTGCTTCCCGGAGGCATCGGCACGCTGGCGCAGCTCGGCAACGAGAAGCTCCTGACGTTCCTGCGCGAGCGCTCGCGGACCGCCGAGCTCACGCTCTCGGTCTGCTCCGGCTCGGCGATCCTGGCGAAGGCGGGCGTTCTCGACGGTCGCCGCGCCACCTCGAACAAGGTCTACTTCGCTCTGGCCCGGGGCCAGAGCGATGCCGTCGAGTGGGTCGAGAAGGCGCGCTGGGTCGAGGACGGACCCTTCGTCACCTCTTCCGGGGTCTCGGCCGGAACCGACATGGCGCTCGGCGTGATCGAACGACTCTTCGGTCGGGAGCGGGCCGAGGCGGTGGCGCTCGTCACCGAGTACCAGTGGCACTCGGACGCGGCGACCGACCCCTTTGCCGCGTATCTGAACCAGACGCAGCACGCGGCCGCGGCGGTCGGCGCCTCGCCGCCGGAGTAGCCGCGGTGCCTACTCGGGCAGGAGACCCTTGGCGCGCAGCGCTCGGGCGACGATCGCGTTGCCGGCGGCGTTGTAGTGGGACGAGCCGATGACTCCCGAGTCCGCCTCGCCCGGGCGGTCCGCGAAGGCATGGGTGGTGTCGATGACCTGTGTGCCCCGGGCCTCCAGTCGCTCCACCAGCGGTGTGTGTCGGGCCCGCCCCATGTCCCGCATGTCCCGGGGCAACGGCAGCATCACCACGACCGGAACCGTCCCCCGTTGCTGCGCCTCCTCCCGGAACCGTTCGCAGAGGGCGAGCAGCACGGCGAAGGCCTCGGAGCCTTCGTTGTACTCGCCGCCGGCCATCGGACGATCGGGCCCCGCCCGGTCGACGAGCGCGTGGGCACCGACGCCGAGCATCCGCAGCGTGAAGGGCCAGCTCGGCAGGCCGACGGCGTAGGTCCGCGCGTAGAAGTAATCGCGCTCGCCGATCCGCGGCAGCCAGTGCTCCTCGTCGGCCAGCAGCGCGCGGTAGTCCGCCAGCGAAGGCAGCGGGTTCTGGAGCAGTCGCAGCTGACCGTCCTCGTGGAGGAAGCGGGGCTTGGCCATCGGATCATGGGTCGCGGGATTCAGGAAGGGGAGGAAGCGGTTGACGCCGCGCTTGATGTCCTGGGTCATTACCGCAAAGAGGGCGACCGGTAGCTCGAAGTGTTGCGCCTCCTCCTCGTAGCGGAGCAGCGCCTGGCCCGGGCCGTAGCCGGGAACGCCGAAGTTCAGGACGTCGAGCCCAGGAACCTGCGCGGCCAGCTGCTCCTGCCAGGTGTTGGCAAAGGCGACCTCGTCACCGTGGGTGAACGAGTCGCCGAAGGCCGCGATGCGCAGTCGACCCTCCAGGACCGCCGCCGGGTGCTCGCGGTCGGCGCGAAAGCCCTGGGCGTTGGCGCGGTAGTCGCCGCTCTCGCCTCCCGGAGCCAGCGCCCAGCCGAGCTTCGGGTCGTTCCGCAGGTAGCGGAGCTCACCGGCGAGGAGCTTCGCGATGCCCTCGCGTTGGCCCTCGCTGAGCCGCGCCTCGGTAGGCGGCATCCGGTCGAGCGCCACCAGCACCCGCAGCGCAGCGCAACGGCCGAGGCGAGCTCAAAGGACCCGAAGAGCAGCGCCAATAGCGCGATCCGCCGGCGCACCGGCGACGACGTTGCCGTCACGGAACTTGCGGCCTCAGCCCATCGAAGGCAGCACGCCGATGGGACACTCTCCGCGGGCGAGCTTCTTGGCGCGCTCGACGAGCTGGCTCTCCATCTCCTCGCGCCCGATCATGATCACGAAGTCGCCCTTGCGGATGCCGTCCACTGCGAAGCGCGCCAGATCGTCGAGGTCCTGCACGGGAAGCTCGACGCCGACCTTCTTCATGCCGTCCATGAACTGGTCGAAGGTGATCTCGGTGCCCTCGGGAAAGGGCGTGTCCCGCGCGAGATCGACGGGTCGATTGCGGCGGGTGGTCCAGATGCCGGTGTTCAGCATGCCGCCCGAGGGATAGAAGATGGCGGCGCGCAGCTTCTCGCCCTGGGCCTTCAGCTGCGCGCCCAGGCACTCGGTCAGGATCGAAACCGAGGCCTTGCTCGAGGCATAGACCGACTGCTCGGCCAGTGGCGAGATCCCGCCGTCACCCGAGGATGTATTCATCACGAAGCCCTCCTCCCCTCCCGCGAGCATGCGCGGAACGAAGGCCTGAATGCCGTGGACCACGCCGCGCACGTTCACGCCGTGGACCCAGGCCCAGTCGGTGGGCTCGGTCTCCCAGATGTTCAGGTTCGCGACGCTCACCCCGGCGTTATTGCACAGCAGGTGGCAGGCGCCGTGGGCATCGTAGACCTGGTCCGCCAGGGCCTTCACCGACTCGAAGCTCGAGACGTCGGCCACGGCCGAAGAGACCTGTCCTCCCCCGGCGGCGAGCGCCTCGACCGCGGTCTTCAGCGCCGGCTCCTCGACGTCAGCGATCACCACCTTCATGCCCTCGTCGACGAAGGCCTTGGCCAGCGCGCGACCGATGCCGCTGGCGCCGCCCGTCACGACCGCTACCCGACCCCGTAGTTCCTGCATCGTTTCGCTCCTCGTTCGTGTCGGACTGAAGAATCCGAGCCTCCACCATCTCCGGGCGTGCGTCAATCCGTCCCGAATCCGGACCCGCGTCCAAAGTGATTGACGAGAGCCGGCGGGATCGACAGAATCCAGCCATGCTCGACGCCAACCACATCCGCCAGGTCTACGAACGCTACCCCGAGCTCGTCACCAAGGGAGACGTCGACACCATCGTCGCGCTCTACACCGAGGACGCAATCATCGAGGACCCGATCGGCTCCGAGCTGCACAGGGGCCGGGACGCGGTCCGGGCCTTCTACCAGGCCGCGGCGGGGACCGTCGTGATGAAGCGGACCGGGCCGGTGCGCGTCGCGGGCAGCGAGGCCGCGACACCCCTGGTCGTGCTGATCGGCCCGGAGGGACAGCAGCAGGCGCTCGACATCATCAGCGTGATGACCTTCGACGACGCAGGTCTCGTGCAGAGCATGCGCGCCTTCTGGAGCATGGACACCATGCGTCCGGCAACGGCGGAAGATCTCGCGCTGTAGCGGACCCGACCGCACCGGGGCTCGCCGGCCCCCCGAAACCGCGGCGCGACCGGAGCGCCGCCCCACGCCGGCCCGCGAAGGATCGAGCTACACTTGCAGGTCGCCCACGACCCCGCGGAGGACTCGCCTTGGACCCCCTCTCCCTGCTGGGACGCTCGCGCCTGCGCTTCCTTTCACGCTGCGCCGTCCCCCGCGACCTGGACAGCGTGACGTCGCTAGGCCCCGAGGACGACCTCGACGGCACGGGCGTCGATCGCGACGCGATCGAGACGGTGTGGTCGGCCGCGCGTGCGTTCTACCGCACCGGCATCACGCCAATGCTCCAGCTCTGCATCCGGCGTCGCGGCAGGGTCGTGCTCAACCGCACCCTGGGACACGCACGCGGCAACGCGCCGGGCGACGACCCCGACACGCGCAAGACGCCCGCGACCCCGGCGACCCCCAGCAACGTCTTCTCCTCCGCCAAGCTCATCACGGCCATGGTGATCCACAAGCTCGACGAGCAGGGTGTCCTCCACCTGGAAGACCGGGTCTGCGAATTCATCCCGGAGTTCGGCAGCCACGGCAAGCAGTGGATCACCCTGCGCCACCTGCTCTCCCATCGCGCGGGCATCCCCAACATTCCCACCGAGGCCCTCGACCCCGAGCTGCTCGCCGACCCCGACCGCATCTGCGCCCTCCTCTGCGAGATGGAGCCACGGACCCGGCCCGGGAGCCTGGTCGCCTACCACGCCATCAGCGGCGGATTCATCCTCGGTGAGGTCGTGCGCCGCGCCACGGGCACCAGCATCCGCGAGGTGCTCGAGAAGGAGATCCGTGAGCCGCTGAGGCTCGGCTGGCTCCACTACGGGGTGAAGCCCGAGGACGTACACCAGGTGGCCGAGAACGCTTTCACCGGCCCCCCGCCTCCCCCGCCGGCCGGGAAGATGCTGTCCCGTGCCCTCGGCAGGACCCTGCCCGAGATCGTCGAAATATCGAACGATCCCCGCTTCCTGACCGGGATCGTGCCCTCCGGAAACGTGATCACCACCGCCCACGACCTCTCGGCGTTCCTCGAGTGCATGCGGCGGAACGGAGAGCTCGACGGCGTGCGCATCTGGGAGCCGCGCACGATCCACCACGCGCTGAACGAGGCGTCCTACCGCAACGTCGACCTGACGCTCTTCATGCCGCTGCGCTTCGGTCTGGGCCCGATGCTCGGCGATTCACCGATCGGGATCTTCGGCCGGGATACGGCGAAGGCCTTCGGGCACGTCGGCCTCACCAACATCTTCCCCTGGGCCGACCCCGAGCGCGAGATCTCGGTGGCGCTGCTCACGACCGGCAAGCCCGTACTCAGCCTGCACGCGGTGCGGCTGGTGCAGCTGCTCGGCGCGATCGGCACCGCGTTCCCCAAGAAGGAGACGGCCGCGGCGAGCTAGATCCGCCGTGGGCGTGCTGGCTTGGAGAAGGCTGGCTCAGTCGCGGCTTCGGCCGGTCGCCACGACCCGCGTGGCGGCTGCTCGACGCGACGGAGCACGACGGCGGGTGGCCCGCTTGTCGGCGGGCTCGAGGGCCGCCTCGAGCACTTCGTCCATGTGCTCGACGGGGATGAAGGTGATCTTCCGCTTGAGATCGGCGGGGATGTCATCCAGATCCGAGAGGTTCCTCTTCGGCAGGATCACGCGACAGATGCCCGCGCGGAGCGCAGCGAGGCTCTTCTCACGCACGCCGCCGACCGGCAACACATGACCGCGTAGTGTGACCTCACCGGTCATGGCGACGTCGGCGCGCACGGCGCGGCGCGTGGCCAGGGAGATGAGGGTGGTCGCCAACGCGACGCCCGCCGAGGGCCCGTCCTTGGGAACGGCGCCTGCGGGCACGTGGACGTGCACCTCGTGGCGTTGAAAGACGGCCTCGTCGAAGCCCAGCTCGGGTCCTCGACAGCGCGCGTAGGTGAGGGCGGCGTGGCCGCTCTCCTTCATCACGTCGCCGAGCTGACCGGTCAGCACCAGCCCCTTGCCCTTGGTGAGCGTGGCCTCGATCGTGAGCACCTCTCCGCCGCTCTCGGTCCAGGCGAGGCCGTTGGTGACACCGACCTCGCCTGTCTTCGACGGAGCCTCGTCCTGGAATGGCGCCGGCCCGAGGAACTTCTGCAGTGTGCGCTTGTCTACCCGGACGTTGCGCACGTCGCCCTCGGCGGCCTTGCGAGCCGTCTTGCGGCAGACCGCCGCCACCTGGCGCTCCAGGTTGCGAACGCCGGCCTCGCGGGTGTAGTCGGTGACGATGCGCGAGACGGCCGCGTCGGACCAACGGATGCGGTCCTCGGGGAGGCCGTGCTCCTGCGTCTGGTGCGGAATCAGGAAGGAGCGCGCGATCTCCACCTTCTCCTCGGGCGTGTAGCCCGGGATTCGGATCACCTCCATGCGGTCGCGCAGCGGGCTCGGGATGTTCTCCAGCATGTTGGCCGTGGCGATAAACATCACGCGCGAGAGGTCGAAGGGCACGTTCAGGTAGTGGTCCGAGAAGTGGACGTTCTGCTCGGGGTCGAGCACCTCGAGCAGGGCGGACGACGGATCGCCCCGGTAGTCGGCGCCGAGCTTGTCGATCTCGTCGAGCATGAAGACCGGGTTGCAGGTGCCCACCTGCTTGAGGCACTGGATGATCCGGCCCGGCATGGCGCCGACGTAGGTGCGGCGATGCCCGCGAATCTCGGCCTCGTCGCGCACGCCGCCCAGCGAGATGCGCGCGAACTCCCGGCCCATGGCGCGGGCGATGGACCGACCCAGCGAGGTCTTGCCGACCCCGGGCGGGCCGGCGAAGCAGAGAATCGGGCCACGCGAATCGCCGCGCAGCTTGCGCACGCCCAGGTACTCGAGGATACGATCCTTGATGCCGTGCAGATGCGCGTGGTCTTCGTCGAGGATGCCCTTGGCGTGGTCGAGGTCGAGCTGGTCGGGGGACTCGTCGCCCCAGGGCAGCTCCACCATCCAGTCGAGGTAGGTGCGCACGACGTGCGCTTCGGGGCCGTCCGGGTGCATGCGCTCGAGGCGGCGAATCTGACGCACGGCCTCGGCCATCGCCTCCTCGGGGAGCTCGGCCTCCTCGATCTTGGTGCGGTAGTCGTCGCTCTCCTCGCCGCGCGGGTCGGTCTCGCCGAGCTCGGCCTGGATCGCGCGCAGCTGCTCGCGCAGGAAGTGCTCACGCTGGCCCCGGTTCATCTCATCCTGGGCCTGGCTCTGGATCTCGGCCTGGACCGTGGTCACCTCAAGCTCGCGGCGTAGCAGCGCGTCGATCCGGCGCAGTCGCGCGATCGGATCGACGATCTCCAGGAGCTCCTGCGCCTCTTCGGTCTTGAGCCGCAGGTTCGAGGCGACCAGATCCGCCATGCGGCCGGCCTCGTTCACGTTGGACGTGACCGAGAGGATCTCCGGCGGAAGGTTCTTGAGCGGCAGCAGCTCCTCGACGCGGCCGCGCACGGTGCGGATCAGCGCCTCGGACTCGACGCACCAGTCGGCCTCGTCATCGGCGGGCAGCGGAGAGACGCGCACCCAGCGGGAGCGCTCGTGCTCGAGGAAGCTGTCGATCCGCGCCTTGGCCAGCGCCTGAACCAGCACCTTCACCCGGCCGTCCCCCATGCGCAGGATGCGCATCACCATGGCGACGGTGCCGACCCGATGGAGATCGTCGGGCTCCGGCTCCTCCACGTCGCCCTCGCGCTGGGCGGTCAGCAACAGCAACCGGTCGCCCGCCAGGGCGTCCTCGATCGCGGCGATCGAGCGCTCTCGCGCGACGAACAGCGGCAGCACTACGTAGGGAAATACCACCAGCTCGCGCAGGGGCAGAACCGGCAACTCCTCGGGCATCGTGAAGGACGCGACGGGCTCGTTCATACCCCCGTCATCGGCCACCTCGCCCGACAACTTTTGCCGCTCCCCTGCGGTTCTACCGCGCGGCGGGGGGCATTCTCATTCGACGGACCGGATACGGCCGCGCTCGACGGCGAGGAGGAAGGGACGCTTCTTGGCGTTGCCGTCCTTGCGCATGGTCAGGACGCCGGTGACACCGGGGTAGCCGGTGATCGAGAGGATGCCGTCGCGAACTTCGTCGCGGTCGTCGCGGCCGCGGGCGAGCTGCATCAGGACGAGGTTGGCGGCATCGAAGGCCTGGGCGGCGAAGACGTCCGGGGGCGCGGCGTAGGCGCGATCGAACCGCCTCGTGAAATCCTGCACGATCGGATGTCCGCTGGCGGGCAGGAACTGCGCCGTAAAGCGGGCGCCCTCCACGTGCTCCCGCCCGATCTTCACCAGGTCGGGATCGTTCCAGCCACTCGGGCCGAGCAGCGTGGTCCCGACGGCGCGGTGGAAGGCCAGCTGCGGCGCGATCAGCACCACCTTCTCGTGGGAGTCGGGAATGAAGAGCGCGTCGAAATCGACGATCGGCGGCAGCGGCTCGCCCTCCGGCCCGGTCAGCGCCGCCGCCTCGGTGCGCAACTCGACGGCCTCCTCGGCCGGCAGGCGGCGCGCCCGCGCCTCCATGTCCTCGCGCTCTTCGAGCGCCTTCTTCTCACCCCGGGTGAGCATCTCGTAGCCGACGAGACGACGGATGGCCTTGCCGAAATCCGTGGCCTCGGGGTCGTAGGAAGCCACGCCGACGATGCGTCCGCCCTGCTCCTCGACGGCCTGCCAGAAGAGCCGGCGCTGGCCTCGACCGTAGCTGTCCCGCGGATACAGGATGGCGAAGCGCTGGGCCCCGAGCTCCCGCACCGAGTGTCGCACCAGCGTGTCGATCTCCTCAGCCGGCATTGTGCGGACGCGAAACACGTGGGGACGCCGTGCGCTGATCTCGGCTCGGGCCGAGAGCGCCAGCAGCGGCACACCCTTGTCCTCGGCCGCGGCGGCCGCCGCCTCGCACTCGCCGCGCAGCAAGGGACCCACGATCGCCACCACGTCCTCGTCGGCGAGGTCGCGGACGGCGCGGTCGGCCAGGTCGGGGCGGCCGGCACTGTCGCGGATCAGCACCCGCACCCGCGGCGGCTCGCCCGGGCCGCGGCCGAAGACGCCCGCGGCCAGCAGCACCCCCTGCAGACTCTCCTCGCCGAAGCGCGCGAAGGGGCCGGTGAGCGGCAGCACCACGCCGATCGTCCCCTCGGCACCTGCCGTCGACGCCGCGAAGCGGGCAGCCGCCTCGGCGTAGGTCGGCAGCTCGATGTCCTCGTCGGGTCCTTCTTCGGAGAGCCGCAGCCGCTCCGACACGGTGGTGAGGCGCACCTGGTAGGCCGGCGCCATCTCCAGGCGCGAGGCGCGGTCGACGGCTTCGCCGGCCGCCTCCAGGTTGCCCTGGTCGAGGGCCAGGTCGGCGGCCTTCAGCAGCACCCGCGCAGCCGGGATCTCGCGTCCGATCTGCTCGCCGGCGCGCATCAGGTCGGGCCGGTCGAGCTGCGCGATCAGCTCGTCGATCTCGACGTCGACGAGCGCCAGCCGGTTCTCGTCGGTCTCGGACCCGCGCACCCGCGAAAGCCAGCGCAGCTTCTCGACGGGATCGGTCGCGACATCGGCCAGGACCCGGTAGGCCACCCGTCGCTCCGCGCTCGAGAGCTTCGAGATGGTGGTGCTCGCCATGACCGCCGAGGCGGCCTGGTCGTCGCCGCGGGCCAGCTCGAGCCGGGCAACCTCCACCCGCGCCGCGTTGACGCGATCGCCGCCGGGGTGGCTGCGGACGACCCAGTAATAACGCTCGAGGGCAGCATCCGCGTCGCCGCGTGCCAGGGCGATCTCGCCCAGGCGCATGCCCACGTCGTCGGCCAGCGGGCTCTCCGGGTAGGTCGTCAGGAAGTCCTGAAGCGCCCGCTCGGCGCCCGCGGGATCGTCCACCAGGTTGGAGATCGCCTGGGCGTAGGCGTGCCGCTCCTCCTCGCTCGCCCTCGGCCCGAGGATCGGCATCGTGACCTGCGCGCAGGCCGCGAGCCACGCCAGGAGCAGGAGAGCCGCCGCAGCGCGCGTCCTCACTCGAACAGGTCCTTCAGCTTATCGAGGAACCCGCGCGTCACCGGCGATACCTCCTCCCCGCCCTCGTCGGCAAACTCCTGGAGGAGCTCGCGCTGCCGCTTCGACAGCTTCGTCGGGATCTCGACGAAGATGTGGAAGCGGCAGCGCGAGCTCCTCCAGGAGTTTGCCGACGAGGGCGGGGAGGAGGTATCGCCGGTGACGCGCGGGTTCCTCGATAAGCTGAAGGAC
>PVMS01028059.1_pt1 | contig 10247 bp, 8 predicted proteins | sample 1853461 | NCBI WGS metagenome assembly PVMS01 (sample SAMN08582032, study PRJNA380276) | Marine sediment metagenome, whole genome shotgun sequencing project. | isolation source: ocean sediment barecode stripped | collected 2017
GCAGGACCAAGACTTCCTGTGTGTGGGCATCGGTGATATAACGGTTGGCTTCCCACAGTTGGGGCCACAGGAAGGGATTCGATAGATACTGATTAGATAGATCCCATAGGGTGTCTCCCTTGATAATGATGTGGAGCTGGGTTCCTTCGGGATAGCTCGAAGGAGCTTGATAAGGGGACCAGTGTGGTTCGATCTGGATTTCCGCAGCGGCTTGCGGGTTTTCCGCCTCTTGGGCCAGGGCTGCATGGAAATAAAAGGAACCCAAAACAACAGATAGGATCCAGACAACCACCGTTGACGGTCGTGTCCTCACGGCACACCTCCACAGGGGAATGGGACTTTTCAGTAATCTCTAAGTTAACAGCTAGAACTCTCCGCTGTCAAGAGGTTTTTCTGGGAAACCTTAAAGTGCTACTTGAGGGTAATTAAGACACCGACGCTTCTTGCAGCTTGGAAAGCACCTCTTCAGCCTCTTCGCGGTGCTCGCTTTCTGGATAGTTATCTAGGAGCTGTTGGTAATATGGCATAGCTTCGGTGGGCATGCCGCATAGCACGTGGGATTGACCGAGATAGAAGTAAACACGGTCCAAGTGGCTGTAGGTTGGGTAATTCTCCAGCACTCCTTTGAGCCGAGCAACGGCGGCCCGGCAGTGCTTCCGGGTCTTGAAATAAAAGCGACCCACGTTGAACTCGGCATCTGCCAGCTGATCACGGCACTCCTGGAGAAGTTTTCGTCCCTCTTCTGCATATAGGCTGTTTCGGTAGAGCTCGATCAGTTTCTCGAATTCTCGCACCGCAGTGTAAGTCGGCGTTTGATCTCGATCGGAGCTGTGCATTTGGTTGTAGTATCCGAGAGCTACCTGGTACTGGGCATAGTCGGCTCGTGGATGGTTGGGAAAAAAAGTTAAAAAGTCCCGATACTCGGCAATGCCCAAGATGATGTTCCCGCTGCCTTTTTGATGGAAATAAGCATCGGCGACTCCCAGGCGGGCATCCCCCGCGAGCTGGCTTCGAGGGTATGTATCGAGAAGCTGCTGGAAGTATCCTCGGGCGTCCACCCAGTCATGGTCTTCAAGCGCCTGCGTGCCGCGATCGAGAAGCAGGCTATCTGCAGGCCTACCGGCGAGGCGGCTGTCATTGGCCTCTTTGCCCCCTCCGCAGCCGATGGTCACCAGGCACAGAATTCCGGCGACGAAGTGAGCCCGGCGGATTAGGGCCAAACCTCTTCGAATCATGGGTTTTGCCCTACTATTTCACTTGCCATCAGAGACTGATTATAGCCCATGAGTGGGGATTTGACTGTTCCACATCCAAATGACTCGGCGTTCAACGAGATCATTTACCCTGAACAACCGAGCGGAGCCATTCCCATTCGACGGATAAACCTTCACGAAGTGAGACCGCTGGTTGATAATCAAAATCTTGCCGCGCCCGGGACGTATCGGCATAGGTGTCTCGCATGTCCCCTTTTTGGGACGGCGAGCGCTTCAAACGCAGTTTCTTGCCGGTGATGTTCTCAATGTCATCAATAACCTCCAGCATGGAGACACGTGAGCCTCCCCCGACGTTGTAAACCCCTCCGGGCCGGCCCCGTTCAGCGGCAGACTGAGTCGCCGAAATCGCGTCTTTCACGAAAGTAAAATCCCTCGTTTGACCACCGTCGCCGTAAAGGGGCACCTCCTGATCGAGCAAGGCACTGCGAAGCATTCGGTGAAAAGCCATGTCCGGTCGCTGGCGCGGACCATAAACCGTGAAATAGCGTAGCGAGACCGTAGGCACCCGGTGATTGACAAAGTAGAGATGACACAGCATTTCAGCGGCCAGTTTGCTGACCCCGTAAGGAGATACCGGGTGGAGCGGGATGTCTTCCCGCATGGGTAGGGAGGCACCGTCGCCGTAGACCGAAGAAGAAGATGCGTAAACGAAAGCGGAAAGCTTGCTCCCTACCGCTGCTTCCAAAAGGCGCTGAGTTGCTTGGATGTTGTTTTCCGTATAGATGGAAAACTCACTGCCCCAACTCGCCCGCACTCCGGCTTGGGCGGCGAGATGGTAGACAACATCCATCTCGGTCACCTGCTGGTTCAAATCGAGGTCCTGAATCGTACTCTCGATGAGCCGGAAGCGCTCCGATTGCATGAGCGAGGCCAAATTTCTTAGCTTGTCTTCCCGCGGGTAATAGTCGAGGAAACAATCGATTCCTACCACTTCGTGACCCTGCTCGATCAAAGCGTCGGCCAAATTGGAGCCGATAAATCCGGCCACACCGGTTACCATTACTTTCATTCCAAAATCCTCATAACTGTACGCGTAGTTTGCAGGTGGTTTGGCTCACAATTGCCGGACTCAGCCCTTACCTATGGCGAGCATCTCCCGAAGCTTCAACGCCGGGTCGGGCGAGCCAAAGATCGCCGAACCGGCCACCACAACGTCGACGCCCGCCTCCACCGCTCGGCGAATGTTGTGGGCATCGATGCCGCCGTCGATCTCGATTTGAGTCGAAAACCCACGATCCTTTATGAAAGAGCGCAGCTTTCTCACCCGGTCGAAGCTACCCGGGATGAACGCTTGCCCGCCGAAGCCTGGATTCACGGACATGACGATAATGTAGTCCACGTCGGGCAAGATCTCCTCGAGGGTGATCAAGGGAGTTGAAGGATTGAGCGCGATGCCTGCCTGTTTGCCTCGGTTTTTTATGTCGAAGACCGTTCGGTGCAGGTGGTAGAGGGTCTCGGGGTGAACCGCTATCATGTCCGCGCCCGCCGCCGAAAAAGCCTCGATCCACTTATCTGCGTTCTCAATCATGAGATGAACGTCGAGGGAAAGCTCTGTCGAGCGCCTGACCGCTTCCACCACCATCGGGCCGAAGGTGAGATTGTCGACGTAGTGCCCATCCATGACGTCGAGGTGGAACTGATGAGCTCCCGCCTCTTCGACTCGTGCCATTTGATCGGCGAGGCGGGCAAAATCGGCGGAGAGAATAGACGGTGCTAAGCGCATGGTCCCAGTTTTCCTAATAACTCTTGCTGACAAAGAGGACGATCCGGTCCCGGTTGTAGACTTTCGTTCCCGCCTTCGGGGTTTGCCTCACCACTGTGTTGCGCGGTACGCCTGCGTAATCTACATATCGAATTTTGGAAATGCGAAGGCTGCCGCCCCGAACACGGTCGAGAACTTCCGAGATCTCTCGGCCGATGAAATCGGGCATGACATAAGCTTTGGCCACATATCCGCGGGAAAGTAAAACCGAGATCTCGGTTGTTTCTCCCGACTCCTCGTATGCGGGGGGGGACTGGGCAATGATCGAGTCCGGAGCGTAAGCTTCGCTATGCACCACGACGGCCCGCCCGAGGGTAAAACCCTCCTGCTCGAGTATGAGCTGTGCAGATTGAAGGGACTCGCCCTCGATACGGGGAATCACCCGGCGTTCGGGTCCCAAACTGGTCCATACTCTGACAGATCGGCCTTTCTTCAGAGGGGTGCCGGGCGAGGGAGTTTGCGCCGCAACGAAGTCGGGCGGGATGTTTCCGTCGAAACGGTTCCCTTCATGTCGGAGGTTCAGCTCGGCCTGCGCCAGGGTTTGGCCTGCCGAGCTCAAGCTGACTCCGACCAAATCGGGAACATTTATCTCGTTGCCACGAATGGCCATGGTGAAAGTGATGAAGGCCGAGGAGAAACCGGTGGCGAGCAAACCCGCCCCGATGACCGCGAACTCCAGTATTCGCAAGACTCGGGATCGCAGGGTTCGACCCGAGCTGGGGCTCTTTTCCCTACCGCGAGGCAAACGGATTCGGGCCATTATTCCTTTCATTTTGCTACCATTCGATGCCCGGACATGAGCCGCCCATATTCTAGCACTTAGTGGATTCCCAAACCTCAATCGGCGATTTTTTCCAAAACCACCGCATAATACCCGTCCATTTCGTCTCGTTCCGGGCGGGTGATTAAAGCGCCGTCGCCCGAGAGCAACCCCCTGGCCTGCCGGGGAAATGATGGAGGCGGAGCGGCGGTCCGGAATCCGCGATGCCGATTCAAAAAGTGACGTATCACGTCTTCATTCTCCTCCGGCTCGGTCGAGCAAGTCGAGTAGACTAGCTTGCCCCCAAGCGCCAGCAAATCGGCGCAAGACTCCAACAAACGAGCTTGTTCTTTGGCGTGGACCCCAAGGTCTTTCTCTCCGAGTCGCCACTTGATATCGGGGTTGCGCGCCAGTGTGCCTAGGCTCGAGCAGGGAGCGTCGAGAAGAATGTGAGAAAAGGTTTTGTGAAACGGGAGCTTCGCTGCGTCTCCACCCACCGGAAGTAGATTGCCGCAGCCGAAGCGTTTGGACAAGGTGGCCATGACGGCTAGTCGACGCGGACGATATTCCAAAGCTATGACGGAGCCCGGGTGATTCCAATGGGCCATTTCGGTCGCTTTAGCTCCCGGGGCCGCACAGGCATCTAAAACCCGGTCACCCGTTTTCAGATCGAGGAGGTAGGGAATCAACTGCGAGCCGGCTTCCTGGATGAAGATCGAGTTCGAGCGGTGAAGCGGGCTGCCGGCGACTTTGCCGGAGCAGACGCGTAAACAGCGGGGAACAAACGGAAACGGCTGAGCGGTGACGCCTACTTCCGCGAGAGCCGAACGGGCGTCCTCCATTTTCAAAGGCGGCTCGACCCGTAGGTCGATCGGCGGAGGTTGGTTGTAATACCGGAGGCGAGCCTCTGCGTCTTCGAGGCCCAGGCGGCTCATGGTGCGACGCGCCAGCCACTCCGGGTGGGACAAAGTGATGGAGAAAAAACGCAGAGGGTCTTCACTTTTCGATGGAAGACGGGGCATTTCCGGTTTGCGGCAGATGCCGCGAAGTACCGCGTTGACGAACCCGTGGGCTCCCGGAGGCCCATAAACGCGAGCCAGCTTCACCGACTCGTCAACCGCCGCCCGGGTAGGGACCCGACTCAACCGGCGTATCTGATAGGCGCCAATGCGTAACGCAATCAAAACCGGAAGATCGACTTGGGTTAGAGCCCTGCTGGAATGGGATTGGAGGACGTGATCCAGGAGGTTTTGCCAACGGAGCACGCCGTAGACGATTTCGGTTGTCAGCTCGTGATCGACCATTTGCAGCCCTTGCGTCGGCCGGCCGTGGAGAAGTGAGCCCGGATCTGCTTTACCCATGGCCACCTGCCTTAGGATCTTGAAGGCGGCCTTTCTGGCTTGCGAGAGCTCGTGGCGATCCATCCCGGGAATGATACCCGGCTCGGAGGTCAGGGCAAAAACTATCGATATCGGCCGCGTAAAAAAGGGAATTTAACGCAAAGGCGCAAAGACGCAAAGAGATGCGTTTCAGAAACTTTCCCCTCCGCGTCTCCGCGCCTCCGCGTTGAATTCTTGTGCATTAGTCCCAACAGAATCAACAGAACCACAGAACCACAGATGCTGGCGTTTCTTCTCAATCGAGGCTAGCATAGGGCCGCTTAGCTAACCGCCCAAGAGGAGAAGGTGAATGTCCGAGCTGAAACAGTCCGCTGAGGTTCCCATCGAGAAGCTGCGCTGGCGTTGTGACCCGGATACCTTCCCTTTCCAGTCGACCGCCGACGTGGAATGTGCCGGCGATATCATCGGGCAGGAGCGGGCCACACGAGCCATTAAACTGGGGCTATCCGTCCCCTCCCGTGGCTACAACATCTTTGTCCAGGGGCTGACGGGGACCGGCAAGGAAACCACCGTCAAGTGCATTTTGGAGCAGGTGGTCACCGACTCCCGCATTCCCGGCGATAAGTGCTACGTTCACAATTTCGACGACCCGGATCGCCCCCTCATTTTGAACCTTCCCGCGGGACAAGGTAATGCCCTGCGCCGGGAGATGAACGCTCTGGTCGCCTACCTCGATCGCACTATACCCGCGGTCTTGGAGTCGGAAGAGTTTCAGAAGCGGCGCAATCAAATCATTGAAGCGGAGGGCCAGGAGGGAAGGGAGATCATCCGGCCCTTTGAAGAAAAGATCAAGAAAGAAAATTTCGTCTTGATGGAAATCCGATACGGGCCCATGACCAAGACGGAAATTGCGCCGGTGGTTAACGAAAAACCTCGAGGGGCGGATGAGCTGGAGAAGATGCTCGCCGAAGGCGCCGTGTCACGGGAGGATTTCGAGCGCATCGTTGAAGCCAGGGAAGCGCTCGGAGAAGAGCTGCAAGAGGTGTTGAAGCAAGCCCGCGACGTCGAGCACAAGATAGGCGAGGCGTTGAAAGCACTCGTCTTCGGTTTCGGCGCCGAGATCGTCAACCCGAGAATCGACACACTCGAGAACAAGTTCGAAGGTAGCAAAGTTCACAAGTACCTGGAGAGGATTCGTCACTACGTGCTTGAGAATTTGGAGAGCTTTACCAAGCGTCCGGAGGCCGATACCAGCCAGCCGGCCGGCCTGGTTGCGGCTCTCCAACAGCAGCAGGCGGGTGATCCATTCCTCGTATACCGGGTGAATGTGCTGGTAGACAACTCGACCACCGAGAGGGCTCCCATCGAGATCGAGACCCACCCGACCTACAAGAATCTCTTTGGCACCATCGAGCGCACCTTTGATCGAGCCGGCCACTCCTACACCGACTTCACCCACATCAAAGCGGGAAGTCTTCTTCGAGCCGACGGCGGTTACTTGGTGCTCTCGCTTCTTGACGTTATGGCCGAGTCCGGCGTGTACCAGTCTCTTGAACGGACATTAAAAAACAACAAAGTCGACATCCAGGGCTTCGATCCGTTCTTTTTGTTTTCGTCCACCGCTCTCAAGCCCGAGCCGATCGACGTCAACGTGAAGGTCGTACTCATCGGCGACGCCCACTCCTATCAAGCTCTCTATACCTACGATCAGGATTTCCGGAAGATATTCAAGGTCAAGGCCGATTTTGATACAGTCATGAACCGCAACGAGGAATCTGTAGGCCGCTATGCCGATTTCGTGCGCCGCATCGTCTCGCAGGAAGACCTGCCTGACTTTGACCGGGAGGCGGTGGCGGCGGTGGTCGAGCAGGGGATCCGCTTGGCCGGCAGGCAGGGCAAGCTCAGCACCCGCTTTAGCGATGTCGCCGACATCATCCGGGAGTCGGCATACTGGGCACGGGAGGCCGGCGGCGATTTGGTGCGAGCCAAGCACGTGGACAAAGCGGTTGAGGAGCGTATCGAGCGTCTGAACCTGGTGGAGACTAGGATAACCGAGTTGATTCGGGATGGTGTCTTGATGATTGACATCGACGGGGCCCGAGTCGGCCAGATCAACGGCCTCTCGGTTTACGATATGGGCGACTACAGCTTCGGTCGCCCAACAAAGATAACCGCCGCCGTTGCTACCGGTCGTGAAGGAATCCTCAATATCGAGAGAGAAGCGGATCTTTCCGGAAGGACCCACAACAAGGGGATGCTCCTGCTGGCTGGATATTTTCGTTCGAGGTTCGCCCGCGAGCGACCGCTGACTTTGTCCGCAAGTGTGGCCTTCGAGCAGAGCTACAGCGGGGTGGACGGAGACAGCGCTTCATCGACGGAGCTCTACGCGCTTTTGTCCTCCTTATCAGAGTTGCCGCTGCGACAAGACATTGCGGTTACCGGATCCGTCAATCAAAAAGGGGAGGTTCAGGCCATTGGGGGCGTTAATCAGAAAGTGGAAGGATTCTTCGATGTTTGTCGACTCCACGGTCTCACCGGGAGCCAGGGGGCGATGATACCCGCGGCGAATGTGGACGATTTGATGCTCCGCAAAGATGTGGTACAGGCCGCAGACGACGGCCAGTTTCGTGTCTACTCGGTTCGTACTATTGAGGAAGGCATCGAGATCCTCACTGGTGTGCCGGCAGGCGAAAGGGACGACGAGGGTAAGTTTCCCGAGAATTCCGTTTACGGTAAAGTCGAGGCGAGGCTCTACGAGATGGCTAAAGGCGTGAGAGATTTCATGAAAAAAGGCAAAGAGGGAGAAGAAGAGGAAGAAGAAGAGACGGACAATCCCCCGGCCTGAGCCGGGGATTATAATGTCGAGGGAAAAATGACGACGTACAGCACCAGTGAGTTTAGATCCGGCCTCAAAGTCATGCTCGATGGCGACCCTTGCAGCATCATCGAGTCCGAGTTCGTCAAGCCCGGCAAAGGCCAGGCGTTCAATCGCGTCAAGCTCCGGAATCTGAAGAACGGACGGGTCATGGAGCGCACCTTTAAATCAGGCGAGACGATCGAGGCGGCGGATGTAGTGGAAATCGAGATGCAGTACTTGTATGCCGATGGAGAGTTCTGGCATTTCATGAGTCCTGAAAACTACGAGCAGCTTCAAGCCGATGCGGCGGCGGTTGGAGACGGGGCGAAGTGGCTGAAGGAAGAAGACATCTGTTCGGTGACATTGTGGAACGGGCGGATCCTATCTATGACCCTGCCGAATTTTGTTAGTCTCGAAGTCACCGATGCCGAGCCGGGGATCAAAGGTGACACCGCCGGGACCGGCGGCAAGTGGGCGACGCTCTCGACCGGCGTCAAGGTGCGGGTTCCGCTCTTTATCGAGGCCGGAGAGCATATCCGGGTCGATACCCGGACGGGCGAGTACGCAGCGAGGGCCAAGGAATAGCCTCTCCCACCGATTGGAAACCGAGCGCGAGCATTAAAAACCTCGGTCTGCGTGCGCGTCTCTACGCCAGAATCCGAAATTTCTTCGAGGTTCGGGGGGTGATGGAAGTGGAAACACCGTCACTTTCCGCGGCCACCGTGACCGATCCTCAGTTACACTCGATGAGCTGTCTCTGCGTCGGGCCGTCGGCGCCGGAAGGTCGCCGGCTTTTTTTGCAAACCTCTCCGGAGTTCGCCATGAAGCGTTTGCTTGCGGCGGGCACGGGACCCATCTTCCAGATTTGCAAAGCCTTTCGTGACCAGGAGGAAGGGCGACACCACAACCCGGAATTCACTCTGCTGGAGTGGTATCGCCCCGGCTTTGACCATCACGCGCTTATGAACGAAGTCGACGAGCTGCTGGGTGAACTGCTCGGGACTCCGCCCGGTGACCGCTGGAGCTACCGAGATGTGTTCGAGCGATACGTTGGAGTGAATCCGCACGCGGCATCGCCACAAGAGCTTGCCCGGCGCGCGTTGGAGCTGGGGCTCAATGATGTGGCCGGACTGGGAACCGCAGGTCGAGACGACTGGCTCCATTTGCTCATGAGCCATCGTGTGGCGCCCAACCTTGGAAGGGATCGACCCTGCTTCCTTTACGATTACCCCGCCTCTCAGGCGGCCCTAGCTCGGCTGCGGGCCGACGCTCCTTCCGTTGCGGAGCGGTTCGAAGTTTACGTGGATGGTGTCGAGCTGGCCAACGGTTTTCATGAGCTCACTGATGCAGAAGAGTTGCGATGCCGTTTCAAAGCGGACGTGGACGAACGCCGAATCACCGGGAGCTCATCGGTCACTCCCGACGAACGTCTCCTGGACGCGCTTACCTCGGGTTTGCCTCCTTGTGCCGGTGTCGCGCTCGGTGTTGATCGACTCGTCATGTTGGCTGCCGGCGCCGGGACACTGGCCGACGTTATCGCTTTTCCGGTGGATCGGGCTTAGATAGTAGTTTCATCAACCGATCCGGGTAATCGGTCATGATTCCGTCCACCCCCATGGCGAGTAGCCCTTCGATATCTTCCAGATCATCCACCGCCCAGGCTTGAACCCGTAAGTTGAGTCGTTTAGCGGTGCGGATGAAACGCGGCGTCAGCACGTCCACATCCCCGGCTCTCGGAGGCACTTGAAACGCCTCGGCGCCGGGCCGGTAACGGCTGCCCAGGAAAAGCCGGTTCAGCACAACGAACCAGAAGGTTTCTTTGAAGGTTGCCGCGGTGGCCACCTCAGGGCAGTCGGCGCGGAAACGTTCCATGACCTCTTGGTGAAACGAGGCTACTAAAACGCTTTCCTCTTTATTGAACTCGCCTATGAAGCCGCATAAGGCGGTGGCAACATCGGGTGAAGGAGGCTTGATTTCGAGGTTTAAACGCATGTGGGGGAAAGCCTGAAAGACCTCTTCGAGTGTAGGGACCCGGATGCCTTGTCCCCGAAAGGGATGGGTTTTCTCGCCATCGGAGGACCAGCGATAGCCGGCATCCAACGCTTTGACCTGGCCGAGAGACAGAGCCTGCACGGGTCCTTTGCCGTCCGTGGTACCTTCGACTCCTTCGTTATGAAAGACGATCAGAATGCCGTCCGAAGTTTGGCGGAGGTCCATCTCCAGAACATCGACGCCCATCTCCACGGCCCGGCGA
>PVMS01122971.1_pt1 | contig 10244 bp, 9 predicted proteins | sample 1853461 | NCBI WGS metagenome assembly PVMS01 (sample SAMN08582032, study PRJNA380276) | Marine sediment metagenome, whole genome shotgun sequencing project. | isolation source: ocean sediment barecode stripped | collected 2017
CGTAGTATTACGGACAAGACTCTGGCACATGCCGCACGGCATGCGTACCGCGATGTCTTGTTTCATGGCCGCTATCCGGCATTCGCGCTCAGTCTGACTGGTATGCCGCCAGTGTTTCGCCGACCGACGCTCTTGCGGGGTTGCCAGTGCTGTGCAGCCGCATCGAGCCTTGGTCAAAGGTAGCGGATCGAGGCAACGATGCGGGCGGGGGTGCGTGGCCCCCGGGGCGGGTTTCGCGAAGCGCAGTTTCAAGAGCCTGGCTGACAACTCCATGAACGCGGCGCCCGTCACGAAAGCGCACTTCGTGTTTCGCAGGGTGGGCATTTGCATCGACAATCGCGGGATCCATAGTCAGACTGAGCGCGAATGCCGGATAGCGGCCATGAAACAAGACATCGCGGTACGCATGCCGTGCGGCATGTGCCAGAGTCTTGTCCGTAATACTACGACCGTTGACAAACCAGTACTGCATATCGGGCTGGCTTCGATTAAACGTTGGTAATGCCAGCCAGCCGGACAACGCCATGCCCTCTGTTTCATGCTCGATATAGATAGCCTGATCGGCAAATGCCTCACCGAGGATTTTGCCGACTCTTTGCAGACGTTGTTGATCGCTCTCGGCGGCCAGTAATTGCATAACAGTACGACGATTATGCGTAATGGTGAACGCGACCTCCGGTCGCGACAATGCCAACCGTTTCATCCACTTGTCGATGTGTCCGAATTCTGTGCGTTCGGTCCTGAGAAACCGCCGGCGCGCAGGCGTATTGTAGAAAAGGTCGTAGGCTTCGACGGTCGTACCCATCGGATGCGCTGCCGGTCGTGGTGCACCTATTTCTCCACCATCTGCCTTGACTTGCCAGGCAGTGTCGGTTGCAGCAGTCCGCGAGCACAATGTGAGTCGGGCTACAGACGCAATACTGGGCAGCGCTTCACCACGGAAGCCCAGAGACACGACTGCCTCGAGATCTTCAAGGCTCCCTATCTTGCTGGTCGCATGCCGCGACAATGCCAAAGCAAGTTCATCTTTCGGAATACCACTACCGTCATCCCGAACCCGAATCAGCTTTTGACCGCCCGCAACAATATCCACCTGCACACTGCTGGCGCCAGCGTCGAGGCTGTTTTCGACAAGCTCTTTGACAACCGATGCTGGCCGCTCGACGACCTCGCCGGCGGCTATCTGGTTGACCAGATGACTGGGCAGTTGTTTGATTGGCATGCGCAAAAACGCCGGTCGAGGCAACGGCCCGCTATTTTTTCAAAAAGGCGCGCAAAAGTCTCGTTGTATGGACTCAGCTACCGGACAGAACCGGAATCGACAATGTTTGACCAATACGAATGGCGTCACTGTTCAATCGGTTGGCCGCACGAATTGCAGCAGGACTCACATTGTAACGTTCCGCGATTTGCGACAACGTGTCACCGCGCGCGATTTTGTGTCGTACCTGTTCGCCTGTGGACCGGTTCATGGTCATTGCGATTCGTGTATCGGGGGGCGGATTGGTATGAAAATAATTACGAATGCCGGCCAGGATTGCGTTCGCGAGCTTGGCCTGATGACGCCGGTCGTTCAGCAGTTTTTCCTCGGAAGGATTCGAGATGTAAGCCGTCTCAACCAGGATCGAGGGCATGTCCGGTGACTTCAATACGATTAACCCAGCTTGTTGTACGGTGCGTCGATGCACTTTGCCAATTCTTGAGAGCTCGTGAATTACCTCGGAGCCAACTTCCAGACTCGCGCTCAACGCCGCGTTTTGTGATAAATCCAGAAGAACCGATGCCAACACTTCGTCTTTGTCATCGAGCGACACGCCGCCGACTTGCACCGATGCGTTTTCCCGTTGCGCCAGCAAACGTGATTCCTCGTCACTGGCGCCTTTGAGAGACAACACATAAACAGTGGCCCCATACGCACGCCGGTCATCAACAGCGTCGGCATGGATCGACACAAACAGGTCCGCCCCGTCTTGTCTCGCGATTGCCATACGCTCGCGATGACCAACGAAGTAGTCACCGTTGCGGATCAAAACCGCTTTCATGCCATGCTCGGCATTGATTCGCGACGCCAGTTCGCGCGATACAGCGAGTGCTACGTCCTTTTCCCGGGTCTTTGCCCGACCGACAGCACCCGGATCATAACCACCATGACCTGGATCGACGGCGATGACGATATCGCGGCCCGGACGGTACTCCTCGGACGCGCGCTTAACGGTCCGCAGGTTTCCGGTCCGCTGCAAATCGATAACGAGTCGATCGCCGTACTGACTATTTGGGCCAGCCGTGAAGCTGCGCGAGCGGACGTTTTCATTGAGATCGAGTACCACGCGAAGCTGGCCGTTCGCGCGTACCCCCGTTCGGATCGTTTTGACCGAACCGACGCCACCTGGCAGCGCGTCGAATGTCGGGTTAAGCCGACCGCCCTTGAGATCAACCACCAGTCGATCCGGGCTACGCAACGTGAAAATATTGTGTTCAGCGGGCCGGCTAAGATCCAAAACGACCCGTGTTTTACCGTTTTCAGCCCAGATCCGGATGTCTTCCACGGTCGTCGCCGACTGCACGGCAGCTGCGAGCAGCAGCAAAGTCGGGATCAGAATCAGTCGGTCGGAGCGCATCAGGGGCTCAAAACTTGGGGATTATGTCGGGTGAGTATACGACGTTGCCCGAAAAAGCCAATATTTTCTTGCAAAATTATAGGGATATCTGACTTACTTAATCTTCTCACTGAGTATCGGTGTCAGCCAATTTCCCGATCAATTGACGGCCTTTTTCGCTCAGGGCCGTGAATTGCGCCGCTCTCCCATCCCCGCTGTAGACTAATGTTAGCTGTAAATCGGCCTGTTCGGTAAGGCCGGGAGCCCGCTCGGGCCACTCCACAAGCCGCAAGCCGTCATCGAGCTCATCCCAGCCTAGATATCTCAATTCGTCTTCGGTAGTAACCCTATATAAATCAACGTGATATATGAGTCCTTGCGACACCCGGTAAGGCTCAACCAGGGTGTACGTGGGACTGGGCACGGGTCCCGAATGACCCAGTGTTCGAATCAGGGCGCGAGCAAACGTCGACTTGCCGGCACCGAGTTCGCCCGCGAGCAATACGGTCCAACCTGCGAGCGGGTTCGGCAGCAACGCGCCGACGAGCTCAGCAAGCTCGATCGTCGCACGTTCGTTTGCCAGAATTTTGCTCACGGATTGACGATATCGCGCAATTCGGCCAACAGGTCGGAGGCCATCAAGCCGCGTTCTCCGCCCTTCGCGGCGCGGTCTCCCGCTCGGGCATGAATCTCGACGCCGGCCGATGCGGCATCCTCTGTTGACAGGCCTTGCGCCAACAGCGCCGCAATAATGCCCGTCAGAACATCGCCCATGCCCGGCGCTGCCATGCCAGGATTGCCGGCTGTGCACAACCACGGCGCGTTCGTGTGACTGGACACAAGCGACCCGGCACCTTTCAAGACCGCCACGCCACCGTAGCGTTGTTGTAATTGTTCAAGCGCCGCTTTCCGATTTCCCTGAATTTCCGCCGTCGCCAGGCCCAGCAAGGTTGACGCCTCGCCGGGGTGCGGCGTAATGATTCTGTTGTCTGCCTGATCCGGTGATTCCGCGAGCCAATTCAAGGCATCCGCATCCCAGACTGCCGGCCGATCATCCTTCTGTAATACCGCTACCAGTTCGCCGGCCCAATCGGATCGGCCGAGACCTGGGCCAAAAGCAATCACATCAACAGTGGCCAGCAGCGGCCCAATATCGCCGGCACCTGACACTGCGTGCGACATCAGTTCGGGCCGCGACTTTATGATTATTGCCGCGTGAGACGGATCCGTTGCTACGCTCACGCGCCCTGCCCCGGCACGCAGTGCTGCCTCGCCACATAGCCGGACTGCCCCGGGCATGCCCTTGCCACCGCCGATCACGAGCACATGACCGAAATCACCTTTATGCGACGTCCGCTGCCGACGCGGCAAAAGGGCATCGACCCGACTGCAGGAAATTCGCCGAAATTCGGCTTGGCGCCCTGCGTAGCATTCGGCATCAATATCCAGGTCAGAAAATCGAATGTCGCCACAATAGTCAGCACCGTCAGCGAGAAACTGGCCCTGCTTCAGACCCACAAACGTCACGGTTGTATCTGCGTGAACCGCAGATCCGAGAACTCTCCCGGAATCCCCGTGCAGCCCGGTCGGAATGTCCAGTGCTAATACCTTTGCATCGGCCACATTGATGGCCACGACCGCTGCGGCAAAGTTTCCACCCACCTCGCGTGTCAGTCCGCTACCCAGCAGGGCGTCGACGAGCAACTCGGCGTCCGGGTCGATCTCGCCGGACCATGGCGTAACCACACCACCCTTGGCAGTGAAGTCACCGCAGGCCGTTGCTGCATCACCCGTCAGTGACTCAGGATCGACCACTGACAATACGGAAATGACGATACCCTGGCTCGCCGCAAGTCGCGCGACCACGTATCCGTCGCCAGCATTGTTACCCCCACCGCAGATAATTTGCCAACGCCGTGCATTCGGATAACTTGCAAAAGCTTCACGCACCGCAGCTTCTGCGGCCCGCTCCATCAACGTATATCCCGGAATCCCGGCCTGCTCGATCGCCGTTCGATCGATTTCTCGTACAGAAGCGACAGAGTAGACGTTTATGGGCAGGTCGTTCATCGCCGCGATTATACTGTGACCAGACCAGGAATCCGCATTGCCACATAGACCCACAGAATCAGCCGAAGATCTATCTGCCTTGAAGGCAGAGATCATTCGGTGGGGCGAAGAAATGGGCTTCCAACAACTCGGGGTCAGCGATATCGATCTCATTGAGGCCGAATCACGACTCGCGCAATGGCTGGCTGACGGTATGCACGGCGACATGGAATACATGAGTCGTCATGGTACGAAGCGCAGTCGGCCAGATCTGCTTGTCCCGGACACCGTTCGGGTCATATCCGCACGTATGGACTATTTGCCGCACGATCAGGAGCAAGCTAAGGACTTGCTCGATCATGACTCGCGCGCGTACATCTCCCGGTATGCCCTGGGGCGCGATTATCACAAGGTGTTGCGCAAACGGTTGCAGAAATTGGCAGACAGAATCGAACAACACATAGGCTCTTTCGGCTATCGCGTATTCGTCGACAGTGCGCCCGTTCTCGAAAAAGCAATTGCGCAAAAAGCCGGCGTCGGCTGGATTGGCAAGCACACGAATATGATCCATGACAAAGCCGGATCCTGGTTTTTCCTGGGCGAGCTCTACACGGATTTGCCTCTACCGGTAGACGAACCATCCGAATCCCATTGCGGAAGTTGCCGCGCCTGTATCGACGTCTGCCCGACTGACGCGATCGTCGCGCCATACCAACTCGACGCCCGGCGCTGCATCTCTTACCTGACCATCGAAATGCGCGAATCAATACCCCTCGAATTTCGCAAAGCGATCGGCAACCGGATTTATGGCTGCGATGACTGCCAGTTGTTTTGCCCGTGGAACAAATTCGCAGAGCCGACTGCCGAGGGTGAATTTGCTCCGAGAAATGACCTGGATAATGTAGAGCTCGTCGAGTTGTTCGCCTGGAGTGAACAAACCTGGCTCGAGAAAACCGAAGGCAGCGCAATACGCCGAATTGGCTACGAATGCTGGCTACGTAATATCGCCGTTGCGCTAGGGAACGCGGTAACAACTCCAGATGTCATTGCAGCGCTTGAAGCACGCAAGCAATCGCAGTCCGAACTCGTCACCGAGCATGTAAAGTGGGCGTTACGGCAACACTTAGGTCGACCGGAGGTTAATAATGTTTGAAGGCCCGATCTCACCCTACCTCGTACCATTTGACGCAAGTTTTAGTGTCGCGGCTGCGAGCACAGTCCCCACGACCGATGATCAAGAGAAAATCCGGAAAAAGCGTGGCAAGGCCCGGCGAAAGCTCAACAAGCTACAGCGGCTGTTGTCTGCAGGTGACAGGCACGCTGTGCTGCTTGTATTTCAGGCCATGGACGCAGCCGGTAAAGACAGCACCATTCACTCCGTTATGCGAAGCGTAAATCCTTCAGGTTGCCAGGTACATACTTTCAAAAAGCCTTCGCAGCTCGAGTTGGATCATGATTTTCTTTGGCGATCGGCATGTCGTTTGCCACAACGTGGTCAGATCGGAATTTTCAATCGTAGTTACTACGAAGAAGTGCTCGTCGTTCGCGTGCATCCCGAGATACTTCAATTGCAAAAGCTGCCCGCTACAATCAGCCTGGATAACGTCTGGCAGGAGCGGTATCAATCGATTCTCGATCACGAGGCGCATCTGGCCCGCAATGGCACTGCGATCCTGAAATTTTGGTTGAACGTGTCCCAATCTGAGCAACGGCGGCGACTACTTTCACGGCTGGATAACCCCAACAAGAACTGGAAGTTTGAAGCCGGCGATATCGCCGAAAGGCGTCATTGGGACGACTATATGCATGCCTACGAACAGGCGCTGAATGCAACGTCGCGGCCATGGGCACCGTGGTACGCGATTCCAGCTGACGACAAGAACTACATGCAAGCACGTGTCGGAAATATCATTGTCAATGCGCTCAAGAGCATCGGGCTTGCCTATCCGAAGCCGTCCGAGGAGGACCGGGCGATTTTCGAGGACGCAAGACGGGAGCTTGGCTAGCGACCGAGGTCCCGCGACGTGCCACATTTGTGGCCCAGTCGATGTTAATAAACGTCAAATGCAGCAAGAATTACCGCATGTATCAAGCGCACTCCATCAACTCGGATTACAAGCGCTCGTTGCTTGAGGGACTCGAGCTTTTTCGCGGTGTTAATGGCGACGACGTGCAAGATTTGCTGCAAAGTTGTACTCGCCGTGATCTCGGGCAAGGCGAATTATTGCTGTCGCCGGGTGAGAAAAATGAGCACGTATTCGTTGTGCTGTCTGGCGCTTTAAATATTCATGTCGGTTCACTGGATGCCCCGATTCTTGCGACAATGGAATCAGGTGCTTGCGTCGGCGAAATGTCGATCATCGAAGACCGCGACCCGTCGGCATTCGTCATTGGCGCCGAGGAGTCTCATTTACTGGTGATTCATCAGAGTGTCCTTTGGGACATGGTGGACGCGTCCCACGACTTCGCGAAAAACCTGCTGGTCGTTCTTTCGGAGCGAGTGCGGAGCCATAACCGTGCCATCGCCCACGGTTACGGCGAACTTAAGAAATTTGAACATCATGCGAAGACGGACGCACTGACCGGCCTGGGCAATCGCCATACCATGGAAGAATCGTTTCAGCGTGAGATCAATCGATGTGTACAAGACGAACGTCCCATTTCGCTTATCATGATCGATGTCGATAATTTGAAGGACTTCAACGATAAGTTTGGCCACATCTCGGGAGACCGCGTATTGGCGGCAGTGGCCAAAATTCTGCAGAAGCAATTTCGACCTCGTGACCTGATAGTCCGCTACGGTGGCGATGAATTTGCAGTCATGTTGCCCGAGGTCGATGTGGATCTCGGGATGATCATTGCGGAGCGGGTTCGTCAGGCAGTTTCCGGCGATACGGAAAATGCCGAAGATTCCCTTATTCAGATTCCGGTCAATATATCGATGGGCGTTGCGGAACTCGACAAAAACGGCACGCTCGCAAACCTTATTCGTGAGGCCGACGCAGCCCTGTATCGCGCAAAGCACGCCGGTAGAAACGTCGTATCGACTTGATTCGTGTCCGGCACTTTCAGACTAACGCTGTAGCCACAGGATTATAAAAATGTCGTCCGCCTGTCGTGCGTTCGATTTGTTCAAACAACTGCTCGTAATCTGCGTCGTTGCGTATCGGGTCTATTTGTGACGCATTGACGATCAACAGTGGACCGTCGTCATAAGCATGAAAATAGCGGGCGTAAGCATCGGTCAATCGTTCCAGGTAACGGCGATCGATAGCACGCTCAAAACCGATACCTCGTCTGGCGATTCGGTCAAGCAATGAGTCCACCGAAGCCTGCAGGTAAATCACCAGGTCCGGCACCGGCGCATCGACCTTCAATGAATCTTCAACCTGGTTGTACAGTGCCAACTCGTCCGGACTCAGATTCAATTCCGCGAAAAGTCGGTCCTTGGCAAACAAGTAGTCCGAAACACGTACGGTTGCAAACAGATCCGCTTGCCGCAAGCTTTCCACCTGCCGCGCACGCGCAAACAAGAAGAACATCTGGGCTGGCAATGCAGCTGACCGACCATCCTCGTAAAACCGCTCTAGAAACGGATTCTCAAAAACCTCTTCAAGAACCGTATCCGCCGACAGGCTATCAGCCACCTTTTTCGCAAGGCTGGTCTTGCCGACACCGATTGGGCCTTCGACCGCAATAAATCGCGGCACGTCCGGCCTTTTGGCTAACTTGCTGACTGACATATCGCCCAATTAGTCGATTCGAGAAATCTGCGGGTGCTGCTCATCTATTTCGAGGCCCATCACCTGCCCAAGTCCGGGAATCACAAGCTGCGGCGCGATTTCCCGAAGCGGCAACAATACAAAATTTCGCTCGTTGATGCCCGGGTGCGGTACTTGTAAATCCGGCAGGTCGATCTTCTCATCGCCATAAACAAGCAAGTCAAGATCGATGACTCTCGGCCCCCAACGCTCACCGCCGGGCGTGCGGCCCTGCGTACGCTCAATCTCTTGCAGGCAAGCCAGCAGAATATCGGGCGGTACGGCAGTCGTAAGCTCCGCCACGGCATTCATGAAATCCGGCTGTTCGACGGGTCCGAAGGGGGCCGATTGATAGATCGATGAATGGCGCGCCACATGACATCCCGGGAGAGCATCGAGCATTTCAAGCGCATTCTTGATTTGCTGCAACGGTTCGTCGAGGTTGCTGCCGATTCCAATAAATGCCGAGACGGGTTCCTTGCGATCGTCGCTCATGCCGGATTTGCCGGCGTCTCGCCCTTTTTCCGCCGTCGCCGCCGCCTGCGCCGTTTCTTTGTCGGCCCGCCCAACTGGAAACTCTGCGCACGTTGCTCAGCGGACTGAATTTGTACCCGGGTCCAGAATTCGGCAATCTCCTTGTCGGCCTGCCCGACTTCGCTCAATAGCATCATGAAATCGTAGGCAGCCCGGAACCGCCGATGATCGAGCAGGTTCATCCCCCGCTTGCCTCGTCGCACCGCGAACCGGGGTTGCAAAGCCAACATCTCGCGCATTGGAATCGTAAAACGCTTGGGAATCGAGATTCGCCGCTGTTGTTGCGACGTCAGCTCGTAGGCCGCGAGACTGATCGATTGCGATTCCGACATTTTTTCCTCGGAGCGCTTTTTTGCCGCAAGACGCATCGTCGGTGCCCACATGAAAACACCAATGAGGAACATGGGCGTAACGGATTTACCACTGGCGACGCGCCGATCTGAATTGCGTAGTGCGGCGTGAACGAAATCCAAGAACGCCACATCTTCATCGAGCTCATGGTCGGTCGCTGGAAACAATTCCGCAAACAACCCGTGTTCACGCAAAAGGTCGAATGTTTTCTCGGCAAATCCCGCCTGAAAAAGTTTGAGGAATTCATCGAATAAACGTGCGGCTGGCACGTTACTCAGTAGTTCGACGTGCTTATGCATCGATTCAACGACCGTAGGATCAATCGTGAAATCCAGTTTCGCTGCAAATCGTACGGCCCGCAGCATCCGTACCGGGTCCTCACGAAAACGCTTGTCAGGGTCTCCGATCAGCACGAGACGGCGCCGCTCGACATCATCAATGCCGTCGGTGAAGTCCCAGATGCTGAAATCGGCAATGTTGTAATACAGCGCATTACAGGTGAAATCGCGTCGCCAGACATCTTCTTCGATGCTGCCGTAGACGTTGTCACGAATTATGCGACCCTCGTCGTCATGCGCCACGTCGTCTCGGGCGTGGTTAGCCGCCGCCCGAAAAGTGGCCGTTTCGATGATTTCACGGCCGAATCGGACATGCGCGAGCCGAAATCGCCGCCCGATTAATCGGCAGTTATCGAACAGCGACCTGACCTCGTCGGGGGTCGCATCGGTCGCAACATCGAAGTCTTTCGGGTGCAGGCCCAGTAATGCATCACGTACACACCCGCCAACCAGGAACGCCTGGTAACCCGACTTGTGTAGCCGGTAAAGCACTTTCAGCGCGCTTTTGGAGATGTCGTTCCGGGAGACGGTATGGGCGGACCGTGGTATGACCTTGTGAGCTCTGGGTTTTTTATTCCCGCTTTTTTTCAATTGACACCGCTTGGAAAAAGGAA
>PVMS01136053.1_pt1 | contig 10244 bp, 8 predicted proteins | sample 1853461 | NCBI WGS metagenome assembly PVMS01 (sample SAMN08582032, study PRJNA380276) | Marine sediment metagenome, whole genome shotgun sequencing project. | isolation source: ocean sediment barecode stripped | collected 2017
AACCTCTATCCCTCAAGCGAATGGCTCTGGTGGGTCAATCTCGCCATCGGTCGCGAAGTGACCGACATCTTCGTCCTGCTGGATTGCACTGGATTGGGTAGCTACAGCCTACAGATAACCCTTTTCGCCGTCCTTGCCTGCCTTTCGATCTGGTCATCAGGCCGGTTTTGGCGTCACCGCACCTTTCTTCTGAACCACCTTGCCGCAATGCTTATCGGTCTGGCTCTTTTTGGGCCGGCTTCCACTATTTCCGCGTTTGTTGCCGGGCCTCCCCAAGGTACTTTCGGATGGTTCGCAGCCGTGCCCGGTCGCGAAGACGCAGCGCTTTGGGCCCTCTTTGCCGCCAGTCTGGTATCCTGTTTCGCGACCCATCGCCAGATGCTTCGCCGCAACTGCTCCAGCTGACTTCCGTTCCCTCAACTGCGCACTAGCGGGAAAATTTCGCGCCGGATAAGCTCCAGGTGCAGATTTCCCTTGCAAGTGGACGACATCATCCATGAAGCCGACCAACAGCGTCTATACCGGCCTGCCGACAACGGTGTTTGAAGAAATGAGCCGTCTGGCGATCGCCAATGCAGCGATTAATCTTGGCCAGGGCTTTCCCGATGTCGATGGGCCTGAGGATATCCGGAAAAAGGCCGCCGAAGCCGCTATTTCCGGGCCGAACCAGTATCCGCCCATGCTCGGCGTTGCCACGCTTGCCGAGGCCGTTGCGCAGGCTTGGCAGCGATTCCAAGGGCTTGCAGTCGATCCACGGCGCGAGGTGCTGATCACCTCCGGCGCCACCGAGGCCCTGTCAGATACGATCAACGCGCTTGTCGAGCCCGGCGATGAAGTCGTGCTGATCGAACCGCTCTATGATTGTTATCTGCCGCTGGTCAAGCGCGCCGGCGCCACGCCGCGCCTTGTCCGGGTGACGCCGCCGGACTGGCGGCTCGACCCGGACGCGCTCGCCGCCGCCTTCTCTCCTCGCACCAAGGCGATCCTGATCAACAATCCGATGAATCCGGCCGCCAAGGTCTTCAGCGAAGATGAACTTCGGCTCATCGCCGATCTGGCGGTCAGGCACGATGCCTATGTCATCGCCGACGAGGTTTATGAGCATCTGGCTTTTGACGGCCGCCGGCATATTTCCATGCTTGGCCTTGAGGGCATGCGCGAGCGCACCGTGGCGATCGGCTCGGCCGGCAAGACCTTTTCGCTGACCGGCTGGAAGGTCGGTTATGTGACGGCGGCGCCGAAGCTGCTCGATCCGATTGCCAAGGCGCATCAGTTCACCACCTTCACCACGCCGCCGCACCTGCAAACGGCTGTCGCCTTCGGTCTTGGCCTGGACGATGCCTATTTTGCGAAACTTGCCAGTGACTTGCAGGCCAAGCGCGATCGTCTGGCGCGAGCCTGCGCCGGGCTCGGATTTGGTGTGGTGCCCTGCGCTGGAACTTACTTTCTGACGCTCGATGTTGTACCGCTTGGTCTGGAAGCCGACGATGTGGCGCTGGCGCGCCGCATGACGATCGAGGCCAAGGTCGCCACAGTTCCTGTCTCCGCCTTCTATTCAAGCGATCCGCCGCGCAACTATCTTCGCCTGTGCTTATGCAAAAAGGACGAGGTGCTTGACGAGGCGGCCCGGCGGATCGGAGACTGGCTCAAGACGGCATCGAAATGACCCGGAGTTCATGAAAAAAACTCCCTGGGACGATCCGCCGCCGCATCTCCTTTTGTCCGCATTCCCCCACCGCATCGCCGCCGCGCGGATGCTTTCGATCCACAACGAAACGGCACAAGGTTCCAATGCCCTTCAACGCAGCCTCTGATTGCGTTACGCTCGGCGAGGAAGGAGCAGTTTTATGGATATTGCGGACATTCTTCTCCTCCGCGGCGCCGAACGGCTGCTGATTGTCGCGGTTTCCGGCTTGTGTATCTGGCTCGGCTACCGACTGTTCTCCATCGTACCGACCGATCTCCAGGGCAAGGGCGAGTTCAAGGCATTGTCCTTTTCTCTCGCCGTCAGCAAAGTCGGCCCCGGCGTCTTTTTCGCCGCCTTTGGAGCCTTCATTCTCTATCAGGCGGTGACAAACGCCTTTGAACAGGTTTCGCCATCCGGCTCGCAAACCGCATCGATAGTTCGCCAAAGCGGATCCGGCGCGCCCGGCGAGGAATCGCAGGACGCCGGCGGCCAGCAGCCTGTCACTTGGAAATATCTCGGTGGATCGGCGGTCACCAAGGCCGACCTGACCCGCGGGATCGACCAGATCTCCTTTCTCAATTGTGCGGCAGGGATAGTAGCCGCCAAGGCGCCAACCGCGGTCGCCGAGACAATCGATGGTGCAATCGAAGCGGGCAAGCGCGGCATTCTTTTCGCCGTCTGGCAGGAGGAATGGGGCGATCCCGGCCCGAACGAGGCGGCATGGCCCGCCGATGCGAAGGACATTCTCCGCCGCCGGTCGGTCGTTTGCGAGGCCGAAGTCAGCGGCCTGACCGGCCCGTAAAAATCCACCAACCGGGTCGGCAAGGAGGCTAAAGAGGAGGCATCTCCATGCGGTGGCCGTTTATTGCGCTCCTTACCGTGCTGTTCTTGTCGGAACCGGTCCGGACCGAACCGATTTCGCCATACACCCAAGCCGATATCGATCGCGTCGAAGAGCGCGCCGTGCCGACGCTGCATTCGATTCTGCTCAACGACATCATTGGCCGCCTGCCGCGTCAGGACCGCGAAGTGTTGGCCGGTTTGACGCTGGAAACGCCGCGCCGCATTGACCCATGGTCACCCTTCGCCGTCTGGGCCGTACCGGCGCAAAAGAAGATCGTATTTCCGATGGAGACGATTCGCTTTCTCGACGATATCGCTACCGCCGCAGCGGCACTGCAACTTGCCGGCTGCGACCATGAAGCGCTGGCGATCTATGCCAGCATCCTCACCCGGCAGGATCCGCCGACGGACCGGCCGCCAAATCCGCTCCAGGCGCTCAGGATCGATCGCGACAGGGCGCTCGCCGATTCCGACATCGATTCCATGTCACAGGGTATATTGAAAACCAGCATTGCCTACATTCTTGCCCATGAACTCGGGCATGTGGTGAACAATCATGGCGCCGCGAAAACGGCAGCGGAAAGCCGCAATCAGGAACGCCAGTCGGATCAATACGCCCTGCGTGTGTTCAAGATAATCGGCACGGTGCCGTTTGGCATGGCTGTGACATTTTTCGCCATGGCGCATAGTCAGCAGGTACCCGGCGATTTCACCTCCAAAAAACGGTTTGAGGAATATATCCGCGAACGCAGCACCCATCCGCTTGACGGCGAAAGGCTGATGGCAATCGCCGAAATCATGCGAACCGATGCCGCTTTGCTCGCCCGCAATGAGCCAAATGCGGCGGAATTCGCGAAATTGGTTGCGCAGTCGGCTACCGATTTTCAGACCCTTGGACGTCTGGTCGATGACATCGACATTCGCCGCTACCAGGCCGAAAAAGGCCGCACCGAGACTTGGGACCGTATCGCCACATATTGTCCGGCTGCCGCCCGGTAGTCTGCATTGCCAGCATCCGTGCCGCAACCGCCTGGCCGGGTTGTGATCCACGCCCGCCTGACTTACGTCTAGGCCAAGATGCCGGAGGAATTATCATGTCGGGCTGCATTATCGGCTGGTCGCATTCCCGGTTCGGCAAGCTGGAAAACGATGATCTGGAATCGCTGATTGCCGATAGTGCGGCCGAAGCGATTGCCGATGCCGGTCTGGCGCCGGCCGATATCGATGCAATCTATGTCGGCAATTTCGGTGGCTTTGAGAAACAGTCCTTCCCGGCCTCCTTTGCCCTTGCCGCCGACCCGGCGTTGCGCTTTTGCCCGGCGACGCGGGTTGAAAATGCCTGCGCCACCGGTTCGGCCGCCATCCATCAGGGTCTCAATGAAGTCGCCGCCGGCAAGGCCCGCTTTGTCCTGGTCGTCGGCGCGGAGAAGATGACCGTCGCGCCCGGCGCGCTGATCGGCGACATTCTCTTGAACGCCGCCTACCGCAAGGAGGAGGGCGAGACGGAAGGCGGCTTTGCCGGCGTTTTCGGCCAGATCGCCCAGCGTTATTTCCAGGCCCATGGCGACCATTCAGCCGCGATGGCGCGGATTGCCGCCAAGAACCACAAGAACGGCGTGGAAAACCCTTACGCGCAATTGCGCAAGGATCTCGATTTCGAGTTCTGCAACACCGTTTCGGAGAAAAACCCGCTGGTTGCCGGCCCGCTGCGGCGCACCGATTGCTCGCTCGTCTCCGACGGCGCCGCGGCGGTCGTTCTCACCAATATCGAGACCGCACTGCGCCGCCCCAAGGCGATCCATTTCCGCGCCGCCGCGCAGGTCAACGACTATCTGCCGATGTCACGGCGCGAGATCATCGCCTTTGAAGGCTGCGAAGAGGCCTGGAAGAAAGCCCATGCCGGGGCCGGCACCAGCCTTGACGATCTCGATTTCGTCGAGACCCACGATTGTTTCACCATTGCCGAACTCATTGAATACGAGGCAATGGGGCTCGCGGCAAAGGGTGAGGGGCACCGGGTGATCGAGGAAGGCTGGGTCGAAAAGGACGGCAGGCTGCCGGTCAATCCCTCCGGCGGGCTGAAATCCAAGGGCCACCCGATCGGCGCGACGGGCGTCTCCATGCACGCCCTGTGTGCGCTGCAATTGATGGGCGAGGCCGGCGGCATGCAGATCGCGGGCGCCCAGACCGCCGGTATCTACAATATGGGTGGCGCTGCCGTTGCCAATTACGTCTCCATTCTGGAGCGCATTCGCTGATAGAGTGCCACGATGGTCGTGTGACCGCGCGCCGACCCTGCGCGGAAAGGCTTAACCGGTCAGCGGAATACGGCCAAGGCCGGGCAGCAGCAAAGCCGGACGGCTAAAATCAACGCCGGCGACCAGGCCGAAAAGATTGATCTGGAACCCTTCGATTTCACCGATCGTCACACCGGCGATCCCGCCAAACGAGATTGTCCAGCCACCGGCGCTTGATCGGTGCAAAAAGCCGCCATCGACCGGGAAATCCCGTCCGATCGCCGTTGGCGGCAGCACAGCGCCCAGTTCGGGCACCTTGGACAGGATATTGGCGACAAAGGTGTTTGAATTCGGACCCGGCCATATCCGGTAATCGCCGTGGGCGGACCGGGGGTAGGTGCGAATCGCGGCTTCGATCTTCGGAATGAATTCTGCCGCCCTTTTCCCCTTCAACTCAAAAACGATCTCCGGATCGTTGGAATACCAGCGGCCATCGGGCGGATAGGCGTTCTTGCGCAAGGGACGGCCCCATCCGACCACGTCATAGCGGTCAAAGGCGGCGGCGCCGGCGGGCCTGATAACAAGCCACGAATGCACCGAAAGAATGCCTTTGTAACCGCCGGTCCGCGCCGATAGAACGCGGATGCTGGCGCCTCGCTCGTTGGCGGCCAGCGGCAAAACCCCGCTCGCCGACCAGTCGGCGTCGCGCCAGTGCATTGGCTGGTTTCCGGACGCCCACAGGACTGTCTTGATGAGAACCGGAACGATGAAAACGGCGATCAGAAGGATGAACATGAATTTTGACAAACGACGCATGGACGGACTGATAGCAACCTGACAAACAAATGAAAATATGCAGTGAACATACAATAGTTTTACCAAAAGTTGGACAAACTGTGGCCAACCCCGTCCTCGTCGAAGTCACGCGCGGAAACCGCGTGGAAAGCCGTCATCGCGGCGCGATAGCGGTATTCGATGCCAACGGCCGGTCCGTCTTCTCGGCCGGCGACGTCGATGAAGCGATATACCCGCGTTCCGCCGTCAAGGCGATCCAGGCGCTGCCGCTGATCGAGAGCGGCGCCGCCGACGCGTTCGGCTATGGCGAGCGCGAGCTGGCCCTGGCGCAGGCATCCCATGGCGGTGAACCCGGTCACGTCGCCCTTGCCGCCGCCATGCTGAAAGCCGCCGGGCTTGACCAAGACGCACTGGAATGCGGCGCGCAATGGCCGACCCACGGCGCGTCGGCGGCGGCGTTGCGGGACGCCGCCGCAGAACCGTCGGCCCTACACAACAATTGTTCCGGCAAACATGCCGGGTTTCTGGCCGTAGCCCGCCATCTTGGGTTTCCCGCCAAAGGCTACGCCAAACCGGATCATCCGATTCAGCGGCTGATCCGCGATGCCCTGGAATCCCTGACCGGCGCTGCCCACGACACCGATGACTGCGGCATCGATGGCTGTTCGATCCCGACATATGCGGTGCCGTTGACCGCGCTTGCCATCGGTTTTGCCCGCTTCGGCAGCGGCCAGAATTTGACGCCGGAACGCGCCGCTTCGGCGAGACGCATCTTCGATGCTGCTATCGCCGAGCCGTTCTATATCGCCGGCACCGGACGGTTTTGCAGCCAGGCCATCACGGCGATGAAGGGCGGGGCCCTGATCAAGACCGGTGCGGAAGGCGTCTTTTGCGGCGCCGTGCCCAATGCCGGCCTCGGCATTGCGATGAAATGCGACGATGGCGCGACCCGTGCGGCAGAGACGGTGATTGCTAACCTCCTACTTGCCTTGGTGGCGCGGGACAATGCGACCTTGAGGCAATGGGCCAATCCGCCGCTGCACAACCGGCGCGGTATGGCGATCGGCGAAATTCGCCTGGTCGAAGGCGTGCTCGCCGGTCTTGGGCCCTGATCAGACGCCGATTCTGGCAAGAACGCTGTCGACGGCGAGGTCCGGCGTGATTTCTCCGGCGCGGATTTGATTTTCAATGTCTCGCAGAACTTGCTGATCGCCGTCCTTTTGAAAAAGCCGCGCCTCGATCGCCAGGTCCAGAAGCGCGCGGAACCAGCCAACCGCCTGCTCGGCGCGCTTGGCCGAAAACGCGCCCGAGGTCTCTTGTGCCGAACGGAACCGTTCGATCGTCTGCCACAAAGTATCGAGGCCTTCATTGGCAAGGCCGGAGACGAGCAGCACCGGCACCGTCCAGCCGCCCGGGTGCGGCGACAGGATTTTCAGCGCCGCGCTGTATTCCGCCGCCGCGGCGCCGGCCCGCTCGCGGTTATTGCCCTCGGCCTTGTTGACGGCGATGATGTCGGCGATTTCAACCACGCCCTTTTTCAGGCCCTGCAGTTCATCGCCGGCGCCCGCAAGCATTACGGCGATGAACACATCGACCATGCCGGAGACGGTCGTTTCCGACTGTCCGATGCCGACGGTCTCAACGATGATGACGTCAAATCCCGCCGCTTCGCACAAAAGCATCGCCTCGCGCGTCCTGGCCGCGACGCCGCCGAGCGTGCCTGCGGTCGGCGAGGGACGGATGAAGGCGTTGTCATCCTGGGAGAGGCGCGCCATGCGGGTTTTGTCGCCCAGGATGGAGCCGCCGGTTCGCATCGACGAGGGATCGACAGCCAGAACCGCGACCTTGTGGCCGGCCGCGGTCAGGTTGCAGCCGAAGGCGTCGATCAGTATCGATTTGCCGGCACCCGGCGTTCCGGTCATGCCGATTCGGATGGCGTTGCCGGCTTTCGGCAGCAACGTTTCGATCAACTCCGCTGCCAGCTTCCGGTGGTCCTTGCGCTGCGATTCAACCAGTGTGATGGCGCGAGCCAGCGCCGGCCGGTCGCCGGCGGCGATCTGCGCGGCTAATGCGGCAATGTCAGGCGGTGCCACGTCGTTCATGAACCCTGCATAACGGCAACAATGCAGGCCGTCACGCCAGCAAGGCCGAACCAAACGCGCTAATCCAGAACGACGGCGGTGCCCGATGCCGAAACCATCAGCATGGAGCCGCTGTTTCCCGCCGTGATGTTCTCGTAGTCGATATCGACGCCGATTACCGCATTGGCGCCCAGCTGCCGCGCTTCCCCGGTCATTTCCCCGATGGCGATTTCGCGCGCTTCCTGCAACGATTTTTCATAGGCGCCGGACCGGCCGCCGACGATGTCGCGAATACCGGCAAAAAAATCGCGGAAAATATTGGTACCCAGGATCGCCTCGCCCGTGACCAGCCCCTTGTAGTCGCGAACCGGCCGCCCTTCGATGAAATTGGTTGTAGTGGTCAGCATGTTGTTTTTTCGCCTTCCCGATCAAGGATGTTGTTTGTTATTCCGCCGCCTGTTTCGGCGCATGGCCCAGCCGCACATTGAGGTCGTGCAGCAGTTTTTCAGCGGCCTGCGCAATTACCGTTCCCGGCGGAAATATGGCCGACACGCCCGCCGCGATCAGCGCCTCGTGGTCTTGTGGCGGCACGACGCCGCCGACGACGATCATCACATCGCTTCTGCCTTGTTCGTCTAGCGCGTTCTTTAGCGCCGGTACGAGGGTGAGGTGACCGGCGGCCAGGGACGAGGCGCCGACGATGTGTACGTCATTTTCCACCGCCTGGCGGGCGACTTCCTCGGGCGTTGCGAAAAGCGGCCCCACATCGACGTCGAATCCGAGATCGGCGAAGGCCGAGGCGATCACTTTCTGGCCGCGATCGTGCCCGTCCTGGCCCATCTTGGCGACCAGGATGCGCGGCCGCCGGCCGTCCTTGCGTTCAAATTCCGCCGTCATGGCGAGAACCGTATCCACAGCCGGGTTCATCGCGCCGACCTCCCGCTTGTAAACGCCCGAAAGCGTCCTGACCTCGGCGACATGCCGGCCGAACGCCTGCTCCAACGCATCGGACATCTCACCGACGCTTGCGCGGGCCCTCGCCGCGGCAACCGAAAGGGCAAGAAGATTGCCCTTGCCCGAACTGGCGGCCTGGGTCAACGCGGCAAGCGCCGCCTTGACCGTTTCCGGATCGCGCCCGGTGCGCAGCCTATTCAGTTTTTCGAGTTGCTCGCCGCGCACCGCGGCATTGTCGACCTTCAGCACCGCGATATTGGTCTCTTCGCCGCTTTTGTAACGATTGACGCCAACAATCGTCTGCTGGCCGGTATCGATGCGCGCCTGCGCCCTGGCCGCGGCTTCCTCGATGCGGATCTTCGGCAGCCCTTTTTCGATCGCCCTGGCCATGCCGCCGACTTGCTCGACCTCGCCGATGTGGGCAAGCGCGCGCGCCGCAAGATCATGGGTCAGGCGTTCTACGTAGAAAGAGCCGCCCCACGGATCGATAATCCGCGAAATTCCGGATTCGGCCTGCAGGACGAGCTGTGTGTTGCGCGCGATCCGGGCGGAAAAATCGGTCGGCAGGGCCAGCGCCTCGTCGAGCGAATTGGTATGCAAGGATTGGGTTCCGCCCTGGGTCGCGGCCATCGCCTCGATCATGGTGCGCATGACGTTGTTGAAGATGTCCTGCGCGCTCAGCGACCATCCCGATGTCTGGCAATGGGTCCTCAGCGACAGGGATCGCACATCCCCGGGCGAGAATTCATCACGCATCAGCTTGGCCCATAAAAGCCGGGCGGCGCGCAGCTTTGCCACTTCCATGAAGAAATGCATGCCGATGCCGAAGAAAAACGACAGCCGCGGCGCGAACCGGTCGACGTCAAGTCCGGCGGCGATGCCGGTACGCACATATTCGATACCGTCGGCCAGCGTATAGGCCAGTTCCAGGTCGGCCGACGCGCCGGCTTCCTGCATGTGGTAGCCGGAAATGGAAATGGAGTTGAATTTCGGCATATGCGTCGAGGTATAGGCGAAAATGTCGGAAATGATCCGCATGGAGGCTGCCGGCGGGTAGATATAGGTGTTGCGGACCATGAACTCCTTCAGGACATCGTTCTGGATCGTTCCTGAAAGCTGCTCTCGCTTTACCCCCTGTTCTTGCGCCGCGACGATGAACAGCGCCAGGATCGGCAGGACAGCGCCGTTCATCGTCATCGACACGCTCATCCGGTCAAGCGGGATGCCGTCGAACAGCTCCTGCATGTCGTAGATGGAATCGATCGCCACGCCGGCCATGCCAACGTCGCCGGCAACGCGCGGATGATCGGAATCGTAACCGCGATGCGTTGCCAGATCGAAAGCGACCGACAGACCCTTCTGCCCGGCGGCCAGGTTGCGGCGATAAAAGGCGTTGGAATCCCTTGCCGTCGAAAATCCGGCATATTGCCGGATCGTCCACGGTTTTTGCACATACATGGTCGGGTAGGGGCCGCGCACGAACGGCGGCAGGCCGGGCCAGCTGTCGATGAAGTCCAGGCCCTCAAGGTCGGTTTCCCGATAGGTCGGCTTGAGCGCGATACCCTCCGGCGTCCGGACCGTATCCTCAATGATCGAGCCGTCCTGCGTAGTCTTTGCCCGCCGCGTTTCGTTCGCCGGCGCCGGACC
>PVMS01171734.1_pt1 | contig 10243 bp, 10 predicted proteins | sample 1853461 | NCBI WGS metagenome assembly PVMS01 (sample SAMN08582032, study PRJNA380276) | Marine sediment metagenome, whole genome shotgun sequencing project. | isolation source: ocean sediment barecode stripped | collected 2017
CAGCAGAAATTCTCACCGGAGATGGACTCACCTCCTATTGATTATTCTTTAGCCGATCTGACCCATTATTAATTTCCTGTATTTCCGCCGGGTAAATAAATCTGACCGATATACCATCCTGGATCTATTTCCATCCCTGACCATAACCTCAGCAGGATGAGGACGATAACTCAAAAATATCACCTTTCTATATTCCGGAAATTCAGAATTTGATTTGATCCCGAGGTAGTATTCATTTCCCGCCAGACAGCTATCTGGCAAATAATATCCATTTTTCTCCATCTCAACCTCCCCGAACAGTCAGCACTAGAACTTATGTTCTGGTTCAGTATATCAATTCTAGCGGGATAAACAGGGTTGAGATTCAAGAGGAGTTTTTATTACTCCATTGGTGTATCTGCCAGCAACAGATGCTAGATAACTCATTTCGCCAATTTATAAAGGGATCCGACAATCATTCAATTTATATTATTTGTATGGAAAAGCATTGTCCCACCTCTATTTTATAATCCATCCAGGTTTATTAAATAAAATAAGCAGTTACTAACAAATCTAGCTAAATCCAGTCTATAATGAAAATAGCACTATGTGTCTTCTCCCCCCAAAACTGGGTAAAACCAATGGGTTCAATTATTACAAGAACAAAAATTCTCGTTCCGCGACGCAGGGAAAATCTCCTGAGCAGGCCCCGGTTGCTTAATGCCCTGGACGATATACTGGATTATCCCTTCACGTTAATTTCCGCTCCAGCCGGTTATGGAAAAACTTCCCTCTTGATCGACCTCGTTCAGGGGGCAGAATACCCGGTTTGTTGGTACTCACTAGATAAACTGGACCAAGATCCTCAAAGATTCCTGGATCATTTGATAGGGTGTGTCCAAATTTGTTTTCCTGGATTTGGAGAAACCAGCTCACGTCTAGTTAGAGACCTGCCCAATCCTTTGGACCACTCTGATCAACTGATCACCACTCTTGTAAACGAGCTTTATGAAAATATTTCAGAACATATAATAATTATTCTGGATGATATTCACCTCATAGCTGAAAACCACCAGATCAGTTCCTTTATCAGCAAATTCGGACAAATGGTAGATGACAACATTCACCTGGTGATGACATCCCGTTATCTATTTGATTTCCCAGATATACCGTTGTTGACAGGAAGAAGAAAGATCAAAGGAATTGGCTATGATGACCTGGCCTTCAATGAGGAAGAAATCAAAACGCTATTTTCAGATATATACAACCAAACACTAACTCTTGAGCAAAGCAAAGAATTAGCAGCTGATAGCGAGGGCTGGATAACCGGTTTGCTGCTTTCGGGAAAACATATCAAAAACCATTTTCCGGATCAAACAAAAGCCACCCTGGTAACCGGGGCAGATATATTCAATTATTTAGCCGAACAGGTTTTCCAAAAGCAACCCGCTGAAATCAAGGAATTTTTACTTCAAAGTTCTATATTTGATGAATTCAGTCAGCAATTGTGTTCTGGTGTTCTTGGTTGGCCGGAAGAAAAAGAATGGGATCGGATCATCCATCACCTCATTCAACAGAACTTATTTATTCAACAAGTCAATGATAAAGAACTCTGGATCCGGTACCATAATCTGTTTTTGGATTATTTGCGGGATAATGTGAAGAAATCCCAACCGGAACAAGAAATTATCTTGCTTACTCGCCTGGTAGACGTCTACACGCAATTATCGGAGTGGGAAAAGGCTTTTGAAACTGCCCAGCGACTTGGCGATGCCAACGCCCTGGCCCAGGTAATCGATAACGCCAGTTCTGATTTATTTCACAGCGGCCGAATCCAATTATTGTCCACCTGGCTAGGTTATTTGCCTGATGAGGTATACGAGTTTAAACCAAATATGCAAGCTCTTTTGGGATTTATTAGAACAGAATTAGGATATCCCAAGGATGGTTTATATCATCTTTCGAAAGCATCGAATAACCCAAAAGTAAGCCTAGCACCTCTAGATTTAGCTCAAACCTTAAATTGGAAAGCCTCTGCAAATAGAATTCTAAGTAACTATGATCAATCATTAAATAACTCTAAACGTGCATATCAATTAACATTTAGATCTGACAGCTCAACTATTCAATTCTCTGAATCTTTAAGAGGAATTGGATTAGCACATTATAGAATAGGAGATTTAGAAGAGTCGATAAAGTTCTTAAAGTCTTCACTAAATTCGTACAAATCCTTAAATAATGACAAGAACATTGCTCTTGTGCATATGGATTTAGGGAGTGCATATATCAATCAAGGTTTTCTTTATGAAGCAAGAATCCATTATCAAAATGCATTGGACATATGGACTAGCCTTGGGAACATTCACCAATTATCTAATTTATTCAATAATTTGGGCTATCTTGCAATATTAACTGGGGACTACACTAACGCAAACTCATTTTTGGATCAAGCTCTTGGTTATTCTACGGAGACATCTAATTTAAGAATGCAGGGATTAATAATTGCATCCTTGGAGATTTAGCTTTCAATTTCGAATATTTTAGTAAAGCGCTAGAAAAATATCAAGAATCAAAGTATTTTTCAGAAAAAAGCAATGACATTTATCTCCAAACCTACCTTTCATTGCGTATTTCATCCACACATCGTTTGCTTGATAATTCGCATCAAGCAAAAAGATATTTATTTTTTATGCGTTCCAATACTCTAAAAAATAAAACCAAAGCAAATTTTGGATTATGGAACCAGGAAATGGGGTTAATACAAACAAAGACAGGCAGCTATTTTATGGGCAGGACATCTTTCCGGAGAGCGTTAAACATATTCAAAAAAATAAATAGACCCCTGGAATTGGCCAATGTCCAGGCTGGACAGGCGTTATTGGAAATCAGAGCTGGGAAACCAGCTGCGGCTTTAGAGCATCTTCAGTCCGCTTCGGTCACGATCAAAGAAGTTGGCAGCAATCAACCCCTGCTGCCGATGTTATCCAGGCATTATGATGATTTTGCCAAAATCCTTGACGACACTGCCGATCCTGACCTGATCAACCTGCGGGCTGATCTTGCCGTTTTCCGGCAGTGTCTCCCCCAACTGCGGCGAGAAATATTTCCGGAAGAAACAATCCAAATGCAATCAAATCCCGCACTAAGAATCCAGGCGTTTGGAAAAACTCAAATCTGGATTAATGAGGAAAAACTCAGCGTTTCAGAATGGGCCCATCAAAAAACTGTTCGGGAGCTATTCTATTATCTACTAACTCGAACAGAGGGTGTCAGCAAAGAGGAGATCGGACTTGTTTTCTGGCCAGACAGTTCACCCAGCCAGCTTACCAGACAATTCAAGAATGCCATTTACCGGATGCGCAGGTCAATTGGAAAAGATTGGATCATATACGATGCATCTAGCCGCAGTTATGCCTTTAACTCAGGACTGGAATACAGTTATGATGTGGAGGATTTTTTGAGTTCTTTGGAAAATGCCCAACAGGAAACTCACCCATCTGCCCGGCTGAAATACCTGCAGCAAGCGATAAAACTCTATCAGCATCCATTTGCATCAGACCTGGATGGCATTTGGGCTGAACCAATCCGCAGAGTTTTGTATATGCATTATGAAAAAAACAGTTTTAGATCTAGCTGAATATCAATATAATATAAACAGATTTGATGATTGCTTAGTTCTTTGCCAAGAGTTGATTAAAGTTGAGCCTTGCATAGAACAAGCATATCAATTATGCATGCTCGCATACGCTTCTCTTGGGGATCCAATAGGTGTACATAGAAATTTCCAATTATGTCAAAAAAATCTTGCACGGTTTCTTAATATTAGCCCTTCCCAAAAGACTCAATCAATACTCAAATCCTTATCATTTTGATTTAATTCGTAATTTGATTATTGGTGCTAAATTTTAATAGAACAAATATATATCAGCGATCAATAGTCTTTTTTTTTGTAATTATATTTATCCAAAGGAGATAAAAAATGTATACGAGAATATTATCGATTAAATTTCAAATATTTATCATTTCATTGGCACAAGCATTTTATATACTATGCATGATATCACCACTTGGTGACGGGGGAGGAGGAGGTATATAACAAGGAAAATTATTGATTACATTATGGGTTATAAATTGGTGCAACAAAATATTGTGGCAAAGCAAGTTCTTTTGTTATTATTTCCTAATTAGCCACGGTCCAACATCAATTCAAACCTTAATGTTAGAATTTGCTTATTCACCTGGTGTCCTGTCATCCACCGGGGAGATAATCATATTTAACCAAAATCGACAATCCTGGATGCACAACCCTTCCCTAATGTCACTACTCATGATCATCGATTCCTTGCTTTTGATCCTAGTATCGTGTCATAACCAGACCAGACTGAATTTACAGTTAGTTGATCTACCAGAAAAAAACCCAAAGAATTCAACATTCTCCTAAAGGACAGCGATCAAGTATGTCAGCAATAAAAATGTCTGATTTTAAGCATATCATTTGGGATTGGAACGGCACACTGCTTGACGATCTCGATTTATGTATATCGATCATCAATCCAATGCTGCAAAAGCGAAAACTCAAACCTGTTTCACGGGATCAGTACCTGGATATCTTTAACTTTCCGGTCCGTGAGTACTATCTGAAGATCGGTTTTGATTTTGAGGTGGAGCCTTTTGAAAATGTCAGCACGGAATTTATCTCAGCCTATGAAACAGGCCGTCCAGGCTGCCAGCTAATGGATGACGCCAGAGAAACATTGGAAATCATTCACAATTCAAGACGTACTCAATCTATCCTCTCGGCAAGCAAGAGCGGTTATCTCAATCAGGCTGTTGTAGATTACGATATTAAGAAATACTTCAACGCCATCAATGGCTTGGATAATCATCACGCAGCCGGGAAGGTCTCTCTGGCCAGGTCCTACATGAAGACTGCCGGCCACAATCCAGGTGAAGTCCTGCTTATCGGCGACACCATACATGATGCTGAAATTGCTGTTGATATCGGTGTGGATTTTGTATTGATCCCTAATGGTCACCAGAACCGCAGAAGATTGACGACAGCCGGAGGAACTTTGATCGATAGGCTTTCAGACCTTCAGGATTTGTTTCAGGAATAATCATTATCATGAGGACCAAATCACGGATCGATTACATCGATAACCTGCGAATTCTTCTTACTGTTGTCGTGATTCTTCATCATCTGATGATTACTTATGGAGCACCGGGAGGATGGTATTACAGGGAATTTGAATTCAACCAGCTTGATATTTTCAGCTTAACTTCATTGGTTCTAATCACAGCAGCCAATCAAGCATACTTTATGGGTTTCTTCTTTTTCATTAGCGGTTACTTTTCTTCGAAATCTCTCACAAGAAAAAAACCTTCCCATTATTTTTGGGGGCGCATATTCCGCCTCGGCCTACCAATCTTATTGTTTGTATACCTGATCTCACCTCTTCTGAGGGTTATTTTTAAGAGAATCATGTTTTCTCGCCCTGTCAATCTTTCTAGTTTATTAGCAGTTTATCAACAGGTGGAATTTGGTTATGAATTAGGACCAATGTGGTTTGTATTGTTGTTAATGATCCTATCCATCCTTTTCCTTCCCTGGTCAAAGGACTCAAAATTCAGCTCAAAACTTCAAGGGATCCCCTCCCCCCTGAAAATCCTGTTATTCGCGTTGTTTACCGGGATATTTACTTTCTTGATCAGAATAAATTTCCCAGTAGGATATGTTTTTCAACCTCTCAACCTGCAGACACCCCACGTCCTTCAATATATCTTTTTATTTTTCATGGGCATAGTCGCTTTTCATGGAAACTGGTTTGATCATCTTGAGCAAATATTCTCGCGATCCTGGCTTTACCTCATCCTGGGGTTGTTATTATCAATGCCAATCATTTTCATTCTCAGCGGCGGTCTTGAGGGAGATGTGGGGGCAGCTCTGGGGGGTATCCATTGGCAGTCATTAGTTTATTCTATCTGGGAGCAATTATTCTGTGTAAGCATCATCATCACCGGGCTATTCTATTTCCAGAAGTACGCTAATTTCACTACCCCGCTTTTGCGTGAACTTACTGGTAGTTCCTACGCTGCCTTTATTATCCATCCTCTTATTCTAGTTACATATACAGCGCTGATCCATCAGATTTCTTTACACCCCCTGTTGAAAATCAGTTTTTCGATACCGCCGGTATTATTCATGGTTTTCCTGGCCGCATCTGCCCTCAGGCGCATCCCGGGATTAAATCAAATTCTGTAGGATTTTCGTTCAATCCTGATAAAAAAAAGGGGGGTGATGACTATTGACCACGGTCAAATTAAAATCAGCATTCCGCTAATCTGATAAACTATAATGGGGCAATCAAACAGGATCTAAAACTAAAACTCCTGGAAAATATGATTAATTATTTTCACACTCACATATTCTCGCAATGACGACTGAAATAATCCTTGTTCTCTCCATTTTGATTGGCGCGATTGTTCTATTTATCAGCAATCGCGTTCGAATGGACCTGGTTGGATTACTGGTTTTAGGCAGTCTCGCTATCAGTAATCTGGTTACTCCAGCCCAGGCTCTCTCAGGATTCAGCAATCCAGCAGTTATTACCGTCTGGGCAGTATTGATCCTCAGTGGTGGATTAGCGCGAACTGGTATTGCCAGCAAGCTCGGTAAATTTGTCCTCAGGTTAGCAGGAGACAATGAAATAAAGCTGTTGATTATCATCATGTTAACCAGCGGAATCCTGTCCGGGTTCATGAACAGCATCGGTGTGGCGTCGCTGTTCCTGCCAGTTGTGATCGATATAGCACGCCGTACCAATCGACCTCCTTCCCGCTTCTTAATGCCGTTGGCTTTTGCCTGCCTTCTGGGAGGTCTGAATACTCTGATTGGCACTCCACCCAATATTCTGGTCAGCGAAGCTTTGCGGGAGGCAGGTTTAAAACCTTTCCAGATGTTTGATTTTACCCCCATCGGTTTGGCCATTCTTTTCAGCGGAACTATTTACATGACCCTTATAGGCCGGCATTTGCTTCCAAAAAGAGATCTCGCCAGGGAATTAAGCCGGCCGCCTGACGTCACCGACCTCTATAACTTCCAGGAACGAATGGCTTTTATTCGCCTTCCTTCAAATTCACCTTTGGCTGGAAAATCTCTCCTGGAAAGCCGACTGGGAGCTGCCCTGGAATTGAATGTGATTACTATTTTCCGTGAAAATAATCCCTTGATGGCCCCCCGGCCTGAATTTATCCTCCAGGCAGGCGACCGACTGTTGGTCGAAGGGAAGCTGGACCGTTTGTTTGAATTTCACGACAAAGATTATCTCTTGCTTGACCAGGAAAATTTACCTTTAGAAAGAATATTATCTGAAGACATTAAGCTTGCAGAGTTATTTATACCTCTTGGGTCATCGCTGGCAGGATTGACATTGCCCCAATCAGCATTCCGGTATACATATAATTTGATTGTTTTGGCAATACAGCGCAAGACAACCACTTTTTATGATGACCTTGAGACCATACCTCTTCAAGAGGGTGACACATTATTGGTCAAAGGCCAGCAAAAGAATCTGGAATTGATCGAGGACGAAGAAGAACTTCTGCTTTCTAAGGTTGGGATGTCCAGAGATTTTCACCTGGAAGATCATATATTAATGGCAAGAGTTCCCGCCGCATCCAATTTGGCTGGGAAATCTTTGATCTCCAGCCGATTAGGAGATGCATTTGGTCTCAGCGTACAAGGCATTATCCGCCAGGACTATACTGAACTGATGCCGACACCTGAAGAAATTCTCCAGGCTGGTGATACGTTGATACTAAAGGGAAAGATCAATGACCTGAGAACAATTGAAGGATTGCAGAATCTGGTAATTGAAACAGATACTCAACCCGATCTGGCCGAATTAGAAACGGATGAAACGGGAATAATTGAGGCGGTTCTGTCACCCCATTCATCTTTGCATGGCAAAGCTATTCGGGAACTTGATTTCAGAGCTAAATATGGTTTGACAATCCTGGCAATCTGGAGAGAGGGTCGAGCATATCGATCCCATCTTAGGGATTTTAAGCTCCGCTTGGGCGATGCTCTGCTACTCTTTGGCCCCCGCCGACGTTTACGTTTGTTCGGAACCGAGCCTGATTTTTTGGTTCTAAGCGAGGAGGCACTGCCTGCGCCAAGGTCGAATAAAGCACCCTTTGCTTTGTTAATTATGGCTCTGGTACTAATACCGGTCATTCTCAATTGGCTGCCTATTTCCATTGCCGCTGTAGCGGGTGTTTCTCTGATGATCCTTACCGGCTGCCTGAACATGGACGAAGCTTATCGCTTGATAGAATGGAAAGCTGTTTTCTTAATTGCGGGCATGCTTCCCCTGGGTATTGCACTAGAGCAAACTGGAGCAGCAAAACTAATTGGAGACGGCATGATCTCCCTATTGGGTAATTCTGGCCCTCTCGCTTTATCTGCCGGATTATTCATCCTGGCAGCTTTAGGTTCTCAAGTTATGCCCAACCCAGCGGTTGCAGTTCTGTTGGTGCCAATAGCACTGAATACAGCTTCCGAACTGGGAATTTCTCCCTATCCCCTGATGATGACCATCGCTGTTTCAGCCTCGGCAGCTTTTCTCAGCCCCGTTGGACATCCTGCCAACCTGCTGGTCATGGGACCGGGAGGTTATAAGTTTTCTGACTATATAAAGGTTGGATTGCCATTAACAATAATAGTTTTATTGGTTAGTTTGGGATTGATGCCATTTATCTGGCCCTATTAAATATCTGGTCACGCCTGTTTATCAAGAGATTATCTATGCAAGAATTATTTGGAATTTTTATCGGAATCGGATTAAGTGCCACTTGTGGTTTTCGCATCTTTGTCCCCTTGCTGGGAATGAGTATCGCTCACCAGGCTGGAGCTTTGGCATTTTCTCAGGGATTTGAATGGATCGGTTCCTGGCCAGCAACTATTGCTTTTGGAATTGCCATGGTCATAGAGATTGCAGCCTACTACATACCCTGGCTGGACAACATGCTTGATACCATTGCCACCCCAGCTGCTATAGTTGCAGGAACAATTGCAACTGCGTCAATGGTTGGTGATGTGTCTCCATTTTTGCGCTGGTCCCTGGCGATTATAGCCGGAGGAGGAATTGCAGGATTAATTCAGGGATCCAGTGTCATGGTGAGGGGAATTTCCACAACCACTACTGCCGGGCTCGCAAATCCCGCTGTATCGACAGTAGAATTAATTGCTTCCATATTGGGCACTATAATCTCAATCATTTTACCTGCCCTGGCAGTAATAATTGTAGCCATCCTGCTGGGATTGATCTTGCGCAGATTATCAAGAAGGCGCATAGCTTCTAGTTGAAATTTAACCTTCAATAATATTATGAGAAGAAAAGATAAAGAAATCACTGAACGAGAAATCATCGACGCCATCATCGATCGGGCGTTGATCTGCCACCTGGCATGCACCATGAACGAACAACCCTATGTCGTTCCTATCTCATTTGGCTATGATGGCGAGTGTACATATTTTCACTCAAGTCCATCTGGTAAGAAAATATCGATTCTGAAAGAAAATCCCCGGGTCTGCTTAACGTTTGAAATCGATGTTGAGATTGTCAAGGACCCGGACAATGCCTGTGATTGGAATTTTCACTATTCGAGCGTAATAGCTGAAGGTATAGCCGAGGAAATAATTCAAGTATCAGAAAAGGCATCGGCGCTGAACCAAATCATGGAACATTATTCCAGGGAAACCTGGTCCTTTCCAGAAAACGAGTTGAAAAAGACCAGTATTTGGAAGATCCGTCTCGAATCCGTCAGCGCGAAAATATCTCCTGGGGATAAATTAATCGTCGATCAGGTCTGAATTGAAACAGCATCGATGGTCTTGCAACATCTAAGCTAAAGGGGGATATTTCAAATAAAACAGCCGCATAATATACAATTGTTCTACAAGACATTTCCGGGAGGGCAAATCTTGAAAATCGCTATCACAGCAGATAATCATCTCACAACCCAGTCGAGGAACCCTGAAAGATTTCAATCACTGGCTAATATCTTAAAGCAGTGCGGTGAAGCTCAAGTCCAACTTTTGATTATTGCGGGAGATCTATTTGACCAGTCCATGCCCAACTATGCTGAATTCGAAGCCCTTTACAAAAAATATCGTCCGCCTGGCCTCACAACTGCCATCATCCCTGGCAATCACGATGAAGACTTGAATCAGAATAATATTACCGCTGACGGCTTAATCGTC
>PVMS01050800.1_pt1 | contig 10242 bp, 9 predicted proteins | sample 1853461 | NCBI WGS metagenome assembly PVMS01 (sample SAMN08582032, study PRJNA380276) | Marine sediment metagenome, whole genome shotgun sequencing project. | isolation source: ocean sediment barecode stripped | collected 2017
CGTGTGTGGTTTCCGATCTGGGAAACCACACACGCAGCGCCATCGGCACCGAGGCAGCCGATGTATTGCCATGATCCTGTACCGTCTGGACTACTTTTTCCATTGGCAGGCCGAGACGTTTTGCGGTCGCCTGCATGATGCGCAGGTTGGCCTGATGCGGGATCAGCCAGTCGAGTTCGCTTTGGTCGATGCCGTTTGCCTCGAGCGCCTCTGTAGCCACACGGCCCAGCGTCCTGACCGCAACTTTGAATACTTCGTTGCCTTTCATCATGATTCTGGAGTCACCGAGACCCGCTTTGGTGAGATCCTTGGATGCGCCAACCTGATAATAAAGCACGTCCCGGTACGTACCGTCAGCACCGAGGTGGGTCGAGATAATGCCTTCCTCGTCCGATGGCTTGACGATCACTGCGCCAGCGCCGTCACCAAATAACACGCAGGTAGTGCGGTCGGTCCAGTCCGTCAGCTTGGTAATAATTTCTGCGCCGATAACCAGCGCACACTGGGTAGCACCGGTCCGAATAAATTTATCCGTAACAGACAGCGCATAGATGAAGCCGGTGCAAGCCGCCTCGATACTGAATGCCGGACAGCCGTGAATGCCGAGTCGCTCCTGCACGATAGTTGCGACATTGGGAAATATCAGGTCGGGTGATGTGGTGCCAATGATGATGAGATCGATCTCGTCAGCCGTTATTCCTGCAGACTCCATCGCAGCCTTCGCGGCCTCAACACACAGATCCGATGTGGTCTGATCTTCACTGGCTATGTGTCGTCGCTCAACGCCGGTGCGTGTGCGAATCCACTCGTCGGTCGTATCCACGATCTTCTCGAGTTCGGCGTTGGTCATTATTCGCTCTGGCAAATAACGACCAGTACCTTCGATTCTCGAATAGATCATGCGGCTTCCTGTTGCAGTAAGTTGCCAATTTGTGTCGGGACCTGATTTTTCACCTCGACCAGCGCCGTTTCGATTGCATGCTGGAAGGCGTATGAATCTGCGCCACCGTGGCTCTTGATAACAATACCATTAAGCCCGACCAGTGACGCGCCATTATAATTACGCGAATCCATCTGCAAAGCCAGATTTTTCAGGACGGGTCTTGCCAGCAATGCCTGCAGTTTTGCAAATACGTTACTGGTGAAGGCCTGGCGCAAATAATGTGTGGCCAGGCCAACCGTGCCTTCCATGGTTTTCAGGGCGACATTGCCAGTGAAACCGTCTGTGACCACGACATCCGTCTTGCCCGAGAATATTTCGTTGCCCTCGATGAATCCTGCGTAATTGAGACTGCTGGCGTTGAGCACGGCCGCCGCGTCCCGAACCGTGTCATGACCTTTGGTATCCTCGACGCCGATATTCAGTAAAGCCACTCGAGGGCGGGCCAGTTTTCGGATATCGCCGGTGACGATGGACCCCATTACCGCAAACTGAAACAGCTGCTCAGCGCTCACCAAAGTATTGGCGCCGAGGTCGAGCATGTGAACAGTGCCGCCGATCGAGGGCAACTCGGCAATGATTGCGGGACGATCTATTCCGGGTAACATCTTCAAAACGAATCTGGCTGTGGCCATCAATGCACCGGTATTGCCCGCACTCACACAAGCCTGTGCAGCGCCGTCTTTTACCAGGTTCAGTGCAACCCGCATTGAGGAGTCTTTTTTCTTGCGCAACGCGTCGGCGGGACCTTCGGACATGCCAACAACTTCTGTACTGGCCTTGATAATCAGCCGATCGCTTTTTCCGATGATACGCGTCGCGAGGTCGGATAGTTCTGCCTCATCTCCCACCAGAATCAGCTCAAGATTCGGGTGCAATTCCAACGATGCATTGGCTGCGCGCACGACAACGTCGGCGCCGAGGTCGCCGCTCATCGCATCAATTGATATGACAGAATGTGTTCTCACGTATGACTCCTTCAGGCGCCGTGGCGGCTACGTGCCGTGCAAGCGCCTGGCGGTCATCGGGAACGCCTACTCTTCGTCAACCTCTTCAGGCTGCGCGATAACCTGCACGCCGCGATAAAAACCGTCTGGCGTGATCCGATGACGCAGGTGCGATTCGCCAGTGGTTGGATCCACTGACAATGACGGACCGCCGAGCTTGTCGTGTGAACGACGCATGCCGCGGCGGGAAGGTGTCTTGCGACTTTTTTGTACAGCCATGGTTTTCTCCTCAATCGACGATCAATTCGATCATCATTGAATATCAAAATTCAGTTTTCCGTATCTTCGTTTGCCATCAGGGATCGCAGATCCTCGAACGGCCGAACTGTCTTGCTTTCATCCGCCTGCTCGTCATCGATCAACGCCTTGCAGTCATCGGATGACTCATGCAGCGCGGACAATGGCATCGCCATGATCAGCGCTTCTTCAACTAGGTCCGCGGGCCGGACGGTATTTTCATCAAACTCCCAGATTTCGTAACCGTCGCACTCGGCCGGCGTAACGCCGGACTGCGGCAACAGCAACTTCATCGTCGTATCCAGCGAAATCACCAGCGACCCAAGACAACGCTGGCACACGGCCGCAAGCTTCGTGGCCACACGCCCCTCAAGCGCCGGAACGCCAGGTCGCGCATCGATCCAGCCAAAACGCAGTGTAATGTCTACCGTAGCCTGCCGCCATTGTTGCGGAATACTCCCCGCCGGAAGCGCGCTGAGATCCGCATCGACGATTTCGGCCAATCGCTTGAAATCTTCGACTTTTCCTTTATTTTCAATTATTTGCCCGACTTTCGCCAGATCTGCCGGCGACACGGGTTCTAGCAGCGGATTGGCCATGGCGCGCGCATGATAAGGATGAAACCGAGCGCTGTCAAAGGCTTATCGAGGCATTCTGTCGTATTCGCCCGATTCGCCGGACCGACCATATAAGGCTACAATCGGACGACAAAGCCGCTAGACTATCTTGCCAGCTCCAACATATTGATTCCAGATGCAAAATCCGGCCTCGCCACCGATCATCCTGGCATCCTCGTCGCGCTATCGGCGCGGCCTGCTGGACCGTTTTCTGACCGAATATCAGACTGTATCGCCCGGTGTGGATGAATCCGCCGAACTTTTCGATAATCCCGACGAGATCGCCGGTCAACTTGCGCGAAAAAAAGCCGAACATGTTGCCAGCGGTCATCGCAATGCGGTGATCATCGGCGCGGATCAGGTTGCATTGATGGATCGGCAGGTGCTGGGAAAGCCTGGCGACCATCCGAAGGCCGTCGAACAGTTGCTCTCGGCCGCCGGCAAATCGGTTACGTTCATGACTGCTGTGTGCGTGCTCGATCCCATCGAGCTGCGCCGCTATGAGCACGTTGACCGCACGGAAGTGCATTTTCGCAACTTCGACCGGCGGCTGGCCGAAACCTACCTGCGGCACGACGAACCTTATGGCTGTGCCGGCAGTTTCAAGATCGAAGGCGCGGGCTTCATTTTGTTCGATTCGGTCCGCACGGACGACCCCACCGCATTGATCGGCCTGCCAATGATCTGGCTCGCGGCAACGCTCAGGGAATTGGGGTGTCTGTTGCCGTAGCGCGGCTCTCAGTTATCAGGAAAGCCTTGGAAATCAGCCTTTTCGGTATCGTGGAATGCCCTTATCAAGAAAGCGTTGCAGTTCATCCGCCAGTGGCGAGGTAAAGTGCAGCTCATTGCCATGTTCATCCGGGAATGAAATCGATTGGGCGTGCAGGAACAGGCGTTTGAGTCCGTGCCTGGCCGCCAGTTTGTTGATGCCCGGGTTCCCGTAACGATCATCACCCGCAATCGGGTGCTCGAGACTCTGCAGGTGTACGCGAATCTGGTGCGTGCGCCCACTCAAAGGCTGACTCTGCAACAAACTGAACTTGCCATAGGTTCTCGACAAGCGAACACGGGTCTTCGCCTGCTTGCCGTCTTTTCTGACGACAACGTGACGCTCACCGCCTTTTCGGTGCGTCACCAGCAATGGCGCGTCGATTGTGTAGTCGCCGAACTGCCAGTCACCGATAGCCAGTGCCAGGTAATTTTTCTCGACCACGCCATCACGAAACTTCTGGTGCAATGTGCGTAACATGCTGCGGCGCTTGGCCAGCACCAGGCAACCCGAGGTGCCCTTGTCGAGCCTGTGCACCAGCGACAAGTCGCGCAGTTCAGGCCGCGCCGCACGCAACATCTCGATCACGCCATGGCTGATGCCGCTGCCGCCATGCACCGCGATGCCACTGGGCTTGTCGATGACCAGGAGCAACTTGTCCTCAAACAGGATTCTGTCTGCGATTTGCCGCACAGCACCTGCTGCGGGTTCCGGCCCGGCGGTTCGTACCCGCGCTGGCGGAACCCGGACCTCGTCGCCTGAGCGCAATTTGTACTCGGCGCGAACCCGGCCGCCGTTTACCCGAACCTCGCCTTTTCTGAGGATCCGGTAAACACGGCTTTTCGGCACACCCGGCAGTTCCTTGCGCAGGAAATTATCGATCCGCTGACCGGCCTGATCGTCGTCAATGCGGACTTTCCGGACCTGGCTTTGCTGCATATCAGCGGGAAGTGATGTGGTTTCAGGCATAAAGTTAAACTATTGAGCCAATACAATGACTTGGCGAACTATACAGATCCATGGCTCGTCCGACACAGTTGATGTTGCTGAACGGCCATGCTGTGCTATATTAGCTCCCCGTGAGGGCCTTGGGACTATTTTTCCCGCCTCGCAACGACACTCGCCGGATCCGGTGAAGCAATTCAACGTAATTCCTTCTTACCTTTTCGGCGCACATTATTCATTTCTGGCCTCCACACATGAGCCCAGAATCCAAGGCAGCAAGCACGGTTATCCGGCAAGCGCCAAAGCGGCAGTGCCGCAGGGTAAAAATGATCAATTTTCTGTTGGCCCGGCTCGCGACTTTCATGTCCGGACAGGCCCAGCCAAAAGTATCAGATTTGAGTGACGGCGTAGCGCGCCAGTCGCTCCAATACCTGTTCCCCTGCACCGCCCCTTCGGCCGATCAGAGCCAGCCATGCCCTCTGCCCGTTACTATCTATCAAGTAGGGCAATATGAAAAGAATGCTAATCAATGCAACTCAGGAAGAAGAGTTGCGCATGGCGATGGTCGATGGCCAGCGTCTTTACGACCTCAATATCGAATTACCCGCCAGCGAACGTAAAAAGGCAAACATCTACAAAGGGCAGATTACCCGCGTCGAGCCGAGCCTCGAGGCTGCCTTTGTCAATTACGGCGCCGACCGCCACGGCTTTCTGCCGCTCAAGGAAATTTCCAGCGAATATTTCATCAAGGAAATTGAGTCCGGCAAGAAAGTCAATATCAAGGACGTATTAAGAGAAGGTCAGGACATTGTTGTCCAGATCGACAAGGAAGAACGCGGCAACAAGGGTGCAGCGCTGACCACGTTCGTCAGCCTGGCTGGCCGGTTTATCGTACTGAAACCCAACAAGTCCCGCTCGGGCGGCGTCTCCAGGCGTATCGTCGGCGAAGACCGCGACCTTGCGCGCAAATCCATGCGCGAAGTCTCGGTGCCGGATGGTATGTCCGTTATTGTACGTACCGCCGGCATAGACCGGTCCGCTGAAGAACTCGAATGGGATCTGAACAATCTGCTGGCCGTCTGGAATGCCATCCTCAAGGTGGTAGTCGATCGGCCTTCGCCGTTTCTGATCTACCGCGAAAGCAACTCCGTAGTCCGCGCGTTGCGCGATTACCTGAGCAACGATGTCGGTGAGATCCTCATCGATGACGAAAAAACCTATGAAGAAGCGAAGGAGTTCGTTGAGCAGGTCATGCCGCACAACCTGCGCAAACTCAAACACTACAGCGACCCTGTGCCACTGTTCACGCGCTACCAGATCGAATCGCAAATTGAATCTGCGTTCGCGCACATGGTGCACCTGCCCTCCGGTGGCAGCGTGGTCATTGATCACACTGAAGCGCTGGTATCAATTGATATCAACTCTGCCCGCGCAACCAAGGGTGGCGACATCGAAGCCACTGCCCTGAACACCAACCTCGAAGCAGCCGACGAAATCGGACGCCAGTTGCGACTGCGCGACCTGGGTGGACTGATAGTGATCGATTTCATCGACATGGGACCACAGAAGAATCAGCGGGAAGTCGAAAATCGCCTGCGCGATTCAGTACACCAGGACCGGGCCCGGGTGCAATTCGGCAAGATCTCGCGTTTCGGTTTGCTGGAAATGTCCCGGCAGCGGCTGCGTCCATCGCTGGGTGAATCCAGCAACCTGACCTGCCCGCGTTGCTCCGGTATCGGCAACATCCGAAGCGTTGAGTCACTGGCGCTCGCCATTCTGCGCATCATTGGCGAAGAAGCCCGCAAGGAACGAACCGCGAAGGTCATCGCACAATTACCGGTCGAAGTTGCGACCTATTTGCTGAACGAAAAGCGCGACTGGGTGCAAAGCCTCGAGGCCAAGAGTGAAACCGAGGTCATCCTGGTAGCGAATCAGCTACTCGAAACACCACATTTTCAAATCAGGCGAATCCGCGATGACCAGGTCGAACTGGATGAGAACAAAGGCGCCAGCTACACCCTGAATGACGAAATAGAACAGGTTATTCCGGAAGTACTCCAAAGCAAAAAACCGGTCGAAACCGCTGCAATCGCGACTGTCGTACCGCCGACACCGGCGCCGGAGCGCAAACCGCGTCCGACGGCGAGCGCCGCCGGCCCATCTTTGTGGGAGAGAATCAAGAGCCTCTTCGGTGGCGATTCACAGCAACGCAGTGCAGGCAAGCAACGCTCCGGTCGAAGCCAGAGTCGCAGCAGGAGCGACAGTCGCCGCCGAGGCGGACAGCGATCCAGGAGTCGCAGTGAGGGCCAGCGCAAGCAAGACGATCGTAGCGGCGATAACAGACGCAACCAGCGCAAAAAACCGGCGCAAAAGAAACGCGCCAAAAAGCCTGCCGCTGACGCAAGCGACGGCAAGACAGCTCAAAAAAATAGCGGTGGCGAGCAACAAAAGGGGCAGGATCGCACGCCGCAGGAACGCGACGAAAGCCGCGGCGAAAAGAAAACTGCCAGTAAACGCCGCAGCCGCGGAGGCCGGCGCCGGCGCCGCAGCAGCGACAGCGCTGAGACAACTTCGAAACAGACTGCGCAGCAGGAAGGCACGACGGCCGAGCAACAGGAAAACAAGCCTGCGCCTGCAAAAGAGGTGAAGAAAGACACTCGCGAGAAGAAACCTGCACCCGCCGAGATTGAGAGCAAGCAACAACCTACCTCGTCTGAGTCGACACAACCGGAGTTGCCAAAACTGAAGGCGGTTGATGAGCCCAAGCCGGCGGCGACGCCGCCCGCTGAGAAACAAGCGGCTGTTGCGAAACCGGCTGGTACGGAATCACCGAAACCTGAGTCGCCGAAGTCAGAAAAGCCTGAAGCAGAATCACGACCACGTGCGCCGAAGAAGGAGGCTGAGAAAAAGGAACAGCCGGCCAAATCGGAATCGCCTGCTAAATCGGCACAGCCCAAACCCGAACGGCCGACTAAATCGGAATCGCCTGCTAAATCGGAACAACCGAAAGCAAAACCTGTAGAAGCGAAACCTGCGGAGCAGAAGCCTCAGCCTGAACAAGCTCCGAAAGGTCGATTGCTGCCATGGGAGCCACCAAAGTCGGACGATAACGTCCCGGGAGCATAGTTCACGTAGGAGCGGCTTCCAGCCGCGATTGACGAATCGCGGCTGGAAGCCGCTCCTACGTTCTCCCGCGAATGTGCTCAAGCAATCCGCGCGACGCTTCTTCCACGAGGTCCAGCACGCGCTCGAAGCCAGCGGTACCTCCATAATAAGGATCAGGTACCTCGTTTTCGCGGCTGTCCGAGAACTCCAGGAACAGATGTAAGTTGCTGGTCGACTCGGGCGTGGCGCGTTCCCTGAGGATCATCAAATTACCCTCGTCCATCGCAACGATGTACTCGAATTTTGCGTAGTCTTTCTCCACAACACGCCGCGCGCGGATCGCATCAAGCATGTAACCGCGACTGGTTGCGGCGGCCTGCGCACGCCTGTCCGGCGGCTCGCCCGTGTGGTAGGCATGGGTGCCCGCCGAATCGATATGAATGGCCTCCGATAGGCCTGCATCCTCGACAATTTTGCGGAACACGCCTTCTGCAGTCGGCGATCGGCATATATTGCCCATGCACACAAATAATACGCTGGTACTTGACTGATCAGTCATATCTTTTTGATTCCATTCGCATAATGGTCCGATCAATTCCGACTAGATGTAATGACATCCAGTCTAAGGTGTGGCCAGACCTGTAACCCGAGACAAATAATTCGTGCGACAGATGTTAGCAGGAAAAACAAACAATGCCTTTCCGTTCCATCAATCGAAACCCGGACTGCATGACATCAAGCTCAGGCATGCGCGCGAATCGTCGATTCTTGCGTGTGGCGAGATACAGCGTATCGAGCAGCGCTTTTTCCGTGCTGGCGACGAGATACGGCGACCGCAATTTACTCCAGTCAACGCCCTGCGCCATCAGTGCTGGCTTGATCTAAAAAAACTCGTAGCGACCATCTAGCGAACGAGCGCGACCTGTTGTCGCAACCTGAATCGTCTAAGGCATACCTGCAAAGCTCAAAGCACTTCCGCGTCTTCGGGCACCTTCTGTTTTTTCAGGCCAACGATAACAGATGCTGCTTCGAGCATCACGAGTACGCTTGTTACCAGCACGATTACATCAATCACGACCAGCAGGTAATTACCTTCTTCGATAAATTTCATCAGCGTCACTATCCCGGCAAGAAAGGACATACTGAGAACAAACAGCATCGGCAACAGTGTGTACCGCACGGGTCGGCCGAGTTTCATTAACATGATAGTCAGGACCAACAACGTCATGCCAGCCAGAATCTGGTTGGTAGCGCCAAACAGCGGCCAAATAATCATGCCGCCGCTTCCCGACGAACCGCCTGCGCCAAAAGCCAGTAACAAGCAGGCACCCACAGCCACCAGTGTCGCAACGACGCCTTTTCGGAGCACTGTAATATCGTAGATCTCAGCCCATTCCTGAATAATATAGCGCTGCAGCCTCACGCCAGAATCCATTGTAGTGCCCGCAAAGAGCACGACCATGGTCGCGAGAAGAGTTTGTGCGAACTTGATGGGCATCCCCCAGCCAGCATAACAAGGTGCGCACTGCCTTTGATAAAAGCACCGGCGGCACCGTCACCAAACTCGTTGTACAGGTCATGCCAGGCGTCAGTAGAAACGGCAAACGTGACACTGGTAACTGCAACAATAGTAATCAGGGCCAGACTCCCCTCACCAACTGCACCGAGGTAGCCGACGAATCTCGCGTCAGTTTCCTTGTTGAGTTGTTTGGAACTGGCCCCGGATGAGACGATGCCATGAAATCCGGATATCGCGCCACACGCGATCGTCACAAAAAGCAAAGGAACTATTGACGGCGTTGCTGCGTCCATCCGACCGTTGAACGCGGGTGCAGAAATATCCGGCATAAACAGGAACACTGCTCCATAAAGCAAGCAAAGGCCAACGACAAGTTGCAAGCCATTGATGAAATCTCTGGGCTGCAGCAGCATCCAGACCGGCAGCATTGAGGCAATTGCCGCATACAAAAACAGAATTAGTATCCAGTTGGCGTTGGCGGTTAATCCGAAAAACGCGGGTAACTCAAGCGGAAGAACGCTGCCGGCGTAAACAGACAGGTAGAGCGCTACAACACCCGCAATGGACAGAACGATCAGATTGAAATTGCGGTGCACCAGCTGTCCGATGATCAGCGCAACGACGATAGCTGGCCAGGTCGGAAAAACGGCTGTTGGCGTGTTGACCAGGGCGTTTGCTATCACGACTCCAAACACGGAGTTCAGCATTAGCAACACAAGGAATATCACGATCATGAACAGCGCCCGGGTACGCTTGCCGATGACCGCTTCGGACAATGCACCGATAGACTTGCCCTGATGGCGGTTGCTTGCCCAGAGCGCGCCCATATCGTGTACACCGGCGAAGAATATGGTGCCAAACACAACCCATACCACGGCAGGTACCCAACCCTAGTACACGGCTATCGCGGGTCCAACGATCGGTGCAGCACCGGCAACGGACGTGAAATGATGCCCCCACAAAACGTATCTGTTGGTGGGTACGAAATCGACTCCATCGTTAATCTGGTGTGCAGGAGTTACGAAACCCGGGTCGAGTTTGAATATCTTGCTGGCAATGAACCTGGAGTAGATAAACTACCCCAGCTGCATACCAGCGCTGCC
>PVMS01086888.1_pt1 | contig 10242 bp, 11 predicted proteins | sample 1853461 | NCBI WGS metagenome assembly PVMS01 (sample SAMN08582032, study PRJNA380276) | Marine sediment metagenome, whole genome shotgun sequencing project. | isolation source: ocean sediment barecode stripped | collected 2017
TTATAATTCGTACTTTTGCAATCCAAAAAAAGAATATGATATTACCTGTTATAGCATCTGGTTCTCCTATTTTAAGAAAAGTAAGCATTGATATTGATAAAGATTATCCAAATCTTGCCGAACTTATTGAAAACATGGAAGAAACTATGGTGAATGCGCAAGGTGTTGGTTTGGCTGCTGCTCAAATTGGAAAAGCTATCCGTCTTTTTCTTGTAGACACTTCTCCTTTTGGTGCAGATGACGAATTAGAAGAAGATGAGCGTGAGTTTTTAAGTAATTTTAAAAAAGTATTTATCAATGCTAAAATGTTAAAGGAAGAAGGTGAAGAATGGGCTTTTAACGAAGGCTGTTTAAGTATTCCTGATGTTCGTGAAGATGTATTTAGAAAAGAACGAATTACCATTGAGTATTTTGATGAAAACTTTGAAAAGCATACAGATGTAATTGATGGTATTGCTGCTAGAGTTGTACAACATGAATACGATCATATTGAAGGAATTTTATTTACCGATAAAATTTCATCCCTAAAAAAACGATTAATTAAAAAGAAATTAGAAAATATTTCAAAAGGAAAAGTAAACACAGATTATAGAATGAAATTTCCTTTATTAAAAAGAAAATAACTTTATGGAATTAAAAGATATAGTAGCAGTTAACGGAAAACCAGGATTGTTTGAAATTAAAGCACAATCTAAAGGTGGAATTATTGTAGAATCTTTGATAGATGCTAAAAAATTCCCAATCACCGCAACCCACAACATAAGTGCTTTAAATGAAATAGCAATTTACACGTATGAAGAAGAAATTCCTTTGAGAATTATCCTTAAAACTATTGGCGAAAAAGAGAACGGTGCCGAAGCCATCAATCCAAAAGAAAGTGGTAAAGTTTTAACTTCATATTTTAGAGAAATATTACCAAATTTTGATGAAGAACGTGTATATACTTCAAACATTAAAAAAGTATTACAATGGTATAATTTACTAGCTTCAAAAAACTTCGATTTTACCGCAATTAAAGAAGAGGAAGAAGAATCTGAGGAAGCATAAATTATGAATACACGAGAACAGCAACTCCAAGCTTTTGGTCGATTATTAGACATTATGGACGAGTTGCGTTCGAAATGTCCGTGGGATAAAAAACAAACTTTTGAATCCCTTCGCCATTTAACTATTGAAGAAACCTATGAACTGGGTGACGCTATTCTGAATAACGATTTCCAAGAAATTAAAAATGAATTAGGCGACGTATTGCTTCATATTGTTTTTTATGCTAAAATTGGATCTGAAACTGATGCTTTCGATATTGCTGACGTAGCTGATGCTATTTCCGAAAAACTAATTCACCGTCACCCTCATATTTATGGAGATGTTAAAGTAAAAAATGAGGAAGAAGTAAAACAGAATTGGGAAAAACTGAAGCTAAAAGAAGGTAAAAAATCCGTTTTAGAAGGTGTCCCAAAATCGTTACCAGCAATGGTAAAAGCCTATAGAATTCAAGACAAAGTAGCAGGTGTTGGATTTGACTGGGAGAAACCCGAGCAAGTTTGGGAAAAAGTTCAGGAGGAATTAGCAGAGTTAAATGCTGAAATTAAAAAAGGAAATACTGACAAAATTGAATCAGAATTTGGTGACGTGCTGTTTTCTATGATTAATTATGCTCGATTTATCAATGTAAACCCTGAAAATGCATTAGAACGTACCAATAAAAAGTTTATTAGCAGGTTTCAATATTTAGAAACTGCTGCTAAAAAAGTCAATAAATCTCTTCATGACATGACTTTAGACGAAATGGATGTTTTTTGGGAAAAATCTAAAGAATTTTTCAAATAGTAAATTTAGAATTCTTCTAAAATAATATTAAATTAGCATAGAAAACTACAACTATGCAAATTAAAGCTACTAATCCAGAAGAATATATTGCTCAAATTCCTGAGGACAGAATTCCATATTTTAAAAAATTACGCCAAACTATTTTAGATAATATCCCTCAGGGATTTGAAGAACAAATGAGTTATGGAATGATTGGCTATGTTGTACCAAAAAGCATTTATCCAAAAGGTTATCACTGCGATACTAACCTGCCCTTGCCTTTTACCAATATTGCATCACAAAAAAACTTTATTTCCTTATACCATTCTGGAATATATGCTAATAAAGAAATTTTAGATTGGTTTGTAGCCGAATATCCAAAACATTGCAAAAGAAAGTTAGATATGGGTAAGAGTTGTGTTCGGTTTAAAAAAGCTGAAGAAATTCCATTTGACTTAATTGCCGAACTCATGCAAAAATTAACTGTTGATGAATGGATTAAAATTTATGAAAATAATATAAAAAGATAAATGGAAAATATTCTAATTATTACAGGTGGAAGTAAAGGCTTAGGTTTAGGTTTAGCGAAAGAATATCACAGAAACGGATATCGTATTATTTCTATCTCAAGAAGTAAAATAAAAAAATTCTATGCTTTTGAGCAGTATCAATGTGATGTAAGTGATGTTAAAAGCATTGAAGAAACCATGATTGAAATTTTTTCACATTTAGATAAATCACAAACCAAAAATATTACCTTAATTAACAATGCTGGAACTCTTGGCACAGTAAATACCCTTGAACATATAGAACCTACTGAAATTAATTACACCATAAATGTTAATTTAGTTGCTCCATTAGTTTTTTGTTCTCAGTTTATAAAACTCACTAAAAATTGGAACTGTAAAAAGCAACTATTTAATATCTCATCTGGTGCAGCTATAAATCCTTATGAAAGTTGGGCAATGTATTGCTCATCAAAAGCGGGTTTAGATATGATTACAAAAGTAATTGCTAAAGAACAAAAAGAGTTAAAAAATGGAGTAAGCATTGTTTCTATTTATCCTGGAGTTGTAGAAACAGCAATGCAAGTTCAGTTGAGAAAAACTCCTAAAGAAAAATTTAAATCAGTGCAGCGTTTTATTGATTTATATGAACACGGAGATTTATTTACACCTAAACAAGTGGCAGAAAAAATTTATCGTTTGGATAAATCAGGAGAATTAAAAAATGGTCGTATTTTGGATATAAGAACTATATAAAAAAAGCAGCCAATTGGCTGCTTTTTTATTTATAACTTTTTAGCATTTTTAACTTTCTGCTTCGTAAGGGCTATTTCAATTACTTCTCTCATTTCTGATACATAATTAAATTTCAATCCCTTTAAATAAGAAGGCTTAATTTCTTCAATATCTTTTCTATTTTCAACAGAAAGAACAAGTTCTTTAATATTTGCTCTTTTAGCTGCTAATATTTTTTCTTTAATTCCACCAACTGGTAATACTTTACCTCTTAATGTAATTTCACCAGTCATTGCCAATCTGGATTTCACCTTTCGCTGGGTAAAAACTGAAACTAAAGAAGTTAACATTGTAATACCTGCACTTGGACCATCTTTTGGGGTCGCACCTTCAGGAACGTGAATATGAACTTTATATTCATCTAAAATTTTAAAATCAATTCCAAAATCACTCGCATTTGCTCTAATATATTCCATAGCAATGGTAGCTGATTCTTTCATCACTTTTCCTAAATTCCCAGTAATAGTTAATCCTTTCCCTTTAGAAATTATCGATTCAATGAATAATATATCTCCTCCTACACTTGTCCAAGCTAATCCTGTAACCACACCGGCAACATCATTACTTTCATATTTATCGCGTTCTAAATGTGAAGGTCCTAAAACTTTTTCTATCTTTTCTATTGAGATTTTCACATCATAGTCCTCTTCCATTGCAATTGATTTCGCAGCATAACGTACCATTTTTGCAATTTGTTTTTCTAGGCCTCTTACCCCAGATTCACGCGTATAGGCAACCACAATTTTTTCCAATTCTTTTTTACCAATTAGAATGTGTTCTTTTGTTAATCCGTGAGCCTCCAATTGTTTTGGCAACAAATGACGTTTAGCAATTTCTACTTTTTCTTCAATGGTATATCCAGAAACATTTATTATTTCCATCCTATCACGTAATGCCCAAGGAATAGTTGATAAACTATTTGCAGTTGCAATAAATAATACTTTAGACAAATCGTAATCTAACTCTAAAAAGTTGTCGTAAAAATTAGTATTTTGCTCAGGGTCCAATACCTCTAACATTGCTGAAGAAGGATCTCCATTGCGGCTAGATGATGCTAATTTATCAATTTCATCTAATACAAAAACAGGGTTTGAAGTCGCTGCCTTTTTAATATCTTTTATAATTCTACCTGGCATTGCGCCAATATATGTCTTTCTATGACCGCGAATTTCAGCTTCATCACGCACACCACCAAGTGACATACGCACATATTTTCTACCAATCGATTCAGCAATTGATTTCCCTAAGGATGTTTTACCAACTCCCGGAGGGCCATACAAACAAATAATAGGTGATTTCATATCCCCTTTTAACTTTAACACCGCTAAATGTTCAATAATTCGTTCTTTTACTTTTTCTAATCCGAAGTGATCTCTATCTAATATTTTTTGCGCTCTTTTTAAATCAAATTTATCTTTAGAATATTCATCCCAAGGTAAATCCAATAACAAATCCAAATAATTACGTTGTACTGAGTACTCGGCTACCTGTGGGTTCATTCTCTGCAAACGCCCCAATTCTTTATCAAAAGTATCTTTAACTTCCTTTCTCCATTTTTTGGATTTAGATTTCTGACGCATTTCATCCAATTCTTCATCATAAGAAACACCCCCTAATTCTTCCTGAATTGTTTTTAATTGCTGATGTAAATAATATTCGCGTTGCTGCTGATCCATATCGGATCTCGTTTTAGACTGAATTACATTTCGTAATTCTAAACGCTGTAATTCAACATCCATCTTTTTCAACGTTAATAATGCTCTTTCCTTTAAATTGGTGGTTTCTAATAATTCTTGCTTCTCTTCTACTTTTAAATTCATATTAGAGGATACAAAATTGATTAAAAACGGTTTACTTTCAATGTTTTTAATTGCGAAAGAAGCTTCAGACGGTAGGCTTGGATTTTCTCTAATAATCTTAACTGCCATTTCTTTAATTGAATCAATAATGGCTTCAAATTCCTCTTCCTTTTCATTAGAACGATCCTCAATTCTCCCTTTTGTAATAGCTTGAAGATAAGGCTCTTCCCGCACAACACTGTCAATTTCAAAACGTTTTTTACCTTGAATAATAACTGTTATATTTCCATCAGGCATTTTCAACATTCTTAAAATACGAGCAACTGTCCCTACTTTATAAATATCATTAGTACCAGGATCTTCAACTCCTTCGTTTTTTTGTGCTACAACCCCAATAATTTTATTGCCCTTATTGGCCTCTTTAATTAATTGAATTGATTTATCTCGACCAGCTGTAATAGGAATAACTACACCTGGAAACAAAACTGTATTTCGCAAAGGTAATATTGGAAGTACTTCTGGAACAGCTTCCTTATTTATTTCTTCTTCATCCTCAGGTGTCATTAAAGGGATTAAATCCGCGTCTTCATCTAAAATATGTTCTAATGACAGATTGTCCATTTTTAAAAATTTTGATTCACTCATAGTCTATATTGGGTCATTTTGTCATTGTTGTTTTCTAATCTAAAAAAACATCTTTAACAAAATTAATTTATTTTTCTGATTACCAATAGGTTAATTTAAAACTATTGATCATTTCTACCTATAAAATTCAATAGTTATGCCAAATAAATAAATTGAAGCATTATTTTTAGTAATTTTAATTAAAACTGTAACAGTTTAAAAATAGTCATGTCTTTTAAATAGAAATCGATTTTTGGAACCAGAGAATCAACATAATAATCAACTAATCATTAATTGTAGAAACGGAGATAAAAATGCTCAGTTCACAATTTATAAACAATATTATAAAGCTATGTTTAACACTGCTTTTAGAATTGTGAACGATCGTTTTGAAGCTGAAGATATAATGCAGGAATCATTTTTATCCGCTTTTACAAAATTAGATTCATTTAGCGGAACAGTATCCTTTGGAGCTTGGTTAAAAAGAATTGTAATTAATAATAGTCTAACAGCCTTGAAGAAAAATAGCAGGTTAGAAACAGTTTCACTTGAAAAAGTAACTATTAAAGTAGTAAATGAAGAGATACAAGATTACAATTTATTAAGTGCTAAAGAAATTTTGAATCAGGTTTCAAAATTAAAGAATAATTATAAAGTAGCCATAACATTGAATTTGATTGAAGGATATGACTACGAGGAAATAGCTCAAATTATGGATATATCATATGAAAATAGTAGAACAACGGTTTCAAGAGCTAAACAAAAATTAAGACAACTTTTATCTCAATAAAATGAAAGATAATTTAGAAAATAGATTTAAGAATTTAGAAAATCAGTTTGATATTGAAGAACCAACCATTGGACACTTCGATAGATTTGAAGCCAAACTGAATTCGCCTAAATCTAGTTCTCGAAATAAAGTTTTCAAATTTATTTCGGCAATTGCAATTGCAGCATCTATTATTTTATTTGTTGGTGTTTGGATTGGTGCTTCATTTTCAAACAAAGGAATGGAATTAGCAGGTATTTCTACTGAAATGGAGGAAACGCAAAGTTATTTTGTAAACACCATTCATAAAGAACTAGAATCTATTGAAAATGAAAGAACTGGTGATACTGAAAAAATAATAAATGATGGTTTAAACCAACTTAAAAGACTCGAAAACAAATACAATGAACTTACTTTAGAGCTCAAAGAAAGTAATGAAGACAAACGAATTATTTACGCAATGATTTCTAATTTTCAGCGACGCATTGATGTGTTACAGAGTTTATTAATTCAAATTGAAAATGTTAAACAATTAAAATCCAAAGACAATGAAAAATATGTATAAAATATTACTTCTTTTACTCTTTGTTCCGCTTACAATTTTTGCGGTAAACAAACGCGGTAAATACACCAAGAACAAAGTTATAAAGAAAGTATACACGGTGAATAAAGATGCTACTTTAACTATTTCAAATAAATATGGAAATATTAATATTGTAACAGGTGATTCAAATCAAATTGAAATTTCTGTAACCATAACTACCAGTGGAGATAATGAAGAAAAAGTAATGCAACGTTTAGAACAAATTGATGTTAAATTTAGTGGATCTTCCAGTAATGTTTCAGCAAAAACAATTATTGAAAAGAACTCAAGTTCTTGGAATCTTTGGGGAAAGAAATACAATGTTAACATGGAGATTAATTATGTAATTAAAATGCCAGTGACAAACAATGTTAACCTATCTAACGATTACGGAGGTATAAATTTGGATAAATTAGATGGTTCGGCTAAAATAAATTGTGATTACGGTAAAATAGTTATTGGGGAATTAAATAATACGAACAACAGTATAAATATAGATTACACGAATAAATCGAATATTGATTTTATGAAAGACGGGGATATTAATGCCGATTATTCTACTTTACATGTTGAAAAAGCAGGTCGCATTAATTTAAATGCTGATTATTCTCATTTGTCATTCGGAACTGTTGAAGATTTAGATTACAACTGTGATTATGGTGATATTAAAATTGAAGAATGCGGCAACATCACTGGGAACAATGATTATATGCACACTTCCGTTGGAAAATTAAATGGTTCAGCCATTTTCAAAGTTGATTATGGTTCTGTAAAAATTAAATCTTTGAGTGAAAATTTCAAAAAAATTAATATTGAATCGTCTTATACAAATATAAAAATAGGGGTAAACTCGTCAAATTCTTTTAATATTAAAGCTAATTTAGGCTATGGTAATTTAAAATATGGTGATGGTTTTACATTCAGTAAGGAAATTGTAAAAAACAGTTCAAAATACTACGAAGGTTATTATAATTCACCTAATTCAAATAGTAATATTACCTTAAAAACTAGCTACGGAAACATCTCATTATCAAATTAAAAATAATTTATGAAAACTATTACAAGTCTATTTATTGCAGCATTCCTATTAATTAGCATAACTAACAATGCCCAAAATAAAAAAGTAAAAGGAAACGGAAAAATCACTACAGAAACTAGAACCGTTTCAAATTTTGATAAAATAGCTGTTTCGGGCTCTTTTGACGTAGTTTTAGTGAAAGGAAAAGAAGGAACTATTAGTATTGAAGCTAGTGAAAACTTAATGGAGTCTATTGAAACTGAAGTAAAAGATGGCTTATTGAAAATTAAATTTAAAAAAGGATGGAGCGTAAGAACTTCAAAGGAAATTAATATTACTATTTCATATGAAGACATTGAAGGTGTTTCATTATCAGGATCAGGAAGTGTGGTTTCTTCAGATGAAATTATTGCTAACGATTTTGAATTAAGTGTTTCAGGTTCAGGAAATATGAAATTACATGTGTTTACTGGTAATTTGAAATCCTCAATATCGGGTTCAGGAAATATAAAACTGAGTGGAGAAACTACTAATTTTACATGTAGTATCTCGGGTTCAGGTAACTTAAATGCTTCTGAATTAAAATCAGATATTTCAACTGCTAAAGTATCTGGTTCTGGAAATGTAAAAGTGCATGCTATTAAAGAAATACATGCCAAATCATCAGGTTCTGGAAATATTATTTATAGTGGAAATCCAGCCATTGTAAAAGCAAATTCAAGTGGTTCAGGTTCTGTTCAAAAAAGAAATTAATACTCAATCATTTTAACAAAAAAAGCCCAACTTAATTAAGTTGGGCTTTTTTTTATATATGATAATCTGCCTATTTATTATTCTTTGTCAAACTAAATTTCGCTCCAAAAACGAACATGTTTTCCAGAAAGGTAATGTTGAGATGCAGAATCTGAATTACTTGCTGTTGTTCTAATATCTTTCATATTTATATATCCAGCTTTAAATGTGTACTGAATAAAGAAATATTTATAAAATGTTAGGTTTATACCTGCATGTGCAGACATCCCATATCCAGAAACATGAAACTCATCGTATCGCTCTTTCCCTAATAATTTAGTATTTGTTTTAGGGTACAACATTCCAAAACCTACTCCTTCGGTTAAATTAATATCTATATTTTTTACAGAAAAACCTATCCAATTGTCAACCGTATCAAATCTATTCACCTCTACATTCACATAATTTAACCCATCGGTATGTTCAAAAGTTAAAAATTCTGGATCCAAAACAATTTCATCATTATTATAAATTCCGTCATATTCACCTCCAACATCAATATTACCGCTAATTTTAACCGTTTGGTCATTTAGCATCACATATTTCATATGATCAACTCCTATTGTAACATTATAATGATCATGAAAAAAATAACCAATTCTATAATTATTTTGAGGAATAGTAAGTTCATCAACTTTAAGATAATAAATACCAAAAGGTTTTGGTTTGTCTACTGCTTTTACATCATTTAGTGTAAAATAATAATCATCTCCTTTAAAAGTTATATCCGAATTTGAATAATTTGATGTATTCCAGCCCCAAAAAACAATCATTCTTCCTTTATTATGTTGAACATCATTAAAGTTTATTTTTTCTTCAACTTGCTCATTCTCTAAGTCTTGTGAATAGGAAAAACCGGTAACTAGTAATAAAATAGCAACTATATATTTCAACATCCTTTCTTAACTAATTTCATTAATTTCTGAAATTAATCTTTTAGCTAAATCATCAGCTGTTTTTTGAGAAGTGCTTTCTGTATAGATTCTAATAATTGGTTCTGTATTCGATTTTCGTAAATGAACCCATTCTGTTTCAAAATTAATTTTCACACCATCAATAGTACTTACATCTTCATTCTTATAGTTTTCAGCAATCGTTTCCAAAATTGCCTCAACATTAATTTCTGGTGTTAATTCAATTTTATTTTTACTCATATAATAACTCGGATAACTATCTCTCAATTCTTTACACGTCTTTTTTGAAATCGCTAAATGAGATAAAAACAAGGCTACACCAACCAATGAATCTCTTCCATAATGAGATTCTGGATATATTATTCCGCCATTTCCTTCTCCTCCAATTATAGCATTTGATGATTTCATCAATTCTACAACGTTTACCTCGCCTACTGAACTTGCTTTATAATTTCCTCCATGTTTTTTCAGTAATATCTTTTAATGCTCTTGAAGATGATAAATTTGAAACAGTATTCCCTTTTGTCTTTCCAAGCACATAATCTGCACAAGCCACCAAAGTATATTCTTCTCCAAACATTGACCCATCTTCGCAAACAAGTGCAAGTCTGTCAACATCAGGATCAACAACAA
>PVMS01165074.1_pt1 | contig 10242 bp, 5 predicted proteins | sample 1853461 | NCBI WGS metagenome assembly PVMS01 (sample SAMN08582032, study PRJNA380276) | Marine sediment metagenome, whole genome shotgun sequencing project. | isolation source: ocean sediment barecode stripped | collected 2017
CGGCGGGCAGCGCGGCCTCGACGTTGGTCCCGGCGTTCTGGAGGGCGGCTGCTCCGACCTCGGCACGCTCGGCATCGATCTGCTGGGCGAAGCGGAGCGAGACCTCGTCGACCAGTCCCGGGCCGAGGACCACCACAGCCGGAGTAGTTGTCGTCCAGAACGCCGGGACCAACGTCGACGCCGCACTGGCCGCCGGAGTCCGCGGGATCCTCAGCCAGGACTCCGATGCCGATTCGATCAGGGCCGCCATCGGAGGGGCAGCCGCATCCGTCGATCGGTATGAAGAGAGAGCGCAGAACCAGCTACACAAGCCGACGGTCGGCCGGGCCAAGGTCACAACGGTGTTGTCTCCGAAGGGCGGGGCCGGCAAGACAGTCCTCAGCACCAACCTGGCCGTGGGGCTCGCCTCGGTGGCGCCGCGCGGCGTGGTCATCGTCGATCTCGATCTCCAATTCGGTGACGTGGCCTACGCCCTCGGTCTCAAGCCGCGCCACACCATGTACGACGTCGTGGCGACCTCCGGGCCGCTCGACATCACGACCCTCAAAGTATTCCTCACCCACCACTCCTCCGATCTCTACGTGATGTGCGCCCCCGATGAGCCGGCGCGAGGCGAAATGATCGGGGTGGAGGCGGTGCAGCAGATCATCAGTCTTCTCGCCGCCGACTTCGATCATGTTGTTGTAGATACGGCGGCGGGACTGAGCGAGCACACTCTGGCGACGCTCGACCTCTCGACCGACGTGATCTTCCTGGCAGACCAGGACGTTCCCAGCGTTCACCATCTCAACAAGGTCATCAAGGCCTTCGACCGCCTGGGAATGCAGAGCGCCGAGCGACACTTCGTCTTGAACCGCGCCGATGCCCGGGTCGGCCTCACCATGATGAAGGTGGCCAACCAGGCGGGTCTGGCGGTCGACATCGAGATCCCGTTGTCGAAGCAGGTCCCGATAGCTCTCAACGCGGGCTCCCCGATCATTCTCTCCCATCCCAAGAATCCGGTAAGCCGCAAGATCTGGGAGATCGTGGAGCGACTCGCCGGCCCCCAGGTGCGGGAGACCCGGCAGCCGTTGAAATGGAGTGCGTAAATGAAGTTGAGTGACCGGCTCCAGGCCATCGAACCCGACCAAACACCCTCGTCGCCGGGCAACGGACAGGTCGGAACGCCGCTACCGTCCGACGATCCACTCGCCGAATTCAAGGGAATGGCCAAGCAGGCCCTGTACGGCAAGCTGGAGTCCCAAGCATTTGGCAGCGCTCTGGCAGAGGGAGAGCTCAAGGCCACGGTGACCAAGGAGTTGGAGCGGTTGATCGCCGAAACCGACATCCCGCTGAGTGCCGCCGAACGGGAGCGCATCGCCGAAGAAATCACTGAAGACATACTCGGATACGGGCCGATCCAGCGCTTCCTCGATGACCGCGAGGTCACCGAGATAATGGTCAACTCCACCGACCCGATCTTCGTGGAGCGTGCCGGCAAGATCAGCCGCACCACATCCCGCTTCTCCAGCGAAGAGCATCTGCGCCAGGTGATCGAACGCATCGTTGCCAGCGTTGGACGCCGCGTCGACGAGGCGTCGCCCATGGTCGACGCCAGACTCCCGGACGGTTCACGGGTGAATGCGATCATCCCGCCCCTGGCGGTCGATGGACCGGCGCTGACCATCCGCAAGTTCGCCGCCGATCCTTACGGGGTAGACGATCTCATCCACCTCAAGACGATGACCCGCCCCATGGCGACGCTGCTGGCGGCCTGTGTGGAGGGAAAGCTCAACATGCTCATCTCCGGAGGCACCGGCTCCGGGAAGACCACACTGCTGAACGTCATGTCTTCCTTCGTCCCCGCCAACGAGCGGATCGTGACGATCGAAGACTCGGTCGAACTGCAGCTTCTGCAGGAGCACGTTGTGCGACTGGAGAGCCGCCCCGCCAACATCGAGGGCAAGGGCTTGGTGACCATTCGCGACCTGGTGCGAAACTCGCTGCGGATGCGCCCCGATCGGATTGTCGTCGGAGAGGTCCGCGGAGCCGAGGCGCTGGACATGTTGCAGGCGATGAACACCGGACACGAGGGCTCGATGTCCACCCTGCACGCCAACAGCCCGCGCGATGCGCTGAGCCGCCTCGAAACCATGGTGCTGATGGCGGGCCTCGACATCCCGGTCTCGGCGGTGCGGGAATACATCTCCTCGGCGCTGAGCGTGATAGTCCAACTCTCCCGAATGAGCGACGGCACCCGTCGTATCACCCAGATATCGGAGATCGTCGGCATGGAGGGTGAAGTGATCACGATGCAGGACGTGTTCCTCTTCCACCAGACCGGTGTCGACGACAAGGGCGAAGTCATCGGCGGCATCATCCCCACCGGTATCCGACCCAAGTTTGCCGAACAGCTCAGCAGAGCAGGGCTGAAGCTTCCTGCCGGGCTATTCGGTGGCCCGGTCGACAACAGGGAGAGGGCTGCGTGAGACTGCTCCGCGTCGTGGCAGTAGTCGGCGTGACACTGGCGGTATCCATCCCGGCGTTCGCCGATGAAGGCCTGGTGATCGACTCCGTCGATATCACGAATGCGCCCGAGATGTCGCTGGTCATCTCGGTCCCTGCCGAGGTGGCGGCAGCAGATCCGGCGGCATCGGACTTTGCCGTTCTGGTGGAGGGCGTTCGGGTTTCGGCCGACGTGTTTGCCCTGGTGCGGGACCCGATGGAAGTGGTGATCGTGATCGACACCTCCGGAAGCATGGCGGGTGAGCCAATGCAGGCTGCCGCGTCTGCTGCGCTCGGGTTCGTCGATTCCCTCCCCGAAATAGCCCAGGTGTCACTGGTCACCTTCGGCGACGAGGTAGTGACCCGCAATGCCATGGGAGCAACTCGAACCGAAGTCGCCGAGTCCCTTGCGATCTTGATCGCCGAAGGAGAGACCGCCCTCTACGACGCGATGGTTACCGCCGCATCGCAATTCACCGAGGCCGACGCCAGACACGTCTTGGTGGTTCTCTCCGATGGAGCCGATACGGTCAGCACCGCAACCCTCGACCAGGCGATCGCGGCTGCCGCAGAAGCCAACGCCGAGGTGCGGGGCAGTCGCCCTGCAGACCTCCGAGAGCGCCCACGATGCTCTGTCGGCGCTCACCTCCAACGGTTCGATCACCACCGCGATCGACGCCGCCGACCTCGCAGCCGCTTACGAGACCGTGGCGCTCGAACTGACCGGCCGATACCGGCTCACCTTCCAGGCGGCATCGAACGGTTCGATCCAGATCGATGTCTTCGTCAACGGACCCACGCGGGTCCTGTCATCCTCCCGGGTGGTCGATCTCGCCAGCGGGGTCATCATCGGGGAAGGCCCACCGCCGCCGATCCCGGCGGGCTTCGGCAAGATCCCGACACCGGCAGTCCCGGTCATCATCGGCGAGCCGACCGGCCTCAGTTCAGGCTGGACCCTGCCGGCCGGCATCGCCCTCGTGTTCGTCGGAGCGCTGACGATGCTATGGCTGACCTCCAAGGATGACGAAAATTCACTGGCGTTCACGGCTCCGGTCGAAGGCGATCTGTCGATCGAGCGAGCCGGTTTCATTCCGGCCGCCGGAAGAAGGGTGAAAGCGATCGGCGACCGAATCGCCGGGCGTAGCGAGACCGGGGCCATGGACCGCGCCCTGGATCGCGCCGGAGTCGCCCTGCGTCCCGGGGAGTTCGTCATTGTCTCGGCCACCGGGGTGGTCGTCGGCGTGACCGCCGGACTCGTCATGGGCGGCACCATCGGTGCAGTATTCCTGGGAGCAGCAGCCGCGGCGGCACCACGAACCATTCTGCGCACACTGGCCAATCGGCGTCGGCGCGCCTTCGCCAACCAACTGGAAGGCAGTTTGCAGACGATCGCCGGGAGCCTGCGTGCCGGCTACGGGTTGGTGCAAGCGATGTCGACCGTCGCCGAAGAGTCGCCGTCGCCGACCTCAGACGAGTTCAACCGGATTGTGGTCGAGTCACGCCTGGGACGATCGATCGAAGAATCGCTGGCCGCCATGGCCGAGCGTCTCGAAAACGAAGATCTCGGCTGGGTGGTCGAAGCCATCGAGATCCAGCACGAGGTGGGCGGCAACCTCGCCGAGGTCCTCGACACCGTCACCGACACCATCCGCGAGCGCAACCAGCTCCGCCGCCAGGTGCAGGCACTCAGCGCCGAAGGCAAGATCTCGGCCATCATCCTCCTTTCGCTACCCCTGGTGCTTGCCTTCTTCATCGCGATGATCAGCCCCGACTATCTCGCCGAATTGACCGAAACCGGGGTGGGCCGGATCATGATGGGGGTGGCTGCGCTCCTGATGCTCGCCGGCAGCGCCTGGATCAAGAGGATCATCCGGGTGGAATTCTGATGCTGGGCGTACCCCTCTACGTCGTGGCGGCAGCCGGGATGGTGGTGGCCAGCCTGCCGATTCTGGCCTGGTCGGTCGGCGGAATCCGGCACAAAGTCGCTCCGACAGGTTTCGTCGACGGACCGATCGACGAGCGCCAGGCATACCTGCGGGTGGGGCCGCTCGATCGGATCATCGTTCCGGTAGCCCGTCATCTGGGCCGTAGGGTCCGCCGAATCACCCCGGTGGGTTGGATCGAATCGCTGGAGCGGCGGATTCGACTCGCCGGATCCCCCGACGCCTGGCCGGTGGAACGGGCACTAGCACTCAAGATGGTCCTCGGGATGGTGGGCGTCCTGGGAACGTGGGCCGCCAGAGGCAACGCTTTTGGCCTCTCCGACCTCGGGCTGAGCGCTCTCGGAGGTCTGGTTGGATACCTGCTGGTCGATCTGATCCTCTACTCCCGCGGCAAGGAACGTCAGAAGAAGATCCTCAAGGCGCTCCCCGACACGCTCGACCAACTCACCATCAGCGTCGAAGCGGGACTCGGATTCGACGCCGCCCTGATGCGAGTTGCCTCCACCGGAACCGGCCCGCTCGCCGAGGAGCTGAGCCGGGTGCTGGCCGAGATCAAGGTCGGCGTCCAACGGACCGAGGCCCTGAAGCATCTGATCGAACGTACCGACGTCTACGAACTGCGGCATTTCGTCCTGGCGCTGCAGCAGGCCGAACAGTTTGGACTCCCGGTGGCCCGGGTGCTGCGTATCCAGTCCGGAGATCTCCGTATCAAGCGCCGCCAGCGAGCCGAGGAAGAGGCGATGAAGATCCCGGTGAAGATCGTGTTCCCCCTCGTCTTCTGCATCTTCCCGGCGCTATTCGTAGTCCTGCTCGGACCGGCCATGATCCGGGTAGCGCGAGCGCTTATCTAAAGAAGCCCCCAGTCTCCAGTAAGACTCCAGATCCAGACACCACGATGGTCCCCATCAAAATTCTGAAACTCTGATTCTGACTGGGGACTGAAGACTGGGCGACTGGCGACTTCGCTACGCGTTGTCTCCGGCCAGGGCTCCTTCGATCAGCTCTCGGGCCTGGTCGAGCAGCCGCTGTGCTTCGGCGACCTGAGACTGGTAGGTGGCAAGGTCGGCGTCGCGCAGAGCGGCATCCGCTCTGGCGAAGGCGGCATCCGCCCGGGCCAGCAGCTGCGACACCGCGGCGGTTACGTCCTCCGGCAACGGCTCAGTGGTCCCGTCGTCGGTGGTGCCATCGTCGGTGGTGCCATCGTCGGTGGTGCCGTCGTCGGTGGTGCCGTCGTCAACGACCGGGACCGCATCGCCAAATACTGCCTGCAGCGACTCGTCGAGGGTCTCTCGCATCACGATGCGGTCGCCGAACACCACGATGACGAACTTCACCTCCGGAAGAGCTGCGATGTCCGAAGCCGCCGCACTCCCTTCCGGGTCGGCGGACACATAGATCGGCTGCACGTACATGATCGAGTCTGCGATCGGCACGACCAGCATGTTGCCCTGGATCACCTCGGACCCACCCTGGCTCAGCAGGCTGAACTCACGTGAGATGTCGGGCTCCTGGTTGATCCGGGCTCCGATCTGGCCGGGACCATCGACGAACGACTCACGCGGCAACTCGAAGGTGATCAATCGTCCGTACTCATCCGGATCCGACTTGGCCACGATGAAGGCCACCATGTTCGGTCGGGTCGCCGCGGTAAACGGCTGCAGCAGCAAGTACGAGAGATCCGTCTCGTCCGGCAACTCCATCAACAGGTAGTACGGCACCATCGGTCGGTTCTCGGCCGGGAAGGACACTCGCTGTGCCTCGGAGCCGGTCGTCGACGGATCGCGGGCTATGTCCCACGGGGCACCGTTGTTGAAGAACACCCGCGGGTCGGAGACGTGGTACTTGGTGTACACATCGGACTGGACCCGGAACAGGTCTTCGGGATAGCGGATGTGATCGAATAGCTCCGGCGGCATCTCGTCTTTTTCGGAGAACAGGTCAGGGAAGATGCCCTGGTAGGCCCGCACGATCGGATCCGTATCGTCGAAGAGATAGAACGTGATCGTTCCATCGAAAGCGTCGACAGTCGCCTTCACCGAGTTACGGATGTAGTTGAAGTCGCTGGGCAGTCCGGAGGCGACATTGAGCCGCCCGGCAGCGGGAACTCCACCCGCGGTGGAGGCGGTGCTGTCGGCCGGAGTCGAATACGGGTACCGATCGGTGACCGTGTACATGTCCTGGACCCAAACCAGGTGCCCCTCTGCGTCAATGATCAGGTAAGGATCGGTGTCGGCTGCCAAGAATGGGGCAGCCTTCTCGAGACGGTCGCGCAGGTTGCGCACCATCAGCATCCGACTGTCCCCGGTGATCTGGCCCGAGATGAGCGTGTTCACGTCGCCAAACCGCAGAGCGAAGGCCGCCCGACGGAAGATCGAGCTCATCTCGACACCACCCTTGCCCGCGTATGAGGTAAACGCGAGCAGCTCACTCCCGTTGCCGCCGCTCGAGCTGGCCTCGATGGGGAAGTCGACCTCCTGCTCCTTGGTGCCGACGACGACGAAGTCAGACGAGGCCACCGTCTCACCGAAGTAGATCCGGCCCTGACTCACTTCGACCGACTCCGGCACGCCTTCGTCGGGATTGATGTCCTTGAGGATGAAGTCGGGTTGACCCTGGCTGGTCACGGTGTTGGCCGGACTCAGCACGGCGCCAAACCCGTGCGTGTACACCAGATGTTCGTTGACCCAGCCGCCCCCCGGAATACCGGCGGTATCGAGCTCGCGAGCCGCCAGCATCACCTGGGTCAGCTCGCCGTCCAACATGTACCGATCAACGTCCACGTCATCAAACTGATAGAACGGCTGCAGTTCCTGGAGCTGCCGAAAGGTGGTCAGGAGCACCGATGGATCCCACAGCCGAATGTTGTCGATTGTCGGGGAGTTAGCGGCGATGTCGTCCGCATCGAGTGCATCGGAGGCGGCAAATTCCTTGACTTCGACCGAATCGAGCCCGTATGCGATGCGGGTGAACTCGATGTTCCGCTCGACAAACGGAAGCTCCTTGTTGATCTCGTCCGGCTGGACGGAGAAGCGCTGCACAGCCGCCGGCCAGAGGCCGCCAAGCGCCACCGAGGTGACGAGCCACAGGCCAAAGGCCACCGCCGGAAGGGTCCACCCCCTGATCCGCGTGTTCACCAGGAGCAGGATCGCGGCCACCACCGAGATCCCAATGAGAAGGTTGAGCGCAGGCAGCTGGGCGTTGACATCGGTATGGGTCGCCCCGAAAACAGCGCCACGGGACGAATACAGCAGATCGAATCGATCCAGCCAGTAGCCGACTGCCTTGAAGAGAGCGATGATCGCCAGCAACACCGAGAGGTGAACCTTCACCCCGGCGGATACGCGCTGCACTCGTGGCTGTATCTGCACTCCGCCGTTGAGATAGTGGATGGCGGCAATCACCAGGAAGGTGATGAGGAAGAACTGAAAACCCCAGCCGAATAGGTCTCGATAGAACGGCACAGTGAACACGTAGAACCCGACATCGTTGTTGAAGACCGGGTCGACAATGCCGAACTTCTCGCTGTTCTGGAAGAGAAGCCAGTCCTCCCACCACGCTCCGGCGCCGAGTCCAATGAGCAGACCGAAGAAACCGCTGACTGCGAGGCGGAACCGCAGACGGCGACTCCGCACCCACTGCTGGAAACGCTCCACAATCTCCTCATCCGGGCTTCCGGCCACCAGAGACTGGGGTGGCGAGAGCCGGTCGGCGAGGACGAGGTTCAAGAACAGGAGAGAGAAGGCGACCAAGGTGGCGATGATGACGAGGAGAACCCGGGTGAAGATCAGCGTTTGCCAGACCGAGCCGAAGCCCACCGAATCGAACCAGAGGTAGTCGGTCCAGAAGCCGGCAATCCCGCGCAAGGAAAGCAACAGGATGAACAGCGCAACACCGGCCCCAATGAGCAGCCGCCGGCCACGCGAGAAGGAACGGATCGGGATGGGAGTGGGTTCACGCTCAATCATGAAGCACACATACTACGGGGCGCGCGCTCGTTGCCTGACGGGCCAGTACTCGACCTGATGCCGAGTGAGGTGGGAGGGCGCATTTTCGAACGTCGCGCCGAGTCGGCGTCGAGTATCCAGTACCAGGCGTCGGACGTCCACAGGGGGTCGACGCGCTTGGCGACCCTCGGTCGTCGTGCGGTCGAGTATCCAGTTCAGACTGGTTACTAACTACTGGTTACTGGTTACTGGCTACTCCGCCGCGGTGATCGTACAGGTGCACGCCAGGCTGGCCGGCGGCACCGCCATCCCATTCGGCGGTTCCCGCCTCGGACGCCAGGAAAGGGCGTCGGGACCGGCACAGTTCTCGCACACAGCAAGATTCGACAGTGCCGTCACCTTGTCTATCCCGCCAGAACGAAAGGCTTCCAAGAGACTGTCGTGGTAGGCCGCAGTCGCGATCGACCTCACCCACCGCTCGGCGGCGTCGTTGCGCCACGTACGAAACACCCGTCCCACGGCTTCGGCGGCCATCTCGGGCCCACGAACATCTTCCAGCGATGCCGCCAACTGGCCGGCCAGCGCGGCCGACATCGAGATCACCAGCCGACCGGCACGATCACCAGGTTCGGAGAGCGACCCGAACAGACCGGCAAGCGGGCCAGCGGCGGTCGCTCCGGCCGACCCTGCCTTCTGAATCGCCGATTCGAGGACGAGCCCGAGTTCGAGGCCAATTTCGGGAGGATGGGGTTCCCAGCCCGAACCCCGCAGCCCGTCGAGTGCGATGTTCTGCATGTCGACAATGCGCCGCTTGGCATCACGCACTCCTGTGTTGATGATTGGCAGCAGCAGTTTGTCTCTCAGCTCAAAAGGGTCGGTCGGAAGCTGCTCACCCACGACGATCGTCTCGACCTCTCCCGTCGTGCGAAGCGCTTCGAACAGGGTGCCGACGTCGTCCTCGGTCCCGAAAACCTGTGCCGGGGGGTCGACCCGGATCGGAATCGTCTCCGGATCCGACCTCATCTCCTGTACCTCGGCGGCCAACACGTCGCTCAGATCTATGCCATCGGGCTCGAAGCCTTCATCGGCCGGCTCGACATGGGCGGGCTGCGCTTGGGGCTCGCTGCTGAAGACCTTCACCGACTCGATCGAGCGCTGCAGCCGGAGCCGCTCAATCTCCTCGAGCAGTTCCTCGCGGCGAGCATCGGTGAGATCGGGAGTAATCGGCTCGCCGGAAGCCTCGGCGTGTTCCGGGCCGACCGCCCGATCGATTATCTGCTGCGCCACTTCGCGGGCTTGGTTGAGCTGGCGATCGGCCTCGTACCGCGCCTGCCGGATGAGGTCGCTTGCTTCTCGCTCGGAGCCGGTGATGTGGCGATGTGAATCCTTCTCGGCCTGGGCGCGGATCAGAAGAGCATCGTCCTTGCCGGCGCTGATGATCCGCTCCGCTTCGACCAGTGCGGCGTCGAGGGCATCCATCCCGGTCTCCCAGGCATCACGGCGAAGATCGAAGGCCTGACCTTCGGCCTCGGCGACTGCCCCGGTGGCGGCCGCGGTCGATTCCTCTCCGATGCGCTTGGCTTCTTCCTGAGACCTGGTGCGCATACCCTCTGCAGCCTGCTGGGCAGATGACAGGATTTCGCCGACTTCGAGGCCGACCGCCCCCAATTCACGACCAAGGAACTCGAGCCCGCCGGAAGCTTCGACGGTCGCTCTCAATTCCTCGTATTTGTCTAGAAGGATCTGCCAGCGGTCCCGATTACCTGACTGCGCGGGGCGTACCTTCTTCTCGGCGCGGTTACGACAAACGGGTCATTGATGCCTTGCACTCCGAGGCGCGGGACCGCTGGCAGATCCTTCTAGACAAATAC
>PVMS01042343.1_pt1 | contig 10238 bp, 9 predicted proteins | sample 1853461 | NCBI WGS metagenome assembly PVMS01 (sample SAMN08582032, study PRJNA380276) | Marine sediment metagenome, whole genome shotgun sequencing project. | isolation source: ocean sediment barecode stripped | collected 2017
TGTCGGTGGTGCTGTATCGGTCGCGCTCGGCTTTGATGTCTCCCTGACACAGCGTGCGGCCGCGCTGTGTAAATGTGACTTGCTTACCAGCATGGTTTCCGAATTTCCGGACTTGCAGGGCGTGATGGGGCGTTACTACGCAACCCTTGATGGTGAGGATGCCGCCGTTGCAACGGCACTGGACGAACAATATAAACCGCGCTTTGCCGGCGACACACTACCCGACTCCGACACCGGCCAGGCACTGGCAATTGCTGAACGTCTGGACACACTGACGGGTATCTTCGCCATTGGCCAGACACCTACCGGTGACAAGGACCCCTTTGGCCTGCGCCGCTCTGCACTGGGTATATTGCGCATTCTGATTGAGAAGCAACTCGACCTGGATCTGCGCGCGCTCATCTCTGCTGCTGCGAATAATTTTCCCGATGCGCTTAACGCCCCCGATATCGGTGACAGCCTGTTTGTCTTCATGATGGAGCGCCTGCGCGCCTACTACCTGGATGCGGGCTATGACATACACATCTTTGAAGCGGTGCTGGCACGCCAACCGGCGCGCCCGCTGGATTTTGATCAGCGCATGCGTGCTGTCAAGGCCTTCCACGAACTTGCCGAGGCTGACAAGCTGGCCGCGGCCAACAAGCGCATACGCAATATCCTGCGCAAGGCTGATACCGCAATACCGGACAATTTTGATAAAACCTTGTTGCAGGAACCTGCCGAACACGCGCTGGCCGCAGCTATCGAAGAACTGGCGGCAGTGGTTGGTCCGCTATTTGAAAAGCGTGAATATACCAAGGCACTGTGCAAACTGGCCGCGCTGCAATCCCCGGTTGATGCTTTCTTTGATGCGGTCATGGTGATGGCAGATGACAGCGCCTTGCGTGACAACCGGCTGGCACTGTTAAACTCCCTATCAGAATTGTTTTTACAGGTCGCGGATATCTCCCGGCTGCAAGGTTAACAGCAGTCATACCCGTGCTTCATTGAATACCTGGTAACTGGTGATCTATGACAAACACCGACTCCTACAAAGACATGCTTGCAACCGTGCAGGCGTTTCACGACAAGCATGATTTTAAAAATACCGGTGGCGAGGAAATGGCCTACCGCATTGCATTGATGACCGAGGAGCTGGGTGAAATCTCGGCCTGCGTCACCAAGGGCAAGGACAACGCCAGTCTGTCCGAGGAATGTGCCGACTTGTTGATCCTGTTGATCGGGACTGCCATTGCCGCTGATTTCAATCTCGACGATGCCTTCTGGTCGAAGATGAAAAAACTGGAACAGCGCGAAGCACGCATGATAAACGGACGCATCCGGGTTTCTGAATTCAGGGATATGTAATGCAACTGATCATCCTGGACCGCGATGGCGTCATTAACGAAGACTCGGATAGCTTCATCAAGTCACCGGCTGAATGGAAGCCGATCCGCGGCAGTCTCGAGGCCATTGCACGCCTGCATCGTGCAGGCTGGCGGGTGGTTATCGCCACCAACCAGTCCGGTATTGCCCGCAAGCTTTTCGACCTGGATATGCTGTCACGCATTCACGACACCATGCACCGTCAGGTCGCAGAATCCGGGGGACTCATCGATGCCGTATTCTTCTGCCCGCACGGGCCGGATGATCACTGTGACTGCCGCAAGCCTAAACCGGGTATGTTGTATGACATTGCCGAGCGTTTACGCATCCCGTTGAACGGCGTGCCGGCCATTGGTGATTCCCTGCGTGATATCCAGGCAGCGCGCGCTGCAGGCGCCACACCCCTGCTGGTTAAAACCGGCAAGGGTGCAGACACCGCAAGCAACCCGGAGCTTGGTGAAAACGTAGCGGTATACAATGATCTCTACAGCGCTGTTGATGCACTGTTAAATGACTAGCACAGAGAACACACCTGTCATGAAGAACCGGCCGGTACGCAACGACACACCAGGATTAGCACTCTGGTTACGCTCGCTCGCTTTCTGGATCGTATTTCCAGTCTCGCTGGTCGTTTTCGCCATTCTGCTCATGCTGGCATTTCCCTTTCCGATCAGAACCCGCTGGGCACTGCTGCAAGTCTGGGTACACTTTATCCTGTGGTGGCTGAAAGTGACCTGTCGACTCACGCATGAAGTGCAAGGCACGGAACACATAAGCGATGAGCCTGCCATTGTTTTTGCCAAACACCAGTCCACCTGGGAAACCATCGCCTTGCAACAAATTTTTCCCTTGCAGGTGTGGGTGGCCAAGCGTGAACTGATGTGGATTCCGTTTTTTGGCTGGGGACTGGCGCTGATGAAATGCATACACATCAAGCGCGGCACCGGCAAGGCCGCCGTCAAGCAGCTGGTCAGCCAGGGCAAGGCGCGTATGGATGAAGGCATCTGGGTGGTGATCTTCCCGGAAGGTACCCGCATCCCGGCCGTCGAGAAAGGCCGTTACCGTATCGGTGGCGCTGTGCTTGCCGAGCAAACCGGACGCGCGATCGTGCCCGTCGCCCACAATGCAGGTGAATACTGGCCACGCCGCAGCTTCATCAAGCGCCCCGGTGTCATCCAGGTGCGTATCGGCGCACCAATCTCGCCAAACGGCAAATCGGCCCAGGAAATCCTGAACGAAGCATCGGTCTGGATAGAAGACCGCATGGCCGAAATCACGACATTAAGAAACTAACGCCTTAAGGAACCACCGTATGTGTAGCGACTGGTTGAAGATATTAGCCGTGTAATCTCTATAAATAGAGTTCTATATAAATAAATATGCATAAATAACGATAAGTTATAAATATATTTATCTTACACTAAGAAGAAATAGTGGGTTTTAGATCAACCACCCACATCCCTGCCGGCCCCCAGGTGGACCAGAGCCGGCAATGGTGTGGAAAGACGACCTAGATATCGAGGTTGGAGACGGACAGGGCATTCTGTTCGATGAACTCACGCCGTGGTTCGACCTGGTCGCCCATGAGCGTGGTGAAGATATCATCGGCGCCAACCGCGTCTTCAATCTGCACCTGCAGCAAACGTCGGGACTCCGGATCCAGCGTGGTTTCCCACAGCTGCTCGGGATTCATTTCACCCAAGCCCTTGTAGCGCTGTATATACTGGCCGCGCTTGGCCTCATTCATCAACCAATCCAGCGCCTGCTTGAAGCTGGTAACGTCCTCGCGGCGATCACCGCGCTGCACATAGGCACCCTCGCTCAACAGGCCATCCAGCTGCTGTCCCAGCTGTTGCATGTGCGCATATTCCGCACTGTTGAAAAATTCCCGGGTAAATGACTGCTCGGTAGACACGATGCCATGGGTCCATTTGCTCAAGGTCGCCACAAAGTCGTGCTCATCTACCGCTGCCTTTACCTGGCATTCATAACGCTGGCCGCTGGTCAGGTGAGCGTTGATGCGAGACTCCAGCTCACTGAACCATGCAGACACCGCAGTGAGATTTTCCAAACCGGTTTCGCCCAGCGCCGGCATGTAAATCATCTTCTCCAGCACCGCGACATCATAACGTCGTGACAGCCGCTGGATGGATGCCATCACGGCCATGTAGTCATTCGCCAGGGTCTCCAGTGCCGGTCCGCCCAGCGCCGGCACATCCGGATTGACGAACAATTGTGCGTTGTTGATCGCCCCGGTCAGCAGCATGCTATTTAGCGCCGCGTCATCCTTAACATATTGTTCTTGCTTGCCTTTTTTGATTTTATAGAGGGGTGGCTGGGCAATATAAATATAACCACGCTCGATCAGTTCCGGCATCTGGCGGTAGAAAAACGTCAGCAGCAGGGTGCGGATATGTGAGCCATCGACATCGGCATCCGTCATGATAATAATGCGGTGATAACGCAGTTTATCGGCATCAAATTCATCGCGGCCAATTCCACAGCCGAGTGCAGTAATCAGGGTCCCGACCTCCGCAGAGGACAACATTTTATCAAACCGCGCCTTCTCGACATTCAGTATCTTGCCCTTCAGTGGCAGTATGGCCTGGGTACGGCGATCGCGCCCCTGCTTGGCAGAACCACCGGCGGAGTCGCCCTCCACCAGGAACAGTTCAGATAATGCCGGGTCGCGTTCCTGGCAATCCGCCAGCTTGCCCGGCAGGCCTGCAATATCCAGCGCACCTTTGCGGCGGGTCATTTCACGCGCCTTGCGTGCCGCTTCACGCGCCCGCGCCGCATCAATAATCTTGCTGGTAATCGCTTTCGCTTCCGCGGGGCTCTCCAGCAGGTAGCCCTGAAATCTTTCCCCAACCGTGGACTCGACAATCCCCTTGATCTCGGAGGACACCAGTTTGTCCTTGGTCTGTGAAGAAAACTTGGGATCCGGCACTTTTACCGATAACACGGCCGTCAAACCTTCGCGGGCATCATCACCGGTCGCAGACACCTTGGCCTTGCGCATCATGCCCTCTTTCTCCATATACTGGTTCAACGTCCGGGTCAGGGCGCCACGAAAGCCTGCCAGGTGGGACCCACCATCACGCTGCGGAATATTGTTGGTAAAGCAGAAGATATTTTCCTGATAGGAATCATTCCACTGCATGGCGAGTTCCACGCCAACATCATCCTTAACCCCGGAAAAATAAAACACCGTTGGGTGCAGCGGTGTTTTTTTACGGTTTAAATGCTCGACAAAGGCCTTGATACCACCCTGGTATTCAAAAATATCTTCCTTGTCCACGCGCTCATCGGTCAACCGTATTCGCACACCGGAATTCAAAAAAGACAGCTCTCTCAAACGCTTGGCGAGGATGTCATAATGGTATTCAATGCCCGTAAAGATAGTATCACTGGGTTTGAAGCGGATTTCCGTACCGGATCGTTCGGTATCACCCACCGCCTCCAGGGGCGCAACCGGCTCACCCAGCCGGTATTCCTGACGGTGTACCTTGCCTTCGCGGTGAATCGTCAGTTGCAGGCTCTCGGACAGGGCATTGACCACGGACACGCCGACGCCATGCAGCCCGCCTGAAACCTTGTAGGAATTATCATCAAACTTTCCACCGGCGTGCAGCACCGTCATAATGACTTCGGCGGCTGAGATGCCTTCTTCGGAATGAATATCCACCGGGATACCACGGCCATCATCGGCCACGCTGACCGAATTATCACTGTGCAAGATGACACTGATTTCACTGCAATGTCCGGCCAGCGCCTCGTCAATTGAATTATCAACCACCTCAAACACCATGTGGTGCAGGCCGGTGCCGTCATCGGTATCACCAATGTACATACCCGGACGCTTGCGGACGGCATCCAGCCCCTTTAAAACCTTGATGCTTGATGATGTATAGGTATTTTTTTCAGCCATAACGGTGTCCCAGGGTCCCTTGTCTAAACCGGATTATTATACCACCTCTTGAATAGCGCCATGTTCCACGTGAAACCTGCGCGAAGACGGCCATGCCGCCGCGTCAACGGATCCTTTCTCAATCGCTGTTACAAAAACCTGGGTGTTCAGATCACGCAGGGCCGCCAATACCCGTAACTGGAAGTCCTCATCCAGTTCACTGCCTAAATCATCCAACAGAAAGGCGCCCACCGGGGCTGCATGGTCAACCTGTAATTTCACCTGCGCCAGCATAAATGCGACGGTTACCGCCTTCTGCTGCCCACGGGAACAGTGATCTATAACGCTCCGCCCATCAACCAGCAATTTGAAATCGGCCCGATGTGGCCCATAGCGGGTGTATCCGGATGTATGGTCCCTTTCCAGCGACCTTTCGAGTCCGTCCGCAAGCGTAGTATTTGCCGGCCAGCCTGGCTGATAGGTGAACATTATCTCTGATCCGGGTAGCAAGCCTTCCAGTTCAGCCTGAAAGCGTGGAGCCAGCGCAGCAAAATAGCCGCGTCTTGATTGATCCACCTCACCGGCGGCGGCGATCAATTCCCTGTCCCAGACCCGTACTTCTTCGTAGGGGACCTGTGCCCGCAAGGCCGCGTTCCTCTGCCGCAATATGCGCGCATACCGTTGCCAGATATCACGGTAAGCCTGTTCCACGTGAAACAATGCCCAATCCAGGCTCTGACGCCTGATCTTCGGGCCACCGTTTAAAATCGTCGGCGTATCCCCACTCATTACCTGTACGGGAAAGTAACCGGCCAGGTCTGAAAGACGGCGTATCGCTTTTCCGTCCAGGTGAACGGTGAGTCCGGCCGTCTGCTTTTCTATGCCGATCGGGATCTGGCGCGCTGCATCTGGTGATACCTGTCCGATCAATCTAAAGGCAGACTGACCATAACGAATCGTTTGATCCAGTGAATGCGTACGAAATGAACGCACCCGCCCCAGGCAATAGATGGCTTCCAGGAAACTGGTTTTACCGGCAGCATTTTTACCGGTAATTAAATTCAGGCCGGGTGAAAATGTGAGCGTGACGTTTTTGAAATTACGGAAATCACAGATCTCCAGAGAGCGCAGTCCACTGCCTAATTTTGCAGCGTCTGTGTCTGCCGACAACAAGGAAACAGCTGATGAAGTGTGTGACCTGATGACTACAGACGCATTGGCATAACAACGTAGCGGCAATCGTTGTCACCCGGCTTATTGATCAAGGCGCTGCTATTGCCATCACTCAAAAATACTTCCACCTCATCCGTATCAATCACATTCAAGACATCCAGCAAGTAGGTCACATTGAATCCGACCACCATGGATTGATCTCCGTAGCTGGCTTCTATCTCCTCAACAGCCTCTTCTTTATCTGGATTATGTGCTTGAATTTTAACATTATTTTCTGATAATTCCAGACGAATGCCACGGTATTTTTCATTCGACAGAATGGAGGTACGGGTCAATGCCTGGCGTAGCTGGTCGCGGCTGATCAGTAACCGCTTGTCGGCATTTTTTGGTATTACCCGCTGGTAATCCGGGAAATGTCCATCGATCAACTTGGAGGTAAAACGCAGGTCATCGGTACTGATGCGGATATGATTGCTGCCGATTTCAATCTGTATGGTGGATTCTTTTTGTTCCAGCAGCCGGTGCAATTCCTGGATGCCTTTACGCGGCACAATCACCTGCTGCTGAATACCCTCACCGACATCTACCTGCAATTCACACAGGGCCAGGCGATGACCATCGGTCGCGACAGCACGCAGGATACCGTCTGCCGCTTCCAGCATCAGCCCGTTCAGGTAATAACGGACATCCTGTTGCGCCATGGAAAATGCCGTGCGCTCGATTAATGTGTGCAAAATATCTTGCTGGATTGAAAATTTGCGGGCACTTTTTATTTTGTCGATGACGGGAAATTCACTGGCTGGCAAGGTTGACAGGGTAAACCGGCTTTTTCCGGAACGTATCAGCGCCTTGTCCTTTTTGACAGAAATATCAAGCTGTGCCTGCTCGGGCAAGGTCCGGCAGATGTCCAGCAGCTTACGAGCCGGCAAGGTAATGTCGCCGGTTTCAGTAACCGGGACCGCGACTTGGGCCTGCAACTCCACTTCCAGATCCGTTGCCGTCAGCTTGACGGTTTTCTTATTGGCATTGAGCAAAACATTTCCCAGTACCGGTAACGTTTGACGACGTTCTACCACACCAATGACTTGTTGCAATGGCTTGAGAAAGGCTTCTCTTTGAATACTGAATTTCATAATAGTATTTAATTAATGTAAGTTATTTATACTAATAATTGTAACTACTAGGTAAGCAATTTACTGTGGATAAGCCTGTAATTTTATTTAATATCAATAGCTTGAAGTATGTATAACTACCCTGTCCAGCGTCTGTATGGCTTGTGGATAACAGGTGTACAACGGTGGATAACTCAGGGCGCTTTTTGTTATCCACAGTTTATTCAGCTTATGTTGTCAGAGTTCTCCACAGGTTGTTGTAGTCCTCGTTGATGCGGATATCACTGTCCCGCAGTTCAACAATCTTGCGGCAGGCATGCAATACCGTGGTATGGTCACGACCTCCAAACGCATCACCTATTTCCGGCAGACTGTGCGTCGTCAGGTCCTTGGCCAGTGCCATGGCAAGCTGGCGTGGTCGTGCGATGGACCGGTTGCGGCGTGGCGACAACAGGTCGGCAACCCGGATTTGATAGTATTCGGTCACCACCTTCTGAATATTGCTGATGGTAACGAGTTTGTCCTGTAATAGCAGCAGATCACGCAACGCTTCCTTGGTCAGTTCCAGGGTAATAGGCTGCCCGGTAAAGCGTGCGCTGGCAATAACGCGGCGCAGTGCGCCTTCAAGTTCACGGATATTGGACTGGATGCGCTTGGCGATGAAAAATGCCACGTCAGTGGGTAATTCAATGTTGATCTGGCATGCCTTGCTCATCAGGATTGCTACCCGGGTCTCAAGTTCGGGCGGCTCGATGGCGGCCGTCAGTCCCCAGCCAAAGCGGGACTTCAGGCGTTCCTCCAGGCCCTGAACTTCCTTGGGATAGCGATCACAGGTCAGGATAACCTGCTGTTGTCCTTCCAGCAAGGCATTGAATGTATGGAAGAATTCTTCCTGAGAGCGTTCTTTTTTGGCAAAAAACTGAATGTCGTCGATCAGCAGCGCGTCCACCGTACGATAAAAACGCTTGAACTCGTTAATCGCGTTGTGTTGCAGGGCCTTGACCATATCAGCCACAAACCGCTCGGAATGCAGATAGACTACTCGTGCGTCCGGCTTGTTGGCCAGTATCAGGTTACCCACGGCGTGCATCAGATGGGTTTTACCCAGCCCCACCCCGCCATAGATAAACAGCGGGTTATAGGCGTTGCCGGGGTTTTCGCCGACCTGGATCGAGGCAGCACGCGCCAGCTGGTTGGATTTGCCACCGATGAAACTGTCGAAGGTAAAGTCCGCGTTCAGGTTACTCTGGTGCTTCGCAGGGACCGGTGTGCTGATATTACCGGGAGCGGCTGAATGCGGCGCTGCGGCGTCCGCCAGGGACGGTTTTTTGCTGCTGCCTATATCCAGCTGAACCCGGGTGCCGGTAGCCGGTTCGATCGCTTGCACCGTTTGGGTGATGTTGTCGAAGTAATGTTTTTTTACCCAGTCCAGCACAAACTGGTTGGGGGCCAGCAGGCGCAGGTTTTCATCGGATTCTATAGCGTGAAGTGGACGTATCCAGGTGTTGAACTGTTGCTCCGGTAATTCATTTTCAAGTTGAACAAGGCACTTGTGCCAGAGCGTCGATTCCACCGGTACCCCCCCATTTTTGTTGTCAAACCATCACCGCCGAGGAGGGGAGTCTATACCTGTCGAAAAAAGTTATCCACACCCTGCGCTAAACCATTGAGGGACTATATAGTTGACATCATGTCCCTGAAAACTGTACTCTTTGCGCCCTTTTCGCGCCTTGCCGGCGTGTTTTTATTTGAGTGAAAACTTACCAAGTAGCCTGTCATGAAGAGAACTTATCAACCCAGTAATCTGAAGCGCAAGCGGACCCACGGTTTCCGCGCGCGCATGAGCACCAAGAATGGCCGTCGCGTTATCAATGCCCGGCGGGCAAAAGGCCGGGCTCGACTGTCTGTCTGATCCATTCCCTTGTGCTCCGGTTCAACGCGTTTCCCGAAGCGGGTGCGACTCACAGAGCCGGTTGATTATCAGCGGGTCTTTAAACACTGCCGTCACAGATTGAATAATCGCTGGATGACCGTACTGGCCACCCCCAATCAGCTGCACCATCCTCGTCTGGGGTTGGCAATCTCACGCAAGGTGGCCAGGAAAGCGGTAAGCCGCAATCGCATCAAGCGCGTGATTCGGGAAAGCTACCGTCACTGGCAAACGCGTCTGGATAACCTGGACATTGTCATCCTGGGCCGTGCCGGACTTGCAACGCGGCCGAACAGGGAACTGAATGCGGCCCTGGAATTGCTTTGGAAACAAATGATCAAAACATGCGCTGGCTCATCATCCAATTAATTCGCGGTTACCGTTTGCTGCTCAGTCCCTGGCTGGGAAACAGCTGCCGCTTTTATCCCAGCTGCTCCGGTTATGCGATAACGGCGGTTGAGCGTTTTGGCGTGTTGCGTGGCAGTGCCATGGCCATTGCACGCCTGCTGCGTTGTCATCCCTGGCATGCTGGCGGGATAGACCCGGTGCCGGAAAAGGAGCACAGCCACAGTCATGGATAATCAACGCCTGTTTTTATTTGTTGCCCTGTCGTTCGTGGTGCTGCTGCTGTGGCAGTCCTGGATGGAAGACTACGGGCCGGCACCACAGACAGCAGCGCCGGAGACCGTCAGTGCAATGCCAACCGATACACCGGCCATCACGGATGCGGATGATATTCCGGGCACAC
>PVMS01080349.1_pt1 | contig 10238 bp, 11 predicted proteins | sample 1853461 | NCBI WGS metagenome assembly PVMS01 (sample SAMN08582032, study PRJNA380276) | Marine sediment metagenome, whole genome shotgun sequencing project. | isolation source: ocean sediment barecode stripped | collected 2017
TAGTGGTATTGCCGTTTCTCCTGTTAATTCAGATATTATTTGGGCTTTGATTGAAAATAACCCAAATAACGCTCGCATTTTATATGCTTCAACCTGGAATGTACGAAGAACACCTTATAGCTTGTCAAGTGGTGGTGAAGGCTCAGCTCTTTGGAAAAGTACTGATGAAGGTGAAACCTGGACAAATATTTCTGCAAATGAAGGTTTGCCAAAAGGCATTTGGGGTATTAGTGGTATTGCCGTTTCTCCTGTTAATTCAGATATTATTTGGGCTTTGATTGAAAATAAAGATGGGGGGATTTACAAATCTATCGACGCTGGAAAAACATGGAAATTAATCAATAGTGAGCGGAAATTACGGCAGCGTGCCTGGTATTATACACGTATTTATGCTGATACTCAGGATGAAAACACCGTGTATGTTATGAATGTACGCTATCATCGATCAAAAGATGGCGGGAAAACATTTAAAACGTTCAATGCACCTCATGGAGATCATCACGATTTATGGATTGCTCCTGAAGATAGTCAGCGCATGATCATTGCAGATGATGGTGGTGCTCAGGTTAGTTTTGATGCCGGGGAAAACTGGAGTACCTATATGAATCAGCCAACCGCTCAAATTTACCGTGTAACTACCGATAATCATTTTCCGTATAGAATTTATGGAGCCCAGCAAGACAATTCTACCATTAGAATTTCAAACAGAACCAACGGAGGAACTATTGGCGAAAGTGATTGGGAAAGTACTGCTGGAGGTGAAAGTGCTCATATTGCCGTTGATCCTTTGAATAATGACATCGTTTATGGTGGAAGTTACGGTGGCCTGCTAACAAGAATCAATCATAAAACAGGTGAAAGAAGAGTGATAAATGTTTGGCCCGATGATCCAATGGGGCATGGAGCTGAAGATATGAAATACCGCTTCCAATGGAATTATCCAATTTTCTTTTCTCCGCACAATAAAAAGAAATTATATACCACATCCAATCATGTTCATGTAACTTATGATGAAGGGCAGACATTTGAAATTATCAGCCCGGATCTAACAAGAAATGATGCATCAACTTTAAAATCATCAGGAGGGCCTATAACAAAAGACAATACAGGCGTAGAATATTACGGAACCATTTTTGCCGCTGTCGAATCTGCATTTGAAAAAGAATTGATCTGGACCGGATCTGATGATGGTTTGGTTCATATTACGCGTGATAATGGGAAAAACTGGGTGAATGTTACACCTAAAAAAATGCCTGAATGGATGATGATCAATTGTATTGAAATTGATCCGTTTACTGCTGGTGGGGCCTATATAGTTGGTACGCGCTATAAATTAGGAGATTATGCCCCATACATCTATAAAACCGAAGATTATGGTAAAAACTGGAAATTGATAACCAATGGGATTGCACCTGAACATTTTACACGTGCTTTGCGCGTTGATCCAAAAAGAAAAGGGCTGTTATATGCAGGTACCGAAAATGGTATGTATATCAGTTTCGATGATGGCGCCAACTGGAATACATTTCAATTAAATTTACCAATTGTTCCAATAACGGATCTGGCTGTTAAAAATGATAATTTAATTGCGGCAACTCAAGGTCGTTCTTTTTGGATTATTGATGATCTGACTCCTTTGCATCAATTAACTGAAAGCCTGATTTCAAATGAATTCTTTTTATACAAACCAAAAGACAGCTACAGAATGGGAGGAAGTAGCAGAAAATCTAAAACTGCAGGTCAAAATCATCCTGGAGGAGTTCTGGTAAATTATGTTGTTAAAAATGTTGAAGAAAATGACACAATTAGTCTTTCTTTTTATGAAAATTCAGGAAAACATATTAAAACCTTTTCAACCAAACCTGACAAGAAACAACAAGAGCAAGAATTAAAAGTAAAAAAGGGTGCCAATCAATTTAATTGGAATATGCAATATCCCGATGCTGAGAAGGTAAAAGGAATGATTTTATGGTGGGGTTCCTTAAGTGGTCCAAAAGCACTACCGGGAGACTATCTGGTCAGGTTAAGTAAAAACGGAAAAGTTGCTTCTGAACAAACTTTTACATTACTAAAAGATCCGAGAAGTAATGCAACACCCGAAGATTTAAAAGCACAATTTACTTTTATCCTTGAAATTCAAGAAAAGCTAACTGAAATTCACAAAACACTTAAAAATATCACTAAAGTGAAAGCTCAGGTCAAGCAATTAAAAGGAGCTATTAGTGACAAAGAAAAAAATAAGGAAATAATTGATTTGGCCGATTCAATTGTAAAAGAATTGACTAATCATGAAAATAATTTGTACCAAACAAAAAGTAAAAGCAATCAAGATCCTTTGAACTTCCCAATAAAGTTAAATAACAAACTGGCCCATTTGAATTCATTGAGCTCAATTGGCGATTACAATCCTACAGATCAATCAATTGCATTCAAAAATGAGATCATAAAATTGATTGATGATGAATTGGTAAAAATCTATTCAATATTTGAGAATGATGTTAATAAATTGAATAAAAAAGTAAAACAAAGTGATATAAATTTGATAAATTTAGATTAGTTAAAAAATAAGTCAGTCTGAGCTTGTCTGTGCTGAGAAAAGCCGAAGTATTGAAGACCTTTTCTAATCAGTTGCTCATAAAAATAACACTTCGACAAGCTCAGTGTGACATTTAGGTTAATGGGATTTAAAAATTTTCAAACAGCCTACTTATTTTTTTATAAACTTATAGTATCCAGCCATAAAAACTCCGTATATGGCTGATATTGCGAGTTGTAATTTTGCAAACTGTTGCCAGGTGTCTTTTGAAAAATACGCCTCAACCATTCCATCTATTCCCCCGTTATTTACCATTGAAAAAATAATTTTTATCAAGGTTATTACAACTAAAAAAATAAAGCCAAATCGTAAAGCCAATTTAAAAAACGATTGATTTTTATACCTGTTCATTTATTTCAATTTTCGATTGTTTTGATGACGGTTGTGATCACGTTCTGTTTTAATATCCATTTTTTTATCAAATGCCTCCTGCAAATCTATTCCGGTCTGATTTGCCAAACACAGAACTACAAAAACAACATCAGCCAACTCTTCGCCTAAATCTTTTCCTTTATCGCTTTCCTTTTCACTTTGCTCTCCATAACGTCTGGCAATAATGCGGGCAACCTCACCTACCTCTTCCGTCAATTGCGCCATATTGGTCAATTCATTAAAATAACGAACACCATGTTCTTTTATCCAGGTGTCAACTACAAGTTGTGCGTTTTTTATATCCATTTATAGTTTGTTTTATTAAATTCAAAGATAGTGAACTTATCCTAAAATATTTCTATGATTTAAGATAGTGCAGGAACGTTGTTCTCGGGATTTCTTCGGCCCCTAAACTTTCCAAATGTTCGTTATAAACCTGGCAATCAATTAATTTATAGTTTTCACTTTTCAATTTTTGGGTTAGAAAAATAAAGGCCAGTTTTGATGTATTACTGAGGTTGCTGAACATACTTTATCCGCAAAAAACAGTACCCAGATCAATACCATACAAGCCCCCGACTAATTCTTTATTTTTCCATACTTCAACTGATTTTGCTATGCCCTTTTTGTGCAAATTAATATAGGCATGTTGCATTTCATCTGTTATCCAGCTCCCATCCTGATCATCTGACCGGTAAACATTTTTACAATTAGATATCACTCCAGAAAAATTTTGATTAAACGTTATTTCGAATTCATTTTTACGAAGGAGTTGTTTCATACTTTTTGAAACTTTTAATTTATCGGGAAATAATACCATCCTTGGATCTGGACTATACCATAATATCGGTTCACCTTCATTATACCATGGGAAAATACCACTCTTGTAGGCCAATAACAATCTCTCAAATGACAAATCTCCCCCAATAGCTAATAAACCATTTTCATTTGCCAAATGAACAGGAGGAAAAACGATATCTTTTGAAAGTAAATACATTCATTATTTTTTACAAATAAAACAAAAAAAAAGAGAAAAGTGTGTACTTTTCTCTTTTTTAAGCATTGTAATAACTTTATTTAAAAAGGCAAATCATCCGGCTCATTATCATCAGTTTCAGAAATGGTTTCTAAATTATCTACCGGTGCCATCGGTGGAATTTCTGAAGTTGTTTCAACCTGCAATATTTCTATTCTCCAACCCTGAATGGAGTTAAAATAAACTGCTTCATCTTGTGGATTTATCCATTCTCTTCCTCTTAAGTTAATTGAAATTTTAACATCTTGATCAACTTGGTAATTATTTAGCAAATCACATTTATCCTGAACAAATTCCACCAATAACATTTGAGGGTATTGTTCATTGGTTGTTAAAACCATTTCTCTTTTTCTAAAACCACTTGTCCCAAATGTTTTAGTTTCGTCTATTTTTTTAATTTTTCCTGTAATTTCCATATATTTCCAATTAATTCATTAAAAGCACTTTCCAAGCACTTATAACATCGTTATTATCTAAAAATTCTTTCGCAAATGTATGTTTTTTTACAGAATCAATCCCAATAAATTGCTCATGTTCTTTTGCAAACTTATCAACATCTCTTTCTGAAGGAATAAATTCAACATTTCCTAACATTCCTAAATCATTTCCGCTTAAATGAGTACTATTTCTAATTTCATTTGGTATAGCGTCAACACCAATTCCCAAGGTCGTTAATGGCTTAGGGATTTCAAAAAAGCCTTTATTTGCACGTGAGTACAGGCTTTCTCCAGCTCTGGCAACCAAATCTAACTTTTTCTGATCTATCGTTCTATCTTTTTTCAAATACGCTTCTTTTATATGCAATTTTACGACTTCACAAATAATTAAATTTCCTGCGCCTCCTTGCTTTCCAAGTGCAACAATTTCAAGTACCTTACATTCAAACTGTATCGGTGATTCTTCAACTCTAAATGGTCTGACTTTTTCAGATTTTAACATCGTAAAACCTGCTTTCACAAACTCGTTAATTCCTGTTGGATATTCAGTACTGGATAACGACATTTGTTGTACCATTTCATAATTTACCACATTTATTACTACTTCTTTCGTTTTTTCGGCATTGTCTAAAGTATGTTTGGTAGTGTTTCCCTGAACCCTGCGTGCCGGCGAAAATATCATTATAGGCGGATTCGCACTAAACACATTGAAAAAACTAAAAGGCGATAAATTTGGTCTACCTTTAGCATCAATTGTACTGACAAAGGCTATTGGACGTGGTGCAATTGCACTTAATAAATAGCCTTGTAATTTTGGTACCGGTATGTCTTTTGGATCTAAACTTAACATGAATTTCTTTTTTAACAAATGTAAATATTTCAACTTTAAAATAATATTGATTTTATTTTTAAGTTATAACAACATAAATTTTATATTTGACTAATGGCTTCACAAAGAAATATACAAATAATTCGATGGTTGGTAATTATTACTTCATTCATTATTGTAGCTCTTATTTTATGGAATACTTTCGACTTTTTTAAAAAATTTAAAAGTGAAGAAAGAACTAAAATGGAAGTGTTAGCGAAAGCTTACGAGCGACTTAACATGGCCGATTTAAACGCTGATGTTTCGCTTGAATCAAAAATCATTAGCAATAGCCATAAAATTCCTATGCTTATTACAAATGAAAAGGATAGCATTTTAGATTGGTCAAATTTAGATTCAGTTAGTGTTGTTAAATCTAATTATTTACCAAGGCAGTTAGCTGTAATGAAAAATCAAAATGAACCTATAATAGTAACTTATCAAGACGGAACCGATGAAATAAAACAATATATTTATTATCGGGATTCTGATTTATTAACCAAATTAAAGTATTACCCATTGGCATTGATTCTTATTTTATTCCTTTTTGCCAGTGTTATTTATTTATTTTTCAAATCGAATAAAATAGCTGATCAAAATAAACTTTGGACAGGAATGGCTAAAGAAACTGCGCATCAAATTGGCACACCATTATCTTCATTATTGGGTTGGATCGAGATTTTACGACTTGAAAACACCGACGAAATCACCGTAAAAGAAATCGAAAAAGATGTACATAGATTGAATACCATTGCAGAACGCTTCTCAAAAATTGGCTCTATTCCTGTGCTTTCAAAACAAAATATTGTAGAAGCCACCAACAATGCTTTCAATTATTTAAAATCCAGAAGTTCAAAACAAGTGACTTTTAAATTCAATTCCATAAATACTGAGATTTTTTCTAAAATTAACCTTCAACTTTTTAGTTGGGTTATAGAAAATCTGGTAAAAAATTCAATTGATGCGATGGAAGGAAAAGGTAGCATCTCTATTGATATCACAGAAAATGAAAAAAAAATGTCAAAATAATTATTACTGATACAGGAAAAGGTATACCAAAAAATTTGCAAAAAAAAATATTTTCGCCTGGATTCACAACAAAAAAGCGTGGTTGGGGCTTAGGTTTGTCACTCGCTAAACGTATTATTGAAGATTACCATAGTGGTAAAATTACCGTATTAAAATCAGAACCAAGAATCGGAACTTCTTTCTTAATAATATTAAATAAATAATTTACAGCTTATCTGAAATTGCCTTTGCTATTGCTTCAAACTCTTCATGCTGTAACGTGACTTTTTTCATAAACTGAATATCTTCCATTGCATTTAATGGTATTAAATGAATATGAACATGCGGTATTTCGAGGCCAATAACAGCCATTCCTATACGATCACATGGAATTACTTTTTCCAATGCCAATGCAATTTTTCTGGAAAAACTCAATAAGTCATTGTATGTGTTTTCTTCTAAATCAAAAAGTTTATTTACTTCAAGTTTGGGGACCACCAATGTATGGCCTTTCGCATTCGGGTTGATATCCAAAAAAGCATAAAACTCTTCGTTTTCTGCAACTTTATAGGACGGTATTTCACCTCTGATTATTTTACTAAATACTGTGCTCATGTTAACATTTTAATCAAAAATAAGAAACCCTTCTCAATTAACAAATTGAAAAGGAGTCAAATAACCTATTTCCATAATTTTATCCTCTTGAGATTTCTAATATTTCAAATTTCATGACGCCACTTGGAACTTGAATTTCAGCAATATCACCTTCTTCCTTACCAAGTAAACCTTTTCCAATAGGAGAATTTACTGCGAGTTTCCCCTCATTAATATTTGTTTCTGAATCAGCAACCAACGTGTACGTAAATTTCATATTGTTAACTGTATTTCTTATTTTCACTGTTGAATGAATTAATATTTTAGAAGTGTCCATTAAAGATTCGTCTATAATTCTTGCATTTGAAACAACTTCCTTTAATTTGGCAATTTTTAATTCTAACAGTGATTGTTCTTCTTTAGCAGCATGGTATTCAGCATTTTCACTTAAATCACCTTTGTCTCGAGCTTCGGCAATATCATTACTAACTCTAGGTCGTTCCACATGTTCTAAATGATCCAATTCAGCCTTTAGATTTTTCATTCCTTCTTTCGAATAATACGATATTTCACTCATAACCTCTCGTTTAAATAAATACAAAAATCTCAAAACTGGAACCCAGAATGAGATTTTATACAAATGTACAAAATATTTGTAAATTGCAATCGTTTACCATTAAAACCTGATATTATTACCATGCGTAAACTAGCATTATTGTTACTCTTAATTACTTTTTTTTCATGTGAAAAAAACGATTCAAATGATATTTTACCGCATCTATCTGTAAACATTACAATTGATTTGAATTTACCACAATATATTGATCTACAAATACCTAGTGGTTGGGTTTATATAAACGGGGGAATTAGGGGAATACTTATTCAAAATACTGGAAGCGGAAGTCAGCCCTATAAAGCCTTTGACAGAGCTTGTCCAAATAATGATTGCAACAATCCCATGACATTTGATGGTAGTTTGAAATTAAAATGTCCTTGTGATGCAAGTGAATATAGTATTATTGATGGCTCTCCTCAAACCGCTGGAAATTCCCATTTCATGAGAGAATACAGAGTAAATCTATTAAATAGTTCAAGTTTAAATATTATTAATTTTTAAGTTGTAATTATTTCAATAACAAAATTTAAAAAATTAAACTGATTTGCTGTTATTTAAAAACAGATTCCTATTTTTGTGCGAAATAATAATAAGTAAATTAATTATGAGTAAGGTAGGAATTATTATGGGAAGCAATTCAGATCTTCCAATTATGCAACAAGCCATTGATATATTAAAAAGTTTTGATATTGAAATTGAAGTGGATGTACTTTCTGCTCACAGAGCTCCGGAAGCTCTTTTCGACTACGCAAAGAATGCCCATACCAGAGGCTTTAATGTAATAATTGCAGGTGCCGGTGGTGCAGCACATTTACCTGGAGTTATTGCCGGATTAAGTCCGCTTCCTATTATTGGCGTTCCTATAAAATCAAGAAACTCTATTGATGGATGGGATTCTATTTTGTCCATTCTACAAATGCCGTCAGGTATACCTGTTGCAACAGTGGCTTTAGATGGAGCTAAAAATGCAGGTATTTTAGCAGCTCAAATTCTTGGAAGTTCAGACGAAAGTTATCTAGAGAAAATTATCGAATTCAAAGAAACCTTAAAGAATAATGTTTTAAAAATTAATGCGGACTTAAAAAAAAGCTTAAAGTAATACCTTTTTTTTAGGTTGTGCTTTTTCTCCTTTTTTATTTTTGAAATTGAATTTTGGAATTAAAGTATTTATTGTTAGCCTTTTATCAACTTTTTCCATGGTAATCGATTTTTAATTATGTTTTTCCTTTCATTATTCTATTAACGACATAAAGCATAAACGTTTTTTATTAATAATAAGTATATTTTTTACATGAAATTTCGTGAATTTTAACAATAATTTTAGTGTTGCATTATTTCATGATATACTTCACAGACTTAAATAATATCTTTGCACCTTAACCACTGTATTAGTATGAGTAACCCTTTATTACAAAATTTTAAAACTCCATTTTCAACTGCTCCGTTTTCAAAAATAAAAACTGAGCATTTTAAACCTGCTTTTAAAGAAGCAATTAAAAATGCAAAATTGGAAATTTCAGATATTTCAACTAGCAAAGATGTTCCAACTTTTGAAAACACAATTGAAGCATTGGATTTTAGCGGACAAAAATTAGATAGGATTTCAAGTGTTTTTTTCAATTTAAATTCTGCCGAAACCAATGATGAAATTCAAAAAATAGCACAAGAAGTTTCTCCAATGTTATCAGAATTTGCAAATGACATTCGACTTAATGAAAAGTTATTTAGAAGAGTTAAACTTATTTATGGCCAAAAAGATATTTATAATTATACAATAGAACAAGATACTTTACTGAGCAACAAATACAAAAGTTTTGTACGAAATGGAGCTAACTTAAATAAAAAGGACAAAGCTGAATTGCGTAAAATTGATACTGAACTTTCTAAATTAAAATTAAAATTTGGTGAAAATGTATTGGCAGAAACCAATGCCTTTGAGCTTCATATTACTGATAAGGAAAACCTAAAAGGGGTCCCTAAAAACAGTATTGAAGCAGCGCAAATAATAGCTAAACAAAAAAATAAAGATGGATGGATCTTTACTTTGGACCATCCTAGTTATATTCCTTTTGTAACCTATGCCGAAACAAGAGAATTACGAAAAAAAATGGCAATTGCGTTTGGGGCCAGAGCTTTTCAAAATAATACATGTGATAACCAACAAATTGTTTTAGATATTGTTCGGCTTCGCCACAAAAGAGCCAATTTATTAGGGTATGATTCTCATGCTCATTTTGTGCTGGAAGAACGCATGGCTGAGACCCCAAAAAATGTCAATGACTTTTTAGAGGATTTACTTTCCAAAGCAAAACCCATCGCCGAAATGGAATTCGATCTTCTTACCAATCTCGCTAAAAAGGATAACATAGATCAAATGGAAAAATGGGATGCTTCTTTTTATTCTGAAAAACTAAAAAAAGTGCAGTTCGATTTGGATGAAGAGGAATTAAGGCCTTATTTTAAATTGGAAAATGTCATTAACGGTGTATTTACTATTTCAAACAAGCTTTATGATCTGAATTTTGAAGAAATTCACGATATCGACAAGTATCATGAAGATGTTAAATCTTATAAGGTTACTGATAACTCAGGTAATTTTATTGCGATTCTATACACCGATTTTTTCCCACGTAAAGGAAAGAGAAACGGTGCTTGGATGACTTCTTTTAAAGGACAGTGGATAAGAAATGGAGAAAATTCAAGGCCTCATA
>PVMS01099492.1_pt1 | contig 10238 bp, 10 predicted proteins | sample 1853461 | NCBI WGS metagenome assembly PVMS01 (sample SAMN08582032, study PRJNA380276) | Marine sediment metagenome, whole genome shotgun sequencing project. | isolation source: ocean sediment barecode stripped | collected 2017
GAGTGCCGGGTGTTGATCCAGGCACCGTGGTCGTCATAGGCGGCGGCGTTGTCGGTATCAACGCAGCCAAGATGGCCTGTGGCCTGGGCGCCAAGGTTTATGTCCTGGACATGAGTTTGGAGCGTCTTCGGTACCTGAGCGATGTCATGCCTCCGAACTGCTTTCTTCTCATGTCTAAACCAACCACTATAAGAAGGCTCATCAAGGAGGCGGACGTGGTCGTAGGGGCGGTGCTCATTCCGGGGGGCCAAGGCCCCGAGGCTTATTACACGTGATATGCTCAAAACGATGAAAGAGGGCGCCGTGATAGTAGATGTGGCGATCGATCAGGGTGGATGCTTTGAAACGTCCAAGCCGACGACCCATTCTGACCCCATATATACGGTTGAAGGTGTCGTCCATTACTGTGTGGCCAACATGCCGGGGGCCTTACCCAAGACATCCACGCTGGCCCTGACCAATGCGACCCTACCCTATGCGGTTGAAATTGCCAACAAGGGATGGCAAAAAGCTTTCAAAGAAAATCCTGAAATAAAAAGCGGCGCCAATGTCGTCAAAGGCAAGGTCACCCATAAAGGTGTGGCAGACGCCTTTGGTTTGGAATACTATGAATTATAAACATGAACTAAACGGTGAACAGTAAACGGTAAACCGTGACAAGCTAACAGCAGTCAGGAAACTCACTCTTTCGTTTTTTCGTGAGATTTTTTTAAATTTTAACACCTTGCCCGCCGTTATTTTTACCCGCCGTGTTTGTGGCGGGGTGGTGGGTTGTCATTCTAATCCAGGAATTATAACCCACTCGACGCAAGCATATATCTCTGAACACGCCCGGAGGGGGTGTTTTTCAAACTAAAGTAAATGCTGGGTTTAGGGGAGGCCTATGGGAAGGTTGAAAAATAAAGTGGCTATCGTGACAGGCGCCGCTCAAGGGATCGGTAAGGGCATTGCAACCGTCTTTGGAAGAGAAGAGGCGATTGTGGCCCTATGGGATATTTCTGATCATGTATATGATACTGCTGAGGCTTTAAAAGAATCCGGCGCAAAGGCATTCCCTTATAATGTAGACGTCGCGGACCCTGCTCAGGTAGATCAAACGGCCAAAGACATAGCAGATGAGTTTGGGAATGTGGATATTCTTGTGAATAATGCCGGCATAGCCATTTTTTCACCTTTCGTGGACATGACCACAAGTGATCGGGACAAGATATTCAGTGTCAACTTCAACGGAATCTGGAACTGTACCAAGGCCGTGATATCAGGGATGTTGGAACAAAAGCAGGGCAAGATCATTAACATATCTTCTGTGACGGGGCCGCGGGTTGCGATCCATGGTTTAACCGCCTATGCCGCGACCAAAGGGGCCATTTCCGCCTTTACCAGGGCATTGGCACTGGAAGTCGCAGAGCATGGTATCAGGGTCAATGCCATATTGCCGGGATTTATCGATACAGAGCTATCAAAACCGATGGCTGATGATTTCCAGATGAGCGAAAAAGAATTGTCCAGTCGCTTAGGTGCGGACATTCCCATGAAGAGAAGGGGGACGATTGAAGAGCTAGGGAACCTTGCTCTATTTCTGGCTTCAGATGAATCCAGTTACATTACGGGCCAGGAGATCGTTATTGATGGGGGAAATATTATTCAGGAAGTCAAAGGGGCGAAACAGTGAACCGGGTGAAAGGGCGGCTTGAGGGTAAAGTGGCTATCGTGACCGGTAGTGCTGAGGGGATCGGTGAAACGACTTCAAAACTGTTCGCACGCGAAGGGGCAAAGGTCGTGATTGCAGATATAAACCGGACGAGAGGGGAAGAAGTTGCTGGAGGAATAAAAACGGAGGGGGGGGAGGCCATCTATATCCCTCTTGATGTGACCAGTGAAAAGAACTGGCAGTCCCTCATAGAAAAAACGGTTAATACATTCAGCAAATTGAACATCCTGGTCAACAACGCCGGCATCATAAAGATTGCGGACATTGAAAATACGAGCCTAGAAGATTGGCAACGGATCATGGATGTCAACGCCACTGGCGTTTTTTTGGGCACCCAACAGGCCATACTGGCGATGAAAAGGAATGGAGAGTTATGTTCGATCATCAACCGTTCATCCGTGGCGGGTCAGATAGGGGACAAAAACATGTTCGCCTATTGTGCTTCCAAGGGGGCGGTCACGACCCTTACAAAGTCTGCGGCCCTCTCCTGTGGTGACCATAATTACAAGATACGTGTAAATTCCGTTCATCCGGCCTATGTCAGCACCAGTATGACCAAAGATGAGGCAGCCCAAATCGGGATCAGTGAAGAGGAGTACATGAAAGGGGCGAAACAATTACACCCCATTGGTCTGGGGGAAGCCATGGATGTGGCGTACCTCGATCTTTTCCTCGCCTCGGATGAGTCCAAGTGGATAACCGGCGCTGAGTTTAATGTCGATGGTGGTTTCACTGCCCAGTAAAAGGTCAACATTAACCCGGTAATAAGACAGGGTTACTCCGTCATGCCGGACTTGATCCGGCATCCAGGACCCGCCTGGATTCCGGCTTTCGCCGGAATGACCACGTTGACGTATTTAGTCGCCGGAGTGATAGTAACATAGAATCAGGAGGAAGACATGGGAAAAAACAAGACATTCGTTCATCCCTACATTCCAAATTCTGCCCCAGAAATAAGGGAGCACATGCTGAAAAAGATTGGAATTAGGGATGTAGAAGAAATCTATAAAGAGATCCCTGAATCCCTGAGGTTGAAGGGAAAATTGAATTTACCTGAACCGTATCCATCAGAGTATGGTCTGAGGAGGCATGTCAAAGGCATTCTTTCTAAAAACAAGAGTTGTGAAGAATATCTGAATTTTCTGGGCGGCGGTTGCTGGCAGCACCACGTTCCCGCAGTCTGTGATGAGGTCATTGGTCGTTCCGAGTTTCTTACAGCATATGGGGGAACACCCTATTCCACCTATGGCAGATTACAAGCTCAATTCGAGTTTCAGAGCCTCATGGGGGAGCTTCTTGGAATGGATGTGGTCAGTGAAGGGAGTTACACCTGGGGGACTGTTGCAGGGAATGCCATACGCATGGCGTCACGAATTACCAATCGGCGTGAAGTCCTCATGCCAAGAACAGTGGGACCTGAAAGGCTGGCGACTATACATACTTTTTGTAAATCCGTTCCGGAGGAGAAGGGTATACAAATCAAGACCATTGAATATGATTCAAAGACCGGTTTGATGAATCTTGAAGACCTCAAAAGTAAAATCTCACCTGACACAGCGGCAGTCTACTTTGAAAACCCCACATTCTTGGGTTCCATCGAATCTCAAGGAAAGGAGATTTCTGAAATTGCACATGGTAAGGGTGCGGAAAGCATTGTGGGTGTCGACCCAATCTCTTTGGGTGTCCTGGCTCCCCCTTCTGATTATGGTGCAGACATAGTCGTCGGTACTGCACAACCCTTAGGGGTTCATATGCATTATGGCGGAGGCCTATTTGGGTTTATTGCCAGCCGGGATGAGGAGAAATATGTTGCCGAATACCCTTCCTGGCTCGTCAGTTTAGCAAGAACCATAAAAGAGGGTGAATACGGCTTTGGGCTCACCAAATTCGAGAGGACCTCTTATATAGGTAGGGATAAGGCCAAAGACTTTCTGGGGACAGGCGCAGGCCTATGGACCATAGCCGGGGCCGTCTATATGTCGCTGATGGGGCCTAAGGGTTTTTATGACATAGGGGAGACGATTATACAACGCGCCCGTTATGCAATCGATGCCATCTCAAGGTTGGAAGGGGTTAAAGTGCTTTTTCCGGACAATGCCTTCAAAGAATTTGTTGTGAATTTTGATGGGACAGGGAAATCCGTAGAAACCCTGAATAGGGCCTTGTTGGAACACAAGATTTTTGGTGGCATAGACCTGTCAAGGGACTTTCCCGAGTTGGGAAACAGTGCTCTTTACTGCGTTACCGAAATTCACAGCAAAGAAGACCTTGATACGCTTGTCGCATCATTGAAGGAGGTTATCGCCAAATGAAAGACCTGCCGAAGGTAAGAGAGTTCCATTCGCCGGTTTGGAATGAGCCGATCATCATGGAGATGGGACGAAAAGGAGAGCGAGGGATCCTTATTCCGGAAACAGAAGAAGAGATTAAAGCGACTGTAGGAGAGGCCGAATCTTACATCCCCGAAAAGATGAGAAGAAAGGATATGCCAAAGCTCCCCGAAGTGGGGCAACCTCAAGTTTTGAGGCATTTTTTACACCTCTCCCAGATGTGTCTAGGTATGGATACGAACATCGACGCCGAAGGGACCGCCACCATGAAATACAGTCCAAAGGTGAACGAGGCCCTTGTGCGTTCACCCGAGGTGGCCGAGATTCATCCCCTTCAAGATGAAGATTCGGTTCAGGGGATCCTTGAGATTATTTATAAACTGGATCTTTTCATGAGAGAGATATCCGGGTTGGACCAGTTCACTTTCCAGCCTCCTGGTGGATCCATGGCGACATTTACCAATGCAAATGTCCTCAGGGCTTATCACGCTGAGAAGGGCGAAGCCGAGCAAAGGGATGAGGTTATTACGACTATTTTTTCCCACCCTTGTAACGCTGCAACGTCGGCGACAGCAGGCTTCAAGGTCATCACATTGATGCCCGCCAAAGACGGATACCCGGATTTTGATGCTCTTAAAGCGGCCATATCCGAACGTACAGCCGGGCTGATGATAACGAATCCGGAGGATACCGGGATCTACAATCCCCGAATCAAAGAGTTTACGGATGTGGTTCATGAAGTAGGCGGCCTTTGTTTCTACGACCAGGCCAACGCCAATGGCATTTTAGGCATAACCAGAGCAAAGGAGGCGGGTTTTGATGCGTGTCATTTCAATCTCCACAAGACCTTCTCATCGCCCCATGGCAGTTTTGGACCTGGTTGTGCGGCATATGGTGTCAGGCAACACCTTGCCAAGTATTTGCCAAAACCGGTCGTCACAAAGAAAGGGGACAAATATCATCTGGACGAAGACAGACCGGATAGTATCGGCAAGGTCAGGGAATTCCATGGGAATATTCCGGCTGTTTTCAGGGCCTATTCATGGATCATGAGTTTGGGCGCAGAGGGCCTGCTCGAGGTGGCCCGCACCTCGGTTCTAAATAATAATTACCTGACTAAAATGCTTGAAAAAATTAAGGGGACAACCAGATACTATGCGCCGGGTAGATACCGATTGGAACAGGAGAGGTGGAGTTGGGAAAAGCTAACCGATGACACAGGAGTTGGGACCAAGGATATTCAAAGGAGAATGGTTGACTATGGCCTGCAGTCTTTCTTTATGAGCCATCACCCATGGATCGTTCCGGAACCGTTTACACCGGAATTCTGTGAGTCCTATTCAATAGATGATATGGAATACTGGTGTGCTGTCCTACAAAAAATCTCAGATGAAGCCTATTCTGATCCGGACCTCGTCAAATCTTCTCCCCATCGGTCGCCCATACACTTGGTCAAATATGAAGATACGGATAACCCGGACACATGGGCCATAACGTGGAGGGCTTATCTCAAGAAAAGAGGTAAATGAAAGCGAAAAAAAAGCTTGGGCTCATTGTCAACCCTATCGCCGGCATGGGAGGAAGGGTTGGGCTAAAAGGGAGTGACGGTCCGGGAATCCTTGAAAGAGCAAAAGAATTAGGTGCACGACCGGAATCACCCAAGCGAACGATCGATGCGCTCAAAAGGCTCACGCATATTAGGGAAGATATCGAACTCGTTACATATCCCCATGACATGGGCGAAAATGAGGCCATGGCATGTAACCTTTCGCCTACGGTCATCGGCACGATTAAAAAAGGGAAGACCAGCGATCAGGACACCAGGAAGGCCGCAGAAGAAATGCTTCGAGGTGAGGTAGATCTCCTCCTCTTTACCGGAGGGGACGGTACGGCAAGAGACATCTATAGCGTCATAGGCAATAAGCTTCCTGCACTTGGAATACCAAGCGGTGTCAAGATCCATTCCGCCGTCTACGGGGCCAGCCCGGGTAAAGCTGGAGAGTTGGCGGCCCTCTATCTGAGTGGGAATACATATGAGGTCCGCCTTACAGAAGCGGAGGTCATGGATATAGACGAGCAGGCCTTCAGGGAAGATCGACTTTCTGCCAGATTGTCGGCTTCCTGAAAGTCCCCTATGTAAACAGGATGCTCCAATGCGCCAAGGCGGGTGGTTGTGCAGGGGAACGGGATGCATTGAATGCGATTGGGGCGGATGTCATCAATAAGATGGAGGCTGACAGTTTCTACATTATCGGGACCGGCACCACGGCAAGGGCCGTCATGGAGGCGCTTGACCTAAATAATACATTATTGGGTGTTGATGCCGTATTTAACAGAGAGCTGGTTGGTTTAGATATGAATGAAGAACAGCTATTAGAAATGGTTGAGGGGAATAAGGCAAAGATCGTGGTAGGCGTGATCGGGAGTCAGGGCTATATATTAGGACGGGGGAATCAGCAGATCAGTTCGAAGGTCATCAACAAGGTTGGAAAGAATAACTTCATTATTGTAGCAACCATGGAGAAAATTGCTACGCTTAAGGGAGCGCCCCTGTTAGTGGATACGGGAGACGAGAGACTTGATAAGGATTTGAGTGGGTACATGCAGGTCACGACCGGCCTTGGAGAAAGAGTGATGCTTAGAGTAGAAACCTGAATGGCATCATTCCAAGGCTGGAGCAAGGGATTCTCAGTATCAAAAGTATGCATACATTTAACAAAAAAAAAGAGGAGGCCGTATTATGATTGAAGAAAAAGATTTAGAGGAACTGTCATACCCGGATGCACCCAAAATCGTCACTGACAGTGTCCCGGGACCCAAGGGCCAAGAAATTCTTGGAGAATCTCACAAATTTGAATCCATGGCTCGTGGTGGAGGTGGATTCCCCCTCGTTTATGATGAAGGTAAGGGGGCCACAATCAAAGATCCGGACGGGAACATATACATCGATATCACGGCAGGGGTGGCTGTGACCTCGGTAGGACGATGCCATCCAAGGGTACTGAAGGCCATGCAAGACCAGATGGGTAGACTTATGCATGCAAGCGATATCAGCAACACCCGACGGACGGAACTGGCCACGAAAGTATCGGGTGTCATGCCGAAGGGATTGAAGGATAATTGCATCACATATTTAACGCAAGGCGGAAGTGGTGCCGTGGAAACCGCCATAAAATTTTGTCGTAAAATCACAGGGAGGACACAAGTCGTGGCATTCCATGGGGACTACCACGGTGTTTGGTGCGGTGCCGGGTCATTGACCACCGGCGATCAATACCGCGCAGGTTATGGGCCTTTTATTCCGGGCGTCATTCATGTGCCTTACGCCTATTGCTATCGCTGTTGTTTCGGCCTTGAGTATCCAAGCTGCGACCTTCAATGTGCGAAGTATGTCGATTATGTATTGAACACACCTTACACCGGCGCCGATGATGTGGGAATGTTGATCGTTGAACCCCTGCAGGGAGAAGGAGGCTATGTTGTCCCGCCACCGGAGTGGCTTCCCATGATAAAAAAGGCCTGCGAAAAGCATGGTGCATTGCTGGTCACGGACGAAATTCAGGCGGGAGCAGGGCGAACGGGAAAGATGTGGTCCATCGAGCATAACGGTGTTGAACCGGATATGTTGACCTGGGGCAAGGGCATGGGCGGTGATTTGCCCAGTGCGGGTCTTTCAATTAGAAAAGATCATGCCGAAAAGATCGTGGACAGCTCTCAACCCAATACTTTTGCAGGGAACGCAGTTACGGCGGCTACGACAATGACGAATATTGAAATATTGAGTGAAAACAATTTTGATTTGGTGAAGAGGGCTGGAAAATTAGGTGAACAGATAAAAGGCTGGCTGACCGAGGGTGCCAAGGAGACCCGAACCATCGGTGACGTGCGCGGCAGGGGCCTGATGATCGGCATTGAAATGGTCAAGGACAAGAAAACGAAGGAACCTCTCGATGGCGACTCAATAGGAAACATTATTATGGGGATGCTCAATCGGGGGCTTGTCATGGTACCATGCGGACGGTTTGGGAATGTGTTCCGCTTTATGCCTCCGTTAATTATAACGAAAAAACACGCACAGAAGGGGACTGAAATTCTTTTAGAGACGGTAAAGGCGGTTGAATCCGGCAGCGCTTAAGTTTAGTGTTTTCACTTTTATTGAACAAATGAGGGGAGGTGATATCTTTAGGCAATTGATAGGTCGTTCGAAAAACAAACGTGAACACTTCTCTAATGGAGGTATCAAATGAAAAAGAAAAGAACGATTTTAGTGGGACTGGTCGTATTGGTTATGTGTTTGGTTTTTTCTCTTTTACTATCCCCTTTGGCCGCCACGGCTGCCGATAAGGTATATCGATTAAAGGTGCATTCCTCTTTTCCGCGCGGAGACCTTTCCATGGAGATCCTGAAGGATTTTGCCGCGTCCGCCGAAAATAGGAGTAAAGGACGTTTAAAGATTTCGGTATTCGCCGCCCCTGAGATCGTGGCATTTGATCAGGTGTTCGACGCGGTAAAGGTAGGTACGATTGATATCATGCATGGTGCTGGGACACTATGGGGAGGGATAATCCCTCTTGGGGAAGTGGAGTTCGGCATGCCTTTTGCTTTCAGAATCCCTGAAACAGAAACATACCGTGAGAGTGCCACCGCCCTCCGTCAATTCTTTTTTAATTCCGGATTCGTAGATTTACTCAGGGAGGAGTACGCAAAGCACAACATCTACTGGGTTGATATGCACACCTATGGCGAAGTACCCTTTACCCTATCTGTCAAACCCATAAAAACGTGTCAGGATGTCAAAGGCGTCAAGATCAGAGATGAAGGGGTTTGGACTGTTTGGCATAATATGTTAGGCTGGAGGGGAACGACATCGGTGGCGCCCGAAGGCACCTATATGGGGCTTAAATTGGGGACCCTAGATGCCTCTCAATGGGATGTCAGTGCAGTCACCGGTCTTAAGTGGCATGAGGTTGCCCCCTATTGGATTAGAGGTATTGAAAACGATACTGCGGTAGGGCATATCGTCGTCAACATGAAGGTCTGGAACTCACTGCCTGAGGACATCAAAGAAGCCTTTAGGGGCGCTGCCAAGGATTACTGGTATATGACCCTCACGGCCTATGAAAAGGAGATGTTGATCGTTGAAGGTATGGCCAAAAAGGGTATCGTCAAAGAATCTTGGATGGATCAGGCCTGTATCGACGCCCATGCTGAGGCGGCCCACAAGCTATGGGATGAGATGGCTTCCAAAGATGCGGCTTCGGCTAAGGCTATCCAAATGATCCGTAAATGGAGAGGGATCAAATAGCCGGCAGCCTCTAGAGTCCTAAATCTCATCTGTATTTTTCACAGGGAGGGAACAGCAGTCGTTCCCTCTCTGTGTATCCGTCGCCATACCGGTTGACGGTAACCCCCCGAGCCATCATGGTTGGTAAATAAAGTACAAAGAGGTCTTCAATGTCTGGGAAAATGAAATCGATTATTAAAATATTTGATCATTTTATTGACAGAACCGGCAGAACCCTCAGCCTTTTAATATTTATTATGATGTTCATGACAACCATCGAGGCTGTGGCAAGGTACGCCTTTAACCATCCAACCATGTGGGTTTGGCCCCTGAACAGGCAGCTTTTTGCAGTTTTTATACTCATGGCCGGTATTTACACGATGTCGAAGGGAGACCATATCAGGGTGGAAATCCTTTATGACTTTTTGCCTCCTCGGTTGAGAATGTTCGCAAAGTGGCTTGCCTTTGGATGTTTTCTAATCTTTATGATCACACTGGTTCTCCAGGGGGCTAAAATGGGCTGGATGTCTTTTAAGGTAAGAGAGGTACAGTCAGGGGCCTTTGCCATCCCCCTCTATCCTCTCAAATTGCTTATTCCGATCGCGGCCTTCCTATTCCTGCTCGAGGGCCTCGTTGTCTTTTTCCGTCGCAAAAACGATAAAAAATCATAGGCCGAGGTAATGATCCACATCTGATGTCAGTGTGATGTACCTAAGCAAGAAGGGTAGTTGACTCATGAGTGTCGAATTGGTATCAGTTCTTCTGTTTGGTGGGCTTCTTATTTGCTTGGCTTGGGTTGTCCCTGTGGTATTTGCCTTAGGTGTTTTTACCTTGATCCTAACTCATTTGTTGGAAGGTTAAGTCGTTTTATATACGGTTGCCTTCACCTCATTACGGCAGATTCCGGATCCTA
>PVMS01179255.1_pt1 | contig 10237 bp, 5 predicted proteins | sample 1853461 | NCBI WGS metagenome assembly PVMS01 (sample SAMN08582032, study PRJNA380276) | Marine sediment metagenome, whole genome shotgun sequencing project. | isolation source: ocean sediment barecode stripped | collected 2017
CGCCAGCATCTGGCTGATGAGGATCTCACTGGTGCATCAAATTTCCTGCCCTCTCTATTGGGATCAAATCCGGATTCTCCTTTAGCTGGTGCCTCACACCTTGAAATACTCATCAGGGACCAAGAAGCTCCGGATCTGGCGTTAAGACAGCTGGCAGAACATTATTATCAGAAATATCCAGATTGCCCTCCCTTAGTTATCCTGGCTGATTCACTTATTAAGGGAGGGCAATCTGATCAGTGTACCAGGCAATTGGGAGCCATGAGGAAAATTATGGCGAACTTTTTTCTCTGGCACCAAAACAGCGAATTTTTCGGGACAAGGAAATTAAGAATAATCTCCCCGATTGGGCAGAACCTCTCGCAAAAATCCGCCAGCATCTGGCTGATGAGGATCTCACTGGTGCATCAAATTTCCTGCCCTCTCTATTGGGATCAAATCCGGATTCTCCTTTAGCTGGTGCCTCACACCTTGAAATACTCATCAGGGATCAAGAAGCTCCGGATCTGGCGTTAAGACAGCTGGCAGAACATTATTATCAGAAATATCCAGATTGCCTAATAGCCTTAGTTATCCTGGCTGATTCACTTATTAAGGGAGGGCAATCTGATCACGGTGTGAGCATGCTGCATAAAGCGGCATCCAATGACCTTACAGGCCAGGTTGTAAAACGATTGTGGGGTGATGACCATCCCTATCGGAACCTCTGGCCAGAAAATATGGGCACTTATCTGGATGTCAGAATACCTGCTTCCATTGGAAATGCCCTGGGCTGGAACCAGCTTCCTGCAGGTGATGGGTTAGCGAGTTCAGATAATGGGAAAGAATTCCAGAGCTTCAGCGAAACCCGGGAAACCAAAGGCGTCCAGTTTCCCGAGAGCCTGATCCATATTGAAGATGATCTGAACCTGGTGGATCAAAAAGGAGCCAAACGGTCCGAGGGACGATTTCCCATGTATGTGGTATTTTCAACCCGCAAAGGGCTATCCAACAAATATGGTCCCGAGACTGCTGCCATTATTATCGAAGAAATGAAAAAGACAACCTATGCGGTTCGTTTAAAACCAGGCTGGGGGGCTGTAATGGTCCTGGCAGATGATCCTTCCAGTATGGCTAACTTTGGACTCAAACCGACCCTGGCGGAAGATCCCTGGGCATTGAAACTCGCCCTGGCAGATCTAGATCGGGTCATGCAAACCAAGGGATTGATGATCGGAGCACTGCTGATCGTGGGAGGTCCGGATGTTGTTCCCTATCATAAATTACCTAATCCAGTAACCGATATTGATACTGAAGTCCCCTCAGATAATCCCTATGGAACTATTGATGAGAATTACTTTATTCCCGAATGGCCGGTGGGTAGATTACCGGGGGGAACTGGAAGTGATCCCGGCTTGTTGTTGGATCTACTTCGGCATACATCTGAAAATCACATGGGGAAAATTGGGAGTCACAAATCCTTCTGGGACAGGTTCCTGGCCTGGTTGATTAATTTATTTTCGGGAGCAGTAAAAAAGAATGATCAAAGTTTTGGTTATGTTGCAGAAGCCTGGAAGAATGCCTCGCATGATGTATTCAGATCTATCGAAGAAAGAGGAAATCTGGTGACTTCACCACCCTATGGAAAGGATACTGAAATTCCAGTACCTATAACTCGCTATGGGTATTTCAATTTGCATGGAGTGGAAGATTCTCCCGAATGGTACGGGCAAAAAGACTTTACAAATGGAAGCGCCGGTCCAGATTATCCTGTTGCGTTGCGCCCCCGGGATATCAACGCATACGATAATGCTCCCCTCTTCGTATTCACAGAAGCCTGTTATGGTGCCCATCTGAATGGCAAGGAGATTGAAGATTCAATTTCCTTAAAATATCTTTCCCGTGGATCCCATGCAGTTATTGGATCTTCTGTAACTGCTTATGGATCTGTTTCATCTCCGCTCATTGCAGCCGATCTACTGGCAGATAGATTCTGGAGGTTTATCACCCAGGGATTTGCCAGCGGCATTGCTCTTCAAAAAGCAAAGATCGAGCTGGCCAGGGAAATGAATTCCCGGCAGGGTTACCTCGATGGCGAAGATCAGAAAACCCTGATCTCTTTTGTCCATTTTGGAGACCCGCTTGCAAATCCTCAAACTGCTGAGAGAAAACAACCAAAATATGTGGCGGCAACGCGCCAATCTCCAGTTGAAGTGAAGACAGTTTGTGATAGATCCAATCTCACAACTGATATACCATCAGCAACATTAATGCATGTTAAACATGTCGTAAAACGATACCTGCCTGGTATGGAAGATGCAGAAATGATCCTCAGTACTGAAAAGGGCATGTGCAGTGGAGATGACCACCAATGTGCAACTGCTCAATTTGGCCATAAGATAAACGAGGAAAAAATTGGCCAGCGACACGTGGTCACCCTGAGTAAAAAGCTTGAAATACCAAAGCACAGCGGAAAAACAGTCCACCGCCATTATGCCAGAATGACTTTTAATAAATCAGGCAAAATGGTAAAACTGGCTGTATCCAGATAAAAAAAAGGACACGTAATTAAGAACACCTCTCGTGTATTTTCAATTTGAGAGGTGTTTTCGTTTAAGATGCTCACTCACCCGTCCTCGGGTGAGGACAGATTCCCGAATACACCCGGGGTGGGCGCATTGAGCACCGTGGGGGAAATCATGAAACGCCATTTCGACTTGCGTTCAGGGCAGGCAGGACAGGCTGAAATCGAAGATGGGGATATAGTGAAGTTGCTATTCCGGCTTTATTTCTGGATCTTATTCAACCCATCCCAATCTTGAGCGGCAGCCAGGGCTGCCTGTTTTTGCCAGAAGGCAATATTTGTCGCCGGTAAAGATTTATCCTTCAATAATTGGGCCAGTTCCCCAGGATCCATTAATCCCAATTGTTCAAAGGTAAAAATTCCAGCTGAATGAATCACATCAGCAGTTTTTGGACCCACCCCTTTTAATCTGCTGAAATCATCTTTATGGAGTTGAATAGGAATAGATTCAGATCTGGGCGCCTCAATTTCAACAGCTGAGGTTCTTTCATTACTTGGGCAGAAAAACCACCATATCAACCAGCGGATAAGAAATGAAATTGGTAAAGCAACCAGTAAGATCCAGAACCATGATGGGATGAATTTTCTATTATTTACTGTGCGAAAAAACATATTACCCTCCTGGTTTTGAATCGATTTAGGTTCGTAAGTTAAATTATAACACTCCGGAGATACCATCTCAATCCGGAGTGTGTCCAAACTGACCTGGGTCCGTTCTTATCAATCCTCAGACGTCATGATGAACAAGGGCTTCATGGCGAATTTTTTATACTTGGGTCGCAGCCTTTCAGTGCTATAAAAACGTTCTACATTGACCGTTTTACTGCGGTCACAAAGAACCTCAATTGGCATATTATCATAACGCCCATTCTTCAGCACAACCAACCTGCCGTGGACTCCGCCCAATATTAAATCAAGAGCTAGATTTCCATAAGCCATAGGTACGATGGAATCGATCGCATCCGGGCTGCCGCCCCGAACTAAATAAGCCAATTTCTGGTGAACGACATTGATCTGTTTGCCATTGTTATATTTTGCTGACCTGATTTTCAATTCTTCCGAGACCAGGTCTCCGATCCCGCCCAATTTCATATGACCATAAGCATCCTGATTGGAATCCTCAAATACCATTTCTCCCCCCACAAACATGGCGCCCTCTGATACCAGCACAATTGAATAGCGGCTGGGGTTTTTAAAGCGATCTTCTGCCAGCAATTCAGTTAATAGTTCAATATCAAATTTATATTCGGGAATCACACAACGGTTTGCCGCACCTGCCATTGTCGGAAGCATGGCTGTGAAACCAGCATAACGGCCAAATACTTCCAGGACCAGGAAACGTTCATGGGAGCCAGCTGTTGTTCTTAAATTGTTAACGATTTCTATGGTCCTTGTAACTGCTGTGCTGAAGCCGATACAGTAATCTGTTCCGGGAACGTCATTATCCATCGTTTTGGGTATGCCAACAACATTCACGCCATTTTTATAAAGTTCTACTGCGTAGCTGAGGGTATCATCACCCCCAATCGGAATTAAATAATCGATTCCCAGGTAATCCAGATTTTTAATGACTTCGGGAGTTAGATCGTTAATCTGCTCGATGTATTCTTCTTTCAAGTGCAGGGGGACTGCATCCTGGGGGACTTTACTTGGCCGGGTCCGGGATGTGTGCAGGAAAGTACCCCCTGTCCTGCCCTGTTTATTAACCCGCTCTTCGGTGAGTAATTCATAATTGTACTGGTTATCAGCCTTTTTATCACGGATCATTTCCATGATCCCTGCCCAACCCCGTCTTAAGCCGACAACCTGATAACCTTCGCGCAGCGCCCGAATGGTGACCGCTCTGATGGCGGGATTCAGACCGGGCACATCTCCCCCACCGGTCAATATCCCGATCACTCCTTTTTTCTTCTTTACTACTGCCATCGATCTTCCTCCAAAAATTTCTTTTTTAAATCACATCCATTATAGACGAGAATATATATTTGTGAACATATATCGAATTTTAAGATAATCAGATGATCTAATATCAGCTCACCTGTCGGCTGGCTCAATCCCCTTCCCCGGCAGGACAGCCACTATCTTCCCCATTTCCTCTATCTGGTAACCTGGTCGTTCAGACACAGCCTTTTTAAACTTGGGGTCCTCCAGCAACTCAAACACAGGGCCAAGCAATTCACTATCATAATATTCTTCTGGAATTATCAAGTCAAATCTCTCTGTTATTAAAGGCAGAAAATCCAGATCAAGGGCATAGGATGCGGCCTCAATGCCAAGAGCACAATCAGCCCTTCCTGATGCGACCAATGCGGCTGCAGAGAGGTGGGTATATTCTTCATGATCGTATCCGTTAACCTGATCTGGCTGAATATCCAACTGAGCAAGTTGATAATCCAACAGCAATCTCGTTCCGGCTCCATGCTGCCGATTAACAAATGAAAGATCAGGTCGTTCCAGATCTGCTAATCCCTGGATATTTTTGGGATTACCCCTGGCCAGGAATAATCCCTGGGTTCTGCCTACCAGGGTGACTACGCGCAATTTTTTATCGGGGATGTGCTGCTTTAGATAGGCCAGATTATACTCACCGGTCTCGGGATCAAGCAAATGGGACCCGGCCAGGTGAGTTTCACCTCTTTTCAGAGCCATAATGCCGCCCAGGCTGCCCACATTCACAGAAGCCAATCTGCGCTTCCTGGGAGATAGAAACTGGGCCATCAAATCCAGGGTGAGATCATGGGACCCTATGGCAAAGATAGTGTTCATTAATTCAGCCTGGGATCGGTATAGCCGGACTTTGACCTCATCCCCGGCCTGCAGGCCCTGAATTCCCCTGGGGATTATTACCAGACCATCCGCTCTGACCAGGGAGGTAATCACACCTGATCCCCGGGACAATGGAGCAGCCAGGGGCTTTTCGCCAAGATATGCAACTGCAACCTGGAGATATTCGTCATCACCAGCCGGTGAATTTACCTTGCGTGTGATCTTGGCAGTAATCTCCTGAGGAGGTACCGCTGGTCTTCCCAGCCATTGCCCCAGGAGTGGTTCTACAAATATTTCTGCTGTTATGGCAGCTGATACAGGGTAACCCGGGACCCCAATTATGGGAGTTTTCTTGCCATCCTGGTTGATCATTCCCAGGATGACTGGGTGGCCCGGCCTGACTGCGATTCCATGAACAAGCATATCTCCCAATTCACTCACAATCTGGGCTGAATAATCCTCCGATCCAGCCGATGATCCTGCCACCAGCAATATGAGGTCATGATCAACAGCTGCTTGAATGACCTGGTTTTTAATCTTTCCATAATCATCAGGTGTATTCGGATATCGAGTTGCTATTCCCCCCCACTCTTCTAACTGGGCTGCCAGAACAATCGAGTTGTATTCAATGATATCGCCATCTCTGAGGGCATCTCCAGGATATACCAGCTCAGTTCCAGTTGGAATAACAGCCACTTTCGGTTCTCTGGCAAGGTCAATATCTGCAAAACCACAGCCTGCTGCTGCACCCAGATCAACTGGCCGAAGGGTATGTCCCTGGGGCAACACTAGCTGTGTCGCCACCATATCCTCACCCATCACCCGTACATGAGACCAGGGTGAGACTGCCGATCGGATACGAATGACTTCAGGTTTGCGTGGATTTTCAGCAATTCTTCCCTTTGAGTCCAACCCTTCCACATTTTCAATCGGAATAACAGCATCCGCCCAATCAGGCAGGGGATCCCCGGTATCCAGGTACACTGTACCCGCGTCGTATTTCAGTGATATTGGAGCTGTTTCCAGAGCGCCGTCCGTTGTATTAGCCAAAACTGCAAATCCATCCATTGCAGAGGCATGGTAGTGGGGAGAACTGATCTTGGCCCAGATGGTTTCTGCGAGTACTCGCCCCACCAGCTTTTCATTCAATGGCATTCTTTCTATGCCAAGAATATTCCATAATCCTGCTTCCTTAATGGCATCGTGAAAGCGGGATCGAGCCTCTTCTAGTGGGATGTCTTCCAAGTAAATTTTATTCATTGATAACCATTCAATTAAGGACTATCTGGCAAAGTTCTGGCGTGATACTGAATATCATCTGCTTCCTCGTCATGACCGACAGATCGGGCATGATCAGCAGCTTTGGTATAAAATTCCTGGGCTTTATCACTTACGCCGGCATCCTCATAATGATGAGCCACACAAATACTGCGCTCAGGACCGATGCGTTCTGCCAGCCAACCAGCGACTGCACTGTGACTTTCCTGGCGGTATTCCTCAGGCAGCCGGTGATAAGCCACTTCCCTCAGCAAAGAATGCTTAAAAATATATTCTCTCTCACCAGAGAAAGCACTGCCCACCCTGAGAAATGCCAGCTCTTTCTCCATTAATTCATCAAGGGCTTTTTGCACTTTTCCCACCAGGTTATGGCTGGTTACACCTAAAGCCTTAGTGATCCCGGGGGCTTTTCTGAAAGCAGCCAAAACAGAGCCTTTCCAGAACACGCGGCCGGCAACAGCAGCAAAATAAACGGTTGCCCTGCCTTCCAGAGATAGTTTATCCAACCTTGATCTGAGCAAAATATCAAGCGATTGGGGAAGTTCATCTATATGGCCATAATGATCCAGGTCCCACTTGTCGGATGCCAGTACGTTCTTCACCATTTCTTCCAAAAAGTATGGATTTCCGGCTGCTCTATTTGCCAGGGCAGCCATCAGATCTTCCGGACCTTCCTTGATTGCTGGATAAGCATCCCTGACCAGATCACTGGAGACCGGCAAAGGTGATAATTCAATATTCACTGCATCTTTGAAATCCCCATTACCGTTCAGAATAGACTCCGTCCTGGCACAGGACAGTATAAGAAGAGGGATATTTTTCGAGCTATCCTTCCAAAGATGTCGAATCAGGTCCAGGCTTCCCTTATCAGCCCACTGCAAGTCGTCCAAAATTAAAACTATGGGGCCCCGGCGTGAAGCTCTGAATAATAGTTCCTCCACCAGGTTGAATGCCCGCTGTATTCTTTCCTGAGGCTTATTTTTCAAGGATTCCAGATAAGGACTTTGCTCCCATTCTACACCGATCAAAGTCCCCAGGAAATGTGCGGCTTCCACAGCTGTTACCTCCCCCAGTTCCTTACCCCAGAGTGTGAGTAAACCATCAATGGTTTTCTTGCGCGCCAGATCCGGGGGATCATCCTCATTTAATTCAAATCGGTTAGACCAGAATTCTTTCCAGAGATAATAAGGAACCTGGGATGTTTGATCCAATGCCCTGCTTGACATCACAGTTAACAATGGATTTTCAGTTTCCAGTTTGCCTGCAAATTCAAACAAAAGTCGTGACTTTCCTACACCGACATCACCGGTGACCAGCACCATCTGAGGTTGATTTGTTTCGCAGGTCTGATCAAAAAGGCTCTCAAGCTGAGTCATTTCAGATTCACGGCCAACCAGGATCGTTTCCAGGCCGCCTTTACTTCGATAACGTAATTTTGTTGGTTGGGGCAATTCTCCCAATATCTGGAAAATATTCACCAGCTGCTTGGTGCCTTCCAACTGGATGGGGGTCATCCTTTTGACTTTGAATGCGCCGCGAATAGCCTGGTAAGTAGATTCACTGATAATTAAGGATCCGGGTTCAGAACGTTCTCCCAAATATTTAGCAATATTAACAGTATTACCGATAACAGTGTATTCACCGCGGATACCAATATTCCCAGCCAGGGCAAGCCCTGTATGAATGCCCAGGCGCAAGCGCAGCGCTTTGGCAGCGGGATGATCGAATTTTTCTTTAAGCTCATTAATGGATTTCAAAATTTCCAGGCTGGCTGAGATCGCACGCTCGGCATCATCCTCAAGAGTATCCGGCGCTCCCCAGATCACCATCAGGGAATCTCCCAGCTGTTTGTCAATGATTCCCCCGTATTCTTTGATAATTTGGTCAAAACTGTCCCAGAGAACAGGCAGCAATTCTCTGGTCTGGGAGGGGTCCAGAATATCCGCCAATGATGAGAATCCTATAATATCTGCATATAAGATACTCACCAGCAAACGATCATCAGGCTTGTCAATTCCAGATTTGGGATCCATTCCCTCTCCTGCAAGAAATACGTTTTACTTAATAAATCAATGCTATTCTACCAAGAAATAAACAAACTTAAGCTGATTTTATAAGGATAACCCATTAGTTCCAGATGTTTAGTTGAAATAACAAATTTGATATGCTATTATCAAAGAGTTGAGAATTTAGCAAATAAGCCAATATTGGTAAATTTAAAGTTTTCCAGTGAACAATGCCGAAAAAAAATGGGGCATTGTTTTTTTATCGATCATATCCATATTGAGTAATCATATACACATCACTTCCTGGAGGGGAACTTCTCATGTTATCAACCGACCGCTCTCTTAATATATCTGGAATTCAAAGATACCTCCTGCCAATGCTAGTTTTTAGTTTTGGCCTGCAACTGCTGAGAGCTTTCATCCCCGGTTTAGCCTGGTATTTGAAAGATACCGTAGGTATCGGAACCCTGAGTTTGATCCCATACGCATTTGGAACATTTTTCCTGGGATTTCTGGCACCCCTGCTGCTTCGGATTTTCGGCGACCGGGTAGCTCTTTGGATCACTGCGGGCGGATTAGGGTTAATTCGTTTTGTTGAACAGATCAGCCGTACACCTGCCCTGGACTTCTGGCTGGCCATTGCTGGTATAGGATTATTTCTGAATTTCATCTCCCTTTATATTGGCCATATCCGCGGACAGGATGGTTCTCCCTCAAAAAATTGCACATATGGACTGATCTTGGGCTTTGCTTTTGATACTGCTCTGCGGGGTTTATTTGGTGCCCGGGACCTGAGTACGGTCTCAGGTTTTTTACCAATGATCCTGGTTGGTTTTATCACTATTCTTATATTCTGGTCTCTCTGGAAAGAGCCTAAAACCCTTCAAGGGAAATATACTGATGGCATCGGAAAAGGTACTTATCTGTTGTTGGCAATCGGACCCCTATTCACATTGCAGCTCTTGTATTTGCAGAGCCAGGGCTGGGTGGAAGAAGTGGCTGGTTTGGGATATCCTATTGGTTTTTTAGTTGTTCTCCTAGGTTATCTTGCCGCAGCAGGAGGATTGAGTCTTGGATATGCCCGCCCAAAAAGCCTTCATCCTATTTTGGCAGCTCTATTAACAATATCAATTGTATTGGGATTCTTTTACGCCGATCAAACCGGGGTATTTTCCCTTTTGCTCTTAATCCTGGGACAGTTTTATATCGGCTGGGGTTTAGCGGTCATATCATCGGTTTACTCCAGCGGAAAATCTGCTGGACTATGGCGCACAACCCTTTCAGTTGCGGGGGGCATGGTGATCTTCCTCACTCTTTCATTTGCCTTTTACATCGGACAGGACATGGCTTTGCCCATACCAAGGCAAAGTTTTCCGGCCGTCGCAGCTGCCTTGTTCGGTATTTTGATCTTTTCCGGCACGTTTTCAGCTCGTACTAATACTGATTCCAGCTGGGATTTCTCCGGAATTACAGGGGGTGCCATATTGGTTTTGGTCCCGTTGGTATACTGGCTGACTTTGGGAGCTGCCCCCCTGCCAGATCAAGCCACTGGATACCCGGTTAAGGTTATGAGCTACAACATCCATTCGGCGTTTAACGTCGAAGGCAGCCAGGATCTGGAGGC
>PVMS01011007.1_pt1 | contig 10236 bp, 8 predicted proteins | sample 1853461 | NCBI WGS metagenome assembly PVMS01 (sample SAMN08582032, study PRJNA380276) | Marine sediment metagenome, whole genome shotgun sequencing project. | isolation source: ocean sediment barecode stripped | collected 2017
GGCCGAAATTGCCGTACAGACCGGCGGCTGAGGTGGTCATAACGATCCGGCCGTAACCGTTTTCTTTCATTACGACCATGGCCGGACGGCTGACATGGTAGGCACCGTTGAGGTGCACGTCCATCACCGCCTTCCAGTTCTCGGGCTCCATCTTTAAAAGCTCTTGTCTCTGAGAATGCCGGCATTGTTGATCAGTATGTCAAGCCGCCCGAAGGTTTCCAATGCGGTCGTGACGATATTTTCACCGCCTTCGGGGGTGGCGACATTGTCGTAACTGGCCACGGCTTCACCGCCAAGGGCCTTGATTGATTCCACAACCTGATCGGCCGGTACGCTCGAGCCCTTGCCGGAACCGTCCCGCGCACCGCCCAGATCGTTGACTACGACTTTGGCACCCCGCCTGGCCAGCTCCAGAGCATAAGCCTTCCCAAGACCTGCCCCGGCGCCGGTGACAACCGCCACGCGACCATCAAACCGAATTTTATCCTTCTCCTCGGCCGCTCCAGGCACCGGCACGGCTTTCCAGAAATAGTTTACAAATCCGCGTTCCTTGTCCACCCCTTTGCGCTTGAACGCCATTTCCACGGGCAGACCGACCCTGACATCATCGAGTTCGCAATCGGTAAAATCTGCCACCATCCGTCCCCCGCCTTCAAACTGGACCATACCGTAAATGGCAGGAGGATCAACGGATACCGACAGCAGATCACCGGTAAAGGTCTTCACTTTGGCCGGCACATCGGCAAACTCATAATCCTCCTGGCTGTGAAAAGCCCCGCATTCAGGGTTGACACATATGTCGGCTTTCGGAAACTGAGGCGTATCGCATTCCCGGCATTTGCCCCCCACCAGGCCCATGATCATTTTATTTTTACGCCATAGAACCGAAGTCGCGGTCTGGGTGGGAGCCTCGGCCCGAATTCCCATTTCGGTTTTGATCAAGTCCCTGAATTTCAGCCATTTGAGATAGTTATCCGTCGATTTTTTATGGGCCAGTGATCCGGCGACTCCGTTTCTGCCGGTCAGTTTGGCAATGTTGTCCGTCACCTCGAAATAAAGGGCATTGGCGCCCTGACCGAAACCGCACATCAGGATCCGATCCCCGGGTTGGGCCTCTTCCAGGGCGGCAATAAACATCATAAAAGAATGGGCAGCTCCTGTTTCGCCGCAGACCTCATGCATGTTGTCCACCAGCTTTTCCGGTGTGGCACCAAGGCCGGCTGCGATGCTGCGATGGTCGCGTTTAAAAAAACAGGGATACACCAGCCGGTCGACATCCTCTATGCTGATTCCCAGTTTGTCAAACAATCCCTTAACGACCCTGGGGATAATCTCTCCGTAACCGGCATCTCTGGTCCAGCGCTCTTCCCAGACATAATCGTATTTTTTATCAGCGCCGCGGTAATGATCAACAAAATCACAGGATAGGGAATAAGAACCCTTATATTCGGCAATAACATCGGTATCCCCCACGGTTAAGGCCGCAGCACCATCGCCAAACCACATTTCATAAAAATAGGCTGTTTTGGTTTCCCGGCTGTCGCTGGCTGTCACCATGATGTTATGCCGCTCTTCACTTTTTACGGATTCCAGAGCTGTGATCAAGGCGGTCGTAGCAGCTTTCTGGGAAGAGGTGTGGTCGGCTGTGATCATTTCATCTCTGAGGTTAAGCGCGGCCGATACGATACCGGCATTTTGACGGTCCGCAAACGGCAGGGTTGTCGACGCCAGGTAAAGCGCATCCAGCTTGTGTTTATCCCGGCCGCGCAGGCAGTCCCGGGAAGCCTCCACCGCCATGGTGATGGGGTCTTCATCCCAGTTGCACATGGAACGCTCACCCTGGGCCACCATCATGGTGGCGGGAGCAAACCAGCCCATCCCCTGAAAGATGGCCATGCGGTCCAGCCTCAACCGCGGAATATAAGCACCGTAGGAAGTAATTCCGATCATTGTTGGATCTCCTTTAGAATTAAGGTTCGAGGTCATAGGTCATAGGTTTTAGGTTTCGGATTAATTTCATTCACCTATAACCTATTACCCATTACCTATTACCTATCACTTATTACCTGTTCCAATTAAATAGTTTCTCTATTAGCTGCGACTTCATGATATCCCCTTCAATTTTAAGCTTGCCCGAGGTGTAGGCCTGCATGGCCGGCAGCTTGCCGTTCATCATATCCAGAAAGTCGCCGCCATCCATCTTCAAGGTGCAGCTCGACTTTTCGTGGGTCCCGGCCGCCACCCGGCAGGTTTCATCTTTAATCACACTGTGCCAGTCGCCGCCGCCTTCACCGGAGAGGATGTACTGGAAAACAACGTCCACCCCGGCCGCGGCATCGGCCACGAAAGAGGCGGGCATGGCATCAAATACTTCTGAAGGAGAACCAAATCCGGCCGAAGCTCCGGCCGCGGCATCGGCCGGTTTCGTGAAGGCGGCCAGAAGATCTCCGATCTGCTCGTTGACGTTCTGATATTCTTTGGCGCCTTTAAGGGTGGTGATTTTTTCCCATTGAGACACCAGCTGTTCCGGGGTCGGAATGTCTTCGCCGTCGCCGACGACCACTCCAGGCCCCGTAACCGTGGCCACCCGGTTGAAGCTTCCCAAACCGGCATTGTATATATTGCCGCTCACCGGGCAGGTTTCAGACACCAGATACAGGGCCATGGGCGTTACCAATTCCGGCTTCAGTTTGTCCAGAAAATCCGGCGGCAAAATATCCTCGGTCAGCCGCGAAGCCGCCACCGGTGCGATGGTGTTAACTTTGATGTTGTACTTTTGCCCTTCCAGCTTCAGGGTGTTCATCAAACCCACCAGGCCCATCTTGGCGGCGGTGTAATTGGTTTGACCGAAATTACCATACAGTCCGGCCGCCGATGTGGTCATTAAAATACGCCCGTAGCCTTTTTCTTTCATCACCACAAAGGCCGGACGGGACACGTTGTAAGCACCGTTGAGATGCACATCGAGAACACCGGCCCAGTTTTCGGGTTCCATCTTTAAAAAGCTCTTGTCCCGCAGAATTCCGGCATTGTTGATGAGAATGTCCACCGTCCCGAAAGCATCCAGGGCGCTTTTGACAATGTTGGCACCGCCTTCGGTCGCGGCCACATTATCGTAATTGGCCACCGCCTCACCGCCCAGGGCCTTGATTTCGTCAACGACCTTATCAGCCGGTTTTTGGGAGCCGCCCCCGGAACCGTCCCGGGCACCGCCCAGATCGTTCACCACGACTTTGGCACCGCGTTTGGCCAGCTCCAGGGCATAGGTGCGGCCCAACCCGGCCCCGGCACCGGTGATAATGGCGACACGTCCATCAAAACGGATTTCTGTTTTGGGAATCTCTCCGTATTCAAAAACACCGTTGTCGATCACCACTTCCTTGGTTTCGGTATTGATGACTCTCCAAACCGCTTGACCTTCATCGGTTTTCCAGATGACGGTCGTAACGGGCATACCGGGATATAAGGGTCTTTTAAAGCGGCAGTCCATGCGCCGTGCTTTTTCCGGTTCTCCGGGGACGAAAGTTTGAATGAGAGAACGACAGGCGTATCCATGGGTACACAGCCCGTGCATGATCGGCTTTTCAAACCCGGCCATTTCTGCAAATTCCTGATCGACATGCAGTTGAAAAACATCACCGGAAAGTCTGTAAATCAAGGGTTGATCTTCGGAAGGTCTGGCCTCGACCACAAAGTCCGGTTCACGGTCAGGAAAGACGACCGCTTTGGCAGGCGCATTCTCACCACCAAAACCGCCGTCCAGGCGGGCAAAAACAGTCACGATGCTCGTGAACAATTTCTGACCGTTGGAATGGGAGGTTTCAAACTCGGCCACGATCAACGCTCCCTTTTCCTTGCCTTTGTCGTAATAATGTTTAATTGCGCCTTCGGTGGTTAATGTTCCTTCAGACGGAATCGGATTGTGGAAAATGAGTTCCTGCTCTCCGTGAAGGACTCCGGCCAGATTGACGTTGCTGGTGGTGGCCAGCTCGGGCATAAATTCGTAAAAGGTAGTGATGCCAAAGCTGGGTAAAACCTTCAAATCGTTTTCATAGCAGTATTCCAGATCGGAAAATCCCGCGCCAACACCAAGGGCATAAAGGACGGCATCCTTCCAGGTGTAATCCTTTGTAAACGGGCCGATTTTCTTGCCGACCACATCAAGGTTTAGAGCCATGGTCTATCCTCCACACAAATCAGTTATTGGTTATTTTTATGGTAATATTCCGAGTCCGGTGGTGGTCTAACGATAAATGCCTAAAATTTAAAGTGCCTAAATTGCCTAAAATTGAGGAATTCTATCGATTCTATAAATTTAGAAACGCGATGTCTGAAATACTTTTTTCCGTTAGATTTATGATTATTCAGTTAAAATTTATAAAAACGATAGAGCGCAGCGAATCATTAATTTTAGGCAATTTAGGCATTTTAGAGCAATTTAGGCATTCTTAGAAGTAAACGCCGGCACGAGAATAAATTTAAGTGTTTCTTTTACCACCCGGATGTATTCTTCGCGGTTGGTATTCAGTAACGGTCGAAAAAAATCTTCTCCGGATATGAAATTCAGTACCGTGTTCCAAACGGCTAAAATTCGGGCCTTAGCCTCGGTCGATGCCGTTTCTCTGTTATTCGAAAGCCCCATGGCAAAGGCTATGTTGGTAATATATTGCGACATACTGATGTCGAGGGTGACACCATGACGGGTTTTGTTAAAATAGCCAAACAGGATCAGGTTGGAAACTTCAGGATGTGAAAAAAGGTAATCCGACATCATATCGATGGCGATTTCAAGGCGGGTTGTCATATTCTGACCACTGACCTTCTTTTCGACTTCATTTAATTTTTTCTGGATCTCTTCGCTGACTTCTATCAAAACCGCCTCATAAAGGTCCTGTTTCTCTCCCCAGTGATAATACAGGGTGGATATATCGATACCCACATCGCCTGCAATCATGCGGGTGGTGGTATCATTATAACCGTATTCACCAAATAACTTGCGGGCCGAGGCCAGAATTCTGGCCTTCATTGAGTTGGGATCTTGCCGGGCCCTTTCAAGGCGTGAAGGCACTCACGGCCTCCTTTCAACTAACTGAAAAATTACATTAATTTATTCAAGCGATTGTTTCCATCGATTGATGGAGAGATTAACCGATTGGGTAACCGTATGTCAAGGACTATATCTGGATCTACTGACTTTTAATATAAGGGGGTTAAAGAGACAAAGTCGTAGGTTCGAATTGATTAAAGGTGGATGAATAGTTTTGGGTGTTTGGTATTTAGTGTTTGGCAATTGACGGGTTCAAGGGCAGGCTAAACACCAAATACAAAATACCCAAACACGTTTTGTATGAGCGACTGACTTTGGGATTAGAAATTTTTGCAGCGAGGTAAAATTGACAGATTACTTATCCGGATCATTTTTCCCCTCCAGCAATTTATTCAGGGTTGCATTTATATTGCCCAGCGAAACCTTGATATCATTTAACTGGCTGATAACGGATTCCCGGTCAACGGAGCCGGCCGGTATTTTACCGGCCCCGTCGCCAATTTTACGCGCGATGTCATCTAAGCGGATACCCAGCGTGACAATAAAATACAATAGAAGAAGAAAAGTAAAATCCTCCGCCTGCCAGTAAAGCACTCGCCAGCCAAGAATCATTATAATCAAAAATATGGCACTGGTAACCAGATAGGGACGATCCGAAATCCACTTTTTCATTTAGCCTTCTCGAGCTCCTCGTCTCTTAGCACCCGGCGCAGAATTTTACCGACGTTAGAAACCGGCAGCGTCTCCCTGAATTCGACAATTTTAGGACGCTTATAGCCGGCCATGTTTTCTTTGCAGAATTCAAGAATTTCCTCTTCGGCAGCTGATTCACCGGGCTTAAGCTCGATATAGGCTTTGACAATCTCACCGGCCTTATCATCCGGCACCCCAACGACGGCCGCAAGCGCCACTTTGGGATGTTGAAACAAAATGTCTTCCACATCCCGCGGGTATACGTTGAAACCGCCGACCAGGATCATATCCTTTTTACGATCGGTAATGAGAATATAGCCTTCTTCATCGATATGGCCGATATCGCCGGTCAGAAAATACCGTCTGCCGTCCACTTCACGAAACACTTTTTCGTTTTCATCCGGTCTATTCCAGTAGCCCTGCATGACCTGGGGACCGCTGATGGCTATCTCGCCGTCTTCGCCCTGGGGCAGAGCCTGGACTCCGGTATCGATATCCAGTATTTTGATGTCTGTGCCGGGTATCGGAAATCCGATGGACCCGATTTTGCGGTTCTCCCGGCTGGTGGGATTGGAGGTGGCCACCGGAGCGGTCTCACTCAGGCCATAGCCTTCAAAAATAATCGCGCCGGTTTTATCCTCAAACTGCTTGCAGACTTCCGGAGGCAGCGGCGCACCACCGGAAAAACAGCCGATCAGGGAAGTCAGATCATACTGTTCAATTTGAGGATGATTGGTGAAGGCCACGAAAATGGTCGGTACCGCCGGCATAATGGTCGGCCGGTATTTCTGGACCGCCTTGAGCACTTCGGTGAACGGCGGGTTGCCGGCCCGGGGATCGGGGATACAGATCAAACTGCCGCCAATTCCGCAGGAGGACAACATGGCCACCGTCAAACCGAAACTATGGTAGAACGGCAGCACTCCCAGATAGGTATGAAAACCGCCTGTGCGAAGCTTTTCCGGTTGTGCGCCGGGCTCATGGACGAACATGCCCCATTCGCCTAAGGCCGACACATTATACATAAAGTTTGAATGGGTCAAAGCCGCGCCTTTGGGCACGCCGGTGGTGCCGCCGGTATAGATTATCAATGCCAGGTCTTCGGTGGGATTAATCTCGACCGCGGGCGGTTCAGATTTGGCAGCTGCGACCACATCGTCAAAGAAAAGGTGCCCCGGCTGGTAATTATCAGCCTTGGGAATTTTGCCCAGCAGCCCACCCAGAATGGCTTTAACCTTGGGCAGGTAAGACTTGATGCTGCATACCACCACCGTTTCGACATCAGAACCCTCGATGGCCTCGACCGTGGTCGGATAAAATTGAGGATGATCCATACAAAACACGGCTTTGGCACCGGCATCTTTCAACTGGTAGTTGAGCTCATTGGCCGTATACAGTGGATTGCAGGTCACACAAACAGCACCGGCTTTAATAATTCCGAAAAAAAGTGCCGGATAGTGGGGAATATTCGGCAGAAATATCGCTACCCGATCTCCTTTTTTAATGCCGCGCGAAACCAGAAAATTGGCAATTCGGTCAGCGGTATCCTTTACCTGGGCATAGGTACGCGTGGCATCATTAAAAATGGTGTAAACCTGGTTGGGATAATCCCGGGCAGAGTTATCAAGAATTGAGAACAGGGGCACTTCATACCCGGTTATATCTTGCGAAACACCCTCCGGCCAGTTCGATGTGGGCCAAGTCGTTGCAACCATTCCTACCTCCTTGTGCTGATGGTTAAAGCCTCAATGGCGGTGAACCAATTGGGTAATTACGGAAATATACATTCAGAGCTATAATAATGCGCGCTAATTATCTGAGCAGTATATTGAAAACCGGCCTGGGTGTCAAACAAGAAAGACATCGATGTATGACAAAGCCAACGGGCAAATAATCTATAAATATTCGGCGAAGTCTGATAAAATCACATCATGCAATTTTTGTCCGACGGCCAGTCCAAGATCAAGAAACTGCGGACCGTATTGTTGGCCGGTTTCTGTTCTAAAGGTTGTTTTAATTTTTTCCAGGCTTTGCATGCCCTGGGGATACCGCGCCATGAATTTTGACAGCGGTGGATTTAAAAAAGACACCATATCCCACAGGGTGTCGGTAAAATTATCAGGGCCCCAACGAAATTTATCGGCATCATAGAGGCAATCTGATATCAGGATACCTTCGGGTGTGTCGATCGGGACCGTGCCTTTGAAGGCTTCATGGTTTTGGATGGCGCGGCAGACGTCCTCAATTTCGTCATATGACAGCGAGTAGTCGTCTAACACGGTACGGGCATAATCCGCTCCATGCTTTGAATGATTTTTCTTTTTACGCATGGTGTCATGCAGCAATCCGGCAGATTGAACGATCTGAGTGCGACGGGCCAGCACGGATTCACTGTAGCCGGCGGCCTGACCCTCAATATTGATCAACGCACCCGCATCTATTGTAACCTTGATGGCATGCTGCAACCCGTGTCCGAAATCATCATCCAGGTTGTCGCTGACAAAACGGTATAATTTTCGAATTTCGGGATCAGTTCTAAAAAACCGGCTTGAATAGTCGTAGGCGTAACAATGGTCTTGATAAAAATCCGGAGAAGGGAAGCTGGCAACAATTTGGCGCGCTTGCTCGCGCAAACGAGCATAGATCGATTGCATGGCAGGAGAACCTAAAAAGATAAATTAATCACGAAAGGACGGCATCAACTTTCAGTTAAAGAAAAGGGTTGACCACATACTTTCCAGCCGTCGTCTTCTTTAACCACCGTCAGGGTCGTATCAACTTTATAGGTTTCGCCGAGAAAGAATATTTTCGACACCGCCCCAAAAACCGGGTTGGGCGATCTCATGCGGTCACCGCTGATGTGAATTTCGGCCGTGTTTTCATCTACCATCCGGGTGTCTAATGCGAGGTGGGAAAGGACCATTTTTTTCCAGCTCGGTTTAAAGCCCTCGGCTCTGGCTTCATCTGCTACGCGGTTGAGATAATTATTAACGATATCCGTATCTTCATCTTCCAGCATCGCTGTGCAGAGCAGACCAGCCATGTCGGCATCCAGGTTAAAATAGGCCTTGCTAAAATCGACCGCGACCGTGCCGGGGGTTTCATGCCGATCGGCACCGATCAACACGATCTGCAAAATGAACGCCACGATGATTACTGTCGCTAATACCGTGATTTTGCTGACGTTACCCATGTATGCTACCTCCTTTTTAACCTGGAATATACCATATGAAGACACCGCTGAATTCAAATTAATTGACAATTCACCTAACATGAATAATAGCCGATGACAACAATTTTTAACCCCCGCTTATGGTGTTTGATAATTACGGTTTATATGCTATTTTTATGTTTAAGTGAACTTTACGGGCTGGACTTTAAAAAATGTCTGATTTTAGCCTTTAAAAAAATACTTAACCACGAATTAACACGAATAACCACGAATAATTGTAAAAGTCAAAAACAGGGACACTTATAGAAAAAAAATTCGTGAAAATTCGTGTTAATTTGTGGCTATTTCAAAAACCCACATTGCATCTAATAAGTTTTTAGAACCTATCGAGGATTGAGGGCTATGGGAAACAAAAATGAAAATTTAATCGGCCACATTAAAAATGCCTTCATCTACACCTTTGCCGGATTGAAATCGGCCTGGAAAAATGAGCTGGCATTCAGAGGAGAGATCGTGGTAGCCATTATCATGGTACCCCTGGGCCTATGGCTTGGACGCTCGGGAGTTGAAAGATCCCTGCTGGTGGCATCGATCCTGCTGATTCTTGTCACGGAATTGCTGAACTCAGCCCTTGAGGCGGTGGTGGACCGCATCGGTCCGCAAAGGCATGAATTATCAAAACGCGCCAAAGACATGGGGTCTGCCGCGGCCTTTATCAGCATGGTCACGGCGGCGTTGGTGTGGCTAATTATCGTTATCGATCGTTTTGCAAATTAAGTATCTTACCAGAAAGGCTGACGGAAAAGATAGGCTTCTTCTATCTCAGGATGCAATTTTTCACGTGCGGTTCGGCGGCAGCCTTCAACTGCAGCAGTTCTTCATTGCTGTATTCATTTTCAACCCCGCCGAAAAACTCGGGATGCAGCACATCTTTGTTGCGAAACCGCTGCAGGGCATACAGTCGGGCGCCTTGAATTAGGTGTGACATATTTTCAATCGTTTCGAGGGTAACAATCGGTTTGACACAGGTGGTCCTGAATTCATAATCGATCCCGGAATCCATGAGAATCCGGAGACTGGCCAGGATGGGATCAGGACCGTAGTCCGGTTTGATGTAGGACTTGTAAAGCACCGGGTCGGTTTTTAGATCCATGGCGATGTAATCGACCAGTTTTTCTTCAATCAATCGTTCCAACACCTTCGGCCGGCTGCCGTTGGTATCCAGCTTCACCGGAAAGCCTAATTCTTTGACCTTTTTGCAAAAATCCGCCAGATCAGGTTGCACCGTCGGCTCCCCGCCGGAAACAACCACACCGTCTAAAAA
>PVMS01174855.1_pt1 | contig 10236 bp, 8 predicted proteins | sample 1853461 | NCBI WGS metagenome assembly PVMS01 (sample SAMN08582032, study PRJNA380276) | Marine sediment metagenome, whole genome shotgun sequencing project. | isolation source: ocean sediment barecode stripped | collected 2017
GAGTTTGCTCGATTCCCAACGCGTGAACGGAACCCGGGACCGTATCCTTACCGGATGTACCGATGAAGGCATCGCGTTGTCGCTGGCGCATCGTCGAATCCTGTATCAAAACGACTGGCTCCCCATGAAGGCTGGGCTCGCGGCTGTTTCGCTGTTGTTCGGCGCTTTTCTGCTCTTTCTCCCGGAACTGGCCGAGAATAAAGACCTTCTGCGGCCTTTTTGTTACGTTGCGTCGCTGCTCCCTTTAGGAAGTTTCCTGGGTTTCTTTCTATTGGGAATTCGCGACAGGCAAATGATTGTAGAAGTGCTGAAATCTGCAGAAAATTCCACTAAATCATAATTCATGCGGCGCGACCACGAGCCCGTCTTCATCGCAATAAATCCATTGCCCGGGTTCGAATCGCACGCCGCCGAATTCCACTGGCGCATCGACAGTTCCTTCGCCGAGTTTCGAACTCTTGAGCGGATTGACACCAATCGCCTTTATCCCGAAATCAAGTGTGGCCAAAGTAGTGACATCGCGAACGGCGCCGTAAATCACGCAGCCGGCCCAGCCATTTTTCATGCCGGCTGCCGCGATCATGTCGCCCATCAACGCCGATTCAAGCGAGCCACCGCCGTCAACGACAAGTACTGCGCCGTCGCCTGGCTTGTTTAACAGGGACTTGATCAGCTGATTGTCCCTGAAGCACTGTATTGTGCGGACGGGCCCGAAAAACCGTTTGCGGGTTCCTATATCGCGGAACTGGATCGAACAGGTCCTGATTATGTCCTCGTATTCATCGACAAGATCCGCTGTCGCTTTCATCATCAGTCCCTGGCCTCTATGTAATAAACAATCATTGGATTCAGCGCTGTACCCTGCCCGACGCATCGCCACTCATTAGCCGCTCGACTTCTTTGACGGAGACGCGATTGAAATCGCCTGGCACGGAATGTTTGAGACAGCTCGCTGCCACGGCAAACTCCAGTGCGGACTGACGATCATCGTAGGTGTTGAGTCCATAAATTAAAGCGGATGCGAAACTGTCTCCGCCGCCAACCCGATCGACGATATCCGCAATTTCGTAATGTCTCGACGTTTTGAAGCCATCAGCATCACGCAAACAGGCTGACCAACCGTTTCGATCTGCACTGATTGATTGACGCAGAGTAATGGCGATTGCAGAGAGGTTCGGATAGGTTTCCAGCACCCTCGCACTGAGCGCCTCGTACTTTTTCGTATCCAGTTCGCCGTCCACTACATCGACATCTGCCTCGATTCCCAGTGACTTCTGGCAATCCTCCTCATTCGCGATCCCGAAATCGACATATTTGACGAGTTCCGTCATCACGTCCGGCGCAGTCTTTCCATAGTTCCAGAGCTTACCGCGAAAATTCAGGTCACAGGAAACGGTGACACCGAGCTTTTTGGCCGCCTTCACGGACTCAAGACTGAGCTCTGCCGCACTCTCACTCAACGCAGGCGTAATGCCAGTGATGTGAAACCACTTTGCATCGCGCAAAATATCGTTCCAGTCGAAATCGCCGGGCGCCGCTTCCGCTATCGAGGAATGCGACCGATCGTAAACTACATTGGAGGCTCGCTGATTTGCCCCTGTCTCAAGGTAGTAGATGCCAACACGACTACCAGACCGTCTTATTCCGGCCGTGTCGACGCCAAAACTGCGCAGCTCCCTGATTGCTGCGTCCCCGATATCATTGGCGGGCAATGCGCTCACAAGCCCTGCGTCGAGCCCGAAGTTGGCGAGTGAAACCGCGACATTCGCTTCACCGCCGCCGAAGACCGCCTCCAGCTGCGGCGACTGGAACAGGCGCTCATGCCCGGGCGATTTAAGCCGCAACATGATCTCACCGAATGAAACAAAACTCGCCATCAATTACCTCCTCGAATTTTCGCGGCGATCGCGACCGCTTCTCTGGCCAGATTCGTGATGACCTCATAATCGCCGGCAGCTATGCTCTCTTTGGGCGTTAGCCAACTGCCTCCGCAGGCAATGACCGACGGTAACGCCAGGTAATCGGCGAGGTTTGCCGCGGAAACACCGCCGGTCGGCATGAATTTCATCTCTCCAAACACTGAGCCAAGCGCCTTTATCATTGCCGTTCCGCCTGCCTGCCCTGCCGGAAAAAACTTCACCGTTCGAAGCCCGAGGTTCCATGCGTGCATCGCTTCGGTCGCTGTGGAGACGCCGGGAAAAACATCAATGTTTCTGGCAACGGCCAGCTTGACGACGTCCTCGTTCAGTCCCGGCGAAACAAGAAATTTCGCACCCGCCTCAATCGCAGCCTTCGCCTGACTTACGTCCAGCACGGTTCCCGCACCGACGATGACCTTGTCGCAACTCGTCGAGACTGCAGCCAGGCATTGCAATGCTTCGGCTGTTCGAAAAACAACCTCCACTACCGTCAATCCGCCTGCGGCGAGCGCGTTCGCTGTCTGAACGGCAACGTCCGGATCGGCCGCCTGAACCAGGGGCACAATCGGCGCAGTTGAAAGTCGTTGTTGAATCAAGTCGCTCATGGATTTGAAAATATTCGAAGGTGTGATGCCCGACTGATATTTCTGCTGGCAAGCGTATCATCATTGTGCGGGTTGTCCGACGTTAACTCATTCCAATCATGTCCCGGGCCGCTTTTGTGCTAAGGTCAAAAATCATCGAAAACATGCCATTCCAATGACCCGCTTGCTTTCCGTTATTTCCAGCAATATTCGCTATGACGAACCCAGGGACGACGTGCACTCGTGGGAAAATCGCCGCGATTTCCTTGCCAGCCGCCTGCTCGACTACTCACCCGATCTGCTGGCAACCCAGGAAGGCAAGTTGCCTCAGATCAGGGACATTGACGACAGGCTGACCGGACTGCAGTGCGTGGACTCGCATCGGGAGTGGGTTGAATCATTGATGTACCCGTGCCTGTTTTATGACCCGGATAAACTGACGTTGGCGGAATCCGGCGATTTCTGGCTGTCGGAATCGCCGTCGACTACCGGGTCCCGATCATTCGGCAGCAGCTTTCCGCGCCTGTGCACCTGGGCTCAGTTTGAAGAAGGCATACTCGCCATCAACGTGCATCTCGACAACTCCAACAGCGAGACAAGGTTGTGCCAGATTCGGGTCTTGATGCAACAACTGGAGACACAAAGAAAGAGCGGCAATGCAATCGTTTTGATGGGCGACTTCAACGAATCTCCTGAGTCCCCGGTGCGACAACTGATAAGCAAGGAATGGCCCGAACTGACTGACCCCTGGCTTGAACTGGGTCACGAAGAAGAATCCAGTCATCACCATTTTTACGAAAAGATCGACTATGGCAGCCGTGTGGACTGGATACTGGCCAATGAATCACTCGAAGCGCAGGAGATTCTGCTGGATAAATCGCAATCGGAAAGTGGCATCTACCCATCCGATCACTACATTTTGAAAGCGACATTTCGCTGGCACCAGCAAGCCGAATAACTGGCGCGCGGTCAAAATCCGTAGCGCAGTGAGACAAAGATCTCCTGTGGTGGAATTAGCTCTTCACTCGTTGACAGCAGCCCGAACGGATTGCTAAAGCGCGCGTTCACCCCGTTTTCATCGAACAAATTGGTCGCTCCGATGCCGAGATCGAACTGTTGATTCGGGAATCGGTAATTGAACAGAACATTGACGATGCTGTAAGACGGAATGCTATCGACCAGCGGATTGTTGAACACGCGATATTGATAGTCGCCACGATATACAAATTCAACTCTTGAAGTCAGTGTCGCAAGATTTTCCAGGTCACGGTTGTTGGTCAGCGCGAGCCGCGCTGTCAGATCCACTAATTTGGGCGGCGTGTTGCCTTTGAGATTGGTAGTCTGGCTGAGATTCAGGCGTACGTCGAAACCTTCAGGCGTAAACAAGCCGACACCGGGCGCCAGCGCCTCCCGAAAGTCCACGACATCCAGCGTTGTAAAGTCATCCCTGAATTCACCATCTTGCCACGTCACCTGACCGTCCAGTTGCCAACCATCGGACAGAAACCAGTTGAACTCCGTTTCAATGCCATAGATTCGGGTATTTGGAATATTGCCGGTACCGCCCGCGAACGGAACCGGGTCTTCCTGCATGAATTGCAGGTTGTCGTAATCATAGAGAAACGCGGCAATATTGAATCGCACGGTTTCATCAGCGAACGTATTCTTGGAGCCGATCTCGTAGGCAATCACCTCAGCTGGCTGAAACTCAAGCGGAACATCGATCGCTCCGCTCAATGCGCCGGGATTGGTGCCGCCGTTCTTCCAGCCTGTTGAGATGAGTCCATAAAGCAGGTTCCTGTCGCTTGCCTGGAAGTCGAGGCCGAGTTTCCAGGTGAATTTATCGTCGTCCAGTCGCTGGCTTGAGGCAATAGAAAAAAACTGCAGCGCTTCATCCAGTTGTCGATCCGATTGATAGCGACCGCCGGCGATGACTGTCATGCGATCACCCAGCCTGAAGCGGACCTGCCCGTAAGCGGCCCAGTCCTCGCGCGTCACGGTTCTCGCCTCGACAAAATTGAGAACCGACATAAACGGGGGCAGCGTATCCGGACCCGGGTTCATCAGCGCCGGAATCGAGTCTTCGAAAGGCGACGGCCCGTTTGCTTCCAGGAAATGATTGAAGTTTTCGTGATGCAGGTAATAGCCGCCAACCACCCAGTCGAAAGTGGCACCTTGATAGGAAAAATTCAGCTCCTGGCTGAAGGCATCTGAATCGTTGTCCCAGAATGTAAGCACATCCCAATTAGCGGTCGTGGTGACAAAGCCCAGGATGTCTATTGATGTCAGTGCCTCATTCAGTCGATCGCCGTCAACGGTTTGCTTTTTGCTCAGTTGTTGATAGCCCGTTATCGATTTCAAAACTGCTGACGATGACAGCTCCCACTCGATAATCGCGGAATACAGATTGTTGTCCAGTTCAAATTCGCCGGGAAAGTCCTGTGACAGTCTCCGGGCATCCGGATTCGGCTCATCCACGCTCCGTTGTGCAGCCGCGTTCTGATCGGATTCCTGCCAGAAGCCTGACAGGTAGACGGACCATGCGTTACTCGGCTCCCAAAGCAAAGAGAGCTTGCCGGTCAGTGAGTCCGCATCGTCGAGATCGTAGCCGTCGAATGCGCCGCCCTGAATCTCGGAAAATCCGTCATGGCGGTATTTCTGTAATGATGCACGAATCGCGGCTTTGTCGTTCAGCGGCAAGTTCAGCGCGCCGCGGATCCTGGCCAGCTTATAGGTGCCGGCGGTGAGCTCCAGGTTTCCGGATACGCTTTCCGTATCCGGTTTGATGGTCACCAGGTTGATCGCGCCGCCGGTCGTGCCCTGGCCGAACTCGGTACCTTGCGGGCCGCGAAATACTTCGATGCGTTCGAGATCACCCAGATCGGTAGCAATCGCCAATGGGTTGGCCATGTAAACACCATCGACATACATCAACACACTAGGCTGGGTACTCAGATTCTGCGCGGTCTCCCAGCCAACGCCGCGAATCGACACGACGCGCCCGGCACCGTCATTCTTTGCCACGGTTAACCCGGGTACATAGCCATTGAGATTGTCGAGCCTGACGATGTTGGACTTGTCGAAATCGTCACCAGAGAGCACTGACACGGCCAGTGCAGCCTGCTGGATATCGATCTGGCGGCGCTGTGCCGTGACCGTGATTTCCTCAAGTGAGACATCGTGACCCTGCGCCAACACTGTCGATGTTGTCAGGGAAAGAAACGTGGCCAGCAGCGGCAAGGCAGCCCTGGCGAAATTGAGGATTGTGTCGATGTCAGGCTACTTGCGTGAGTGATTGACTTACTCGGTAAGAGATCTTAGCTTTGTCCGAAAGATCCCGCAATCCTGAACCACAGCAGAAGAACACGCTATGTCGATAGTCGTCATTGGCAGCATCAATACGGACCTGACAATCAAGGTGCCTCACTTCGCCCGCTGTAATGAAACGGTTCTGGGAACGGGCGATTTTACAATCACACAAGGAGGCAAGGCGCCAACCAGGCAGTCGCTGCTGCTGCTGGCGGGCTTCCCGTCCATATGGTTGGCAAAGTCGGCAGCGATGCTTTTGGTGATGCCGCGATTGCCGACCTGCGCAGCGCCGGCGTTATGTGCGATCACGTCGTCCGCGTAGCTGATCACTCGACCGGCCTTGCGGCGATCCTGCTCGACCCGGATAGCAATAATTCGATCACGGTGGCGCCGGGCGCCAATGCTTCTTTAACTGCCAAAGACGTGCGGGCCGCAAAGGCCATCATTGCCAAAGCGGATATCCTTATGCTGCAGCTTGAGATTCCGCTAGAGGCAGTCAATGAAGCGATCGCCCTCGCCAACGAGTACGGCACGCAAGTCATGCTGGATCCGGCTCCGGCAACCGCTGCCATGCCGGATTTGCACGGCGTCGATTACCTGACGCCGAACGAGGTCGAAGCTGAATCGCTCAGCGGTATTTCGCCGATAGCGCAAGATGGCCCTCAAAAAATTGCGGAGGCGCTTCGAAGTCGCGGTGTCCGCCACGTCGCGCTCACGCTGGGTGTAAACGGCTGTTATATCGCGGCCGACAGTGAAGAAAGACACATCGACGCAATTAAAGTGAGCGCGGTCGACACCACAGGTGCCGGCGACACATTCAATGGCTTCCTGGCAACAGCGCTCGCCCGGGGCCTGGAGTTTGCAAGAGCCGCTGAGATCGCATGCGCCGCAGCCTCGATTTCGGTCACCCGCTCCGGGGCGCGCTCCGATCTGCCGAGCTGGGAAGACACTCAGGAATTCCTGCTCAGCCAGGCTGGCCTTTCATCTGACGGGGAATAATTACCGCGGTAATTTCGGCGGTTGCATGAAGAGCACGGCGATCAGGCAGGCAAGCATCACAACGGCGTAGATATGGAAGACGCTGGAAAATCCACCCGCCCTGTCGGCAATATAGCCTCCCAGGAACGGACCCAGCATTGCCAGTGTCGTAATGAGATGCATTGTGCCCATTGTTTTTGGCGATTCCTTCGGGCCGTAGTAATTGACCAGTAATATGGTCGCCGAAAACAAACACATACCGAATCCGAACCCCTCACCTATCGCGAACAGAACAATCATGGCCGGGCTGTCTGCAGCGGCCAGGGCGATCATGCCTGTGATTTCGCCGACAAGACCGGCCGCAAGCAACCATTTCGGATCGATCCGGGTCGCCAATACGCCGCCGACGGCCCGCGACAGTGAATTGACCAGCGCCTGCGCACTCAACGCGCCGGCAGCAACAGCGACCGCTACGCCAAGGTTTCCCATGTGCGTTACGGCCCAGCTGTTCGTGGTTACACCGCCAAAAAGCGTCATGGTCATTGCGGCAGCGATGATGTAGAACTGTGGCGTTCGCATGACCTCACGAAAAGGCCACTCGACTTTCGTCATATAGACATTGTCCGAGTGTTTCTCTGCAGATAAATCGGACTCGTTATGGTCAGAATCGTGCTCAGGCCGAACACGCAGGAACAGAATTGCCAGCATCGCCAGTACGGCAATTGATGCCGCCATCAGCCACCAGTGCATACGCCACGATCCGGTATTCGCAACGATGCTGGTAACCATCAGTGGGCCGGCCACCCCACCCAGCCCGCCAATCATCATATAGACGCCAACGGCGAACGAACGCCGATGCGGTAGCAGCCGGTTTATCAGGGCAATCCCCGGCACGATTGCGCAAAGCGTGAAGCCGAGACCCGCAAACCCGGCGCCTGCAAAATATTGAGTGAGGCCGGTTGTTGTCGCCAGCAGGACGAAACCAGCGGTCATTGCAGCCCCGCCGATTCCATAGGTGGCACGAATGCCGAATCGTTGCAGCGTCCAGGAGGGCAAGCGGCCGACAATGCCGACCATGAATGCCAGCACCGAAAAACCCAGGCCGGCACTGGACCACGACCAGCCAAGCTCTTCGACCATAAACGGCAGAGCTACGCCCAGCGACGTAAACGTCGAGGCGGTAATCTGGAAGAAAATCAGGCTGACCAGCGCGAATTTCACCCAATTACGCCATAAGGCGCTAGCCACGAGACCTGGTGCAGGCGTATTCGACATTGATGTTGTATCCGGAATCGGTTGCTAGGAGAGGCTGTGCAGCCGGCTACCCTATCAGCCACGGACGCGTGTCTGCAACCCGGCGTAACCCTGGCTCCAATACGGCGCATAAGGACAAATGCGGATTCTGCCAGGTAATTTCCGTCTGTATGCTCAGAACAACATGCCGGAAAGACTTTAGTCAGCAACCAGGGAGGGAAAGCCTGTGAAGAACACAATCGCAACTACCATGAATGAGCTGCGTACCGATCACCGCAATATGGTCATGTTGCTCAATTTGCTGGATGCCGAGACAGTCAGGCTCGCCGACAGCGATGAGCCGGACTATGAGCTCATCTATGATGTCATGACCTACCTGGCTGAGTATCCGGACGCGGTACATCACCCGAAAGAAGATCTGATCTATCGTCACATCAAGTCAAAACGTCCTGATATCGATGATTCGCTGCGCCACATCGAGGCTGACCACGAAGCACTCAGCCAGGCAAGCAACGAGATTCGTCGTGACATAGACGCGATCAATGCCGAAGGGCTGGTCGATCGACAGGCGCTGGCCGTCGCATTGAGGCAGTATTCCAAAGACTTGCGCAAGCACATGTACTGGGAAGAACGAGATCTTCTCGAACTGGCCGATTCGATGGACGACGACGAGGAGTGGGCTACTGTGCTAATGAAATACGATCTGGCACATGACCCTCTCTTCGGCAGCCAGGTCGAGCGAAGATTTCAGAAACTCTTCAACAATATTCAATGGCATACCGTCTGGAGCGGCCAGCATAATTTCGTCTAACGCCCGGCCGGCGCGACAATATGCGGGACCTTGCTATCCTCGAGGAACGCATTCAGCTCATGCAAATCCTTCTCCAGGAGTTCGCGCATATCCGCTTTGATCTGCGCCCACTGATCCACTAATTCCTGCGCTCGCAATTCACTCCCCGCAGTGACGGGCGGATCCTGATCGATGGCGCCCATCAGATGCAGGATTTGCGTGCTCAACAATCGGCTAGGAAACGCGATGCGATCCTGGACGTTACCTGCAAGCTCCGGTTGCGCGACGTGAATTTCCCACGCCGCAATCTTGTCGATGAGCGCCTGTCCGCGAGCGACGATCGATGTACTTTGCGAATACGATTCGCTCATCTCCATGACGCTTATGACTTGTGCCGCGACCGCGCGCATGCGCATGGTTGAGCTGTGGACGTCGTTAACCAGCTCCGCCATCTCGCCAAGCAGTTGCTGCTGATGCTCCCAGTCAGCAGCAGGAATTGCCTCCCGCCTGGGATCGGGCACAACCCGAAAGGACTCGGTACTACTTTGGCCAGCAAAACTCAGCCGCGCCTGGTATTCACCCGGCGCAACACGATAAGGGCGCATGCTGACATAGCGGATGGTATCCGACACCGATTGATAAGGTTCATGACGAAGATTCCATACATAGCGGTGCGTGCCGGGACTGGTTTCAAGCGGCGCCGCCGGTGGCTCGGCGATGACGCCTTTGACGAAGCCGCCTTTTGCTTCCTCCGCCACGCTATTGCTGAATCGGCGTATCACATCGCCGCCGGCATCCAGAATTTCGAGGGTCACCTCGTCCATTGCATCATCGATCGCTTCATTGATCGCATAATAAATAACGGCACCGTCCGGCGGATTTTTTGCCTGCTGGCGATACCAGGAACTGCCATCCAGACGGTACGCGTCGCTGGGCTGAAACAAATGCACGGCCTGCGATTCGATCTCCTTATCGAGTTGGTGCAACGGCGTGATGTCATCCAGAATCCAGAAGGCCCGCCCCTGGGTGGCTGCGATCAGATCATTGTCATGCACCCGCAAGTCCGTGACCGGAACCTCGGGAAGGTTCAGTTGCAATGGCTGCCACTGGCGGCCGTCATCGAAGGAAACGTACACGCCCGATTCGGTTCCGGCGTACAACAATCCTCTCTGCGCCGGATCTTCACGAACAACGCGAACGAAATCCTCGGCGCCGATGCCTTTAACGATGGAGGTCCAGCTTCGCCCATAGTCATCGGTCTTGTAGGCCATTGGAGTGAGTCGTTGAACTTGTAGCGAGTGACGGCGATGTATGCGGTCGCCGGATCGTGCGGCGACACCTCGACCGTGTTCACCTGGGCCTCGGGCATGCGCCGTGGCGTTACATCTTTCCATTCGTTGCC
>PVMS01088555.1_pt1 | contig 10235 bp, 7 predicted proteins | sample 1853461 | NCBI WGS metagenome assembly PVMS01 (sample SAMN08582032, study PRJNA380276) | Marine sediment metagenome, whole genome shotgun sequencing project. | isolation source: ocean sediment barecode stripped | collected 2017
AGTGGATCCTTGATCGTAGCTCCGAAGAATCGGTTGAACGACTCTTCATGGCGGCTCTGGAGCACCCAGCGGATCTCTCGGCAACCGTTGAGGCCAGGCCCGATACCGCGCGCAACGTTGTAGAGAGCTTGTGGCGAACCGCACTGGAAGAGCGTTCCGCGGGGGAGGGGGGAAACACCGCTTTCGATAGAGCCGGTCGTCTGGCCCGGGTTATCGAACGGAGCTTCGAGGACCCCTCGTTATTGGAAGCCACATTCATTTATGAAGGAATGAATCGCCACCAAGCTGCCACCTGGTGCGAGGCGGACCGGCTGTTAACACAGGCGAAGTCCAACTACGGGAAGGGCGAGAGTGAAGAGGCCAGGAACGAGGCCCTCGAGGCGCTCGACATCTATAAAGCTTTAGGTGACGGGTGGGGAGAGCTCGACGCGCTTCATCTTTTGGGCAACATTTGCTGGGTTTCGGGGCAAATCGAGAGGGCGGAGGTAATTTACTCGGATTTGCTGGACCGGGCCGGCTTGTTGAGAAATCGCTACCGAGAAGCAGCGGCGATTAACAACCTGGCCATGCTCGAAGAAACTCGGGGAAGCTTTCGTGAGGCGGCTTCGGGCTATCGACAAGCGCTTGCACTCGGACAGGCACACGGGCTCGAGCGAATAACCGGTTTTGGGTTCCTATACCAGGGAAATCTTTACCATCGCCTCGGTCTTACCGAGCGCGCCGTGCCCGCTCTTAAGAGGGCCGAAGGCCTATTCAATCGGCTCGGAGAAACGCGTCTCGAGGCCATTGCTTCGACTAATCGAGGAGCGAGCCTCCATAGAATGGGAGAGCATCGAGAGGCACTTGCTGCTTATCGGCGGGCACTTTCGTTGAACGAGCAAGAAAGAGACCGGGTCGGGCGGGTTCGGACTCTGATTCATGTCGCGGAGCTTCTGAATGAGTCGGGAGATTCGGAGCAGGCGCTCTCGGTATTGGAGGAGCTACTTGTACTGACGCGCGCTTCTGACGATCCTCTATCCAGGCGCTATGTCTGGGCGGCTCTCGTGATTGCCGGAGATATCCATCTGGCCGATGGCCGGCTCGATGCGGCGCGGCAAGCCTTTCAGGAAGCGGAAGGCATCGCTCAAGAGGTGGGCTGGGCGCTCGAGCAGGTTGAGACCGGTCGGCGACGGGCCCAATTGTTCCTTGCCGAGGACGCATTGGATCGGGCCGTCAATGAGCTGGAAAGCGCCATCGAGATGGTTGAGGCTCTTCGTGCCAGCCCGGAAGCGGAAGAGGAACGTATCCGTTTCCTTGATGCCCAAGCGTCGGTTTACGAGGATCTGGCAGGTATCTACCTGCAAAAGCTAAACGAGCCGCTCAAAGCCTTCGAGCTGCTGGAACGCTCGCGCTCCCGAGCTTTTTTGGATTCTCTGCAAGGAGACGCCTTTTTGTCCTCGGCTGGCGCGGGTGCTCCACGTGTCGTATTACCATCTTCTTCGGAGCCGGAACCGGTCGAGCGGGTGGTTTCTCAACTGCCCGCCGATGGAGCTTTGTTGCATTTCACCGCCACTTCTCAATGGTTGGCGATTCTGGCATTCGATCGCCGCGGACTTCGCTCGTGGTCGGTCCTGCCCATGGAAGCGTCCGAGCTCGATCGCATGGCCTTGGCGTTTGCGGGACAAGTTCGGCTCGCCCCCGACAAGAACAACGAATCTCTGGGGAAACCCGGTGAAGACCTGGCGCAGGTTCTCCTGAAGCCGGTCGAAGAGATTCTCGCCGACCACAATGAGCTGGTCATCGTACCGGACAAATCGCTCTTTCAGATTCCGTGGGCGGCTCTTCCCTGGCAAGGACAATATTTGGTTGAAAAACATGAGCTCCTCGTCGAGCCGAGCGCCGCGGTGTTCTCGCGTTTGACCGATCGGGATCAACGGCTCCCATCAACTTCCGCGCTGCTGGTGGTTGGTTCCGTGGCCGGAGAGGAGACTGTTCTGCAACCTTTGCCGGGGGCGGAAGCCGAGGCTCGCGAAGTTGCCGAGTTTTTTCCAGGCTCCTGCTTGCTCTTGGGTCCGCAAGCCACGGAGCAGAGGGTGCGGAACGAAATACCTCGACACGGAATCGTACACTTCAGCACCCATGCCCGCGTCATCCCCGACTTGCCTTTGAGCTCGTCCCTGCTTCTTTTCGGAGGAACCGAGGCGATGGAGGAGGCTCGAATCTCACCTGTAAATGGTTCGGATGGCGTTCTCACCGGATATGAAGCGCTTACTCTCGATCTCCGTCCGGGAGCGCTCGTCACTCTTGCCGCCTGCGAGACGGTGGGGGGGAAGCAGCGGCGCGGAGAAGGTGTTGTTGGGCTGGCACGGGCTTTCTTCGAGGCTGGAGCCGGCACGGTTGTGGCGTCGTTGTGGTCGGTTGAAGATATTGCAACTCGGGAGCTCATGGTTCGCTTTTATCGCAAACTTTCTGAGCAGAATCGGAAGTCATGGTCTACCGCTGGTGCGTTGGCGGAGGCACAATCGGAGATGGCGCGAGGGGAGGCGGGTCCGGCGAGGAGTCAACCGTTCTACTGGGCGGGGTTCGTGCTCATCGGCGATGGGCGTTGATTGCGCTGCTTCGCGGGATTCACGCGCTGTAGGGGTGTACGCGCTTTTCTGCTTCACGCCAGAAGGTGCGCTCGGCGCGACGAAGCTCGTAATCCGATTGGAGGCCGAGCCATATTTCGGGCGACACCCCAAAAAACTTGCCGAGTCTGAGCGCGGTGTCGGCGGTAATAGCTCGCTTACCATTGACGATCTCGCTAATGCGGCCGGGGGGAACGGCGATGTCCCGCGCCAAGCGGTTGATGCTAATTCCCATGGGTTTCATGAATTCCTCCAATAGAATCTCACCTGGAGGAATCAAGCTGAGCAGTTTTCTGTTCTTGGCCATAGTCCCATCCTAATGGTAGTAGTTGAACGTAATATGTCAAACAGTAGGTAGGCTCAACGACGGAGCCTGTACAATCCCCCAGGCTTAAAGGCCGGGGGATTGTTGGCCTGGGGGATTTTTCTCTGCAGGCGCTTTGACCAGGTGAGGGGACAAGCCCTCATCTCTATCAGGAAGAGCTCACTTAAACGCTTTCGATTGAACGGGATCAATGTTTGGGAGCGGTGGTGCGGAAATTGCTATTCTCCTCACCGAGGAAAACTTCGTGGACGCGCAAGTCATCATGTCGGCAACAGCCAATCCTGAAGTCTGCGACAGAGTCGCTGAGCTCGGGTACTGGTTTGCCTTTGCTTCCGTGACAGAACCGAAGCAAATCGTATCCTTGGTATCCGCTGCCATGGAGACGCCTCAGTTTTCACTCAAATCGGATGCCCAGGAGAAAGGCGAGCTGCGATTTCAACTGGAAGAAAAACTCGGACTTGCCGGCTTCGTCAATCAGGGAGAGGTCGAGATTGCTTTCCCCTTCGTCCGGGGTGGGCGACGATATGAGATGGAGATCGTCAAGGTCGTGGAAGCTCCATCGGGGCTGGTGCGATGGATCTCGGCTGATTTTCGCGGGATCGAGGTAACCTTCTTCGATGCACTTCACACTTTAGGGCGGGCAGAATATGGTCCCGGTGAGACCTACCCCTTTTTCCTAAATGCTCTAGCCCTTACTTTGAAGCGAGTCCAACCTCTCGGCGACCCTGCGATTTGGGATGGCGAGATACTGTTTGCAACCACCGGCTACCGAACCTTTCTATCCAGCGGTCGGAGAGAGCGCGATGAGCTCATATTCCAGTGCCCACTCGATGGTGAGCCACAAAGCACCGACTTTGCCGATCGGAGCTTTGCCATCGTTCCCATAAGCTTACTCGACGATGAGGAAACACTCATCGATCTCTTTGTCGCCCCGGAGATTATCGAGACAATCGGCTCTCCCCTGAAAGCGGGCGAAGATATTGCAGGAGTCCTTTGGCTGCAAGGCTATTCTCCCGAGTTGTTAGAGACTACGAAATGACAATCCCGCCAAGGGATTGTCATTTCTCAACCGTCAGCTCTGAGTAGGCCAACCCGTCCGGCTCGGCTCCGGCGGTAAGGGTTGCGGTTACCCGCCATTTCTCGAGATCGATCACCGAAATCTTGTCGGCATTGGTGTGAGCCACCCAGGCCCGTTTTCCATCTGGACGAATCGCGATGCCAATGGGAACCGAGCTTTCTCCGAACTGGTCACCAAACAACCGTCCTTCGGTGGTTTTTGCCTCTTCCTTCATCTCGATCCGGAGGACCTCTGTTTGAGTTTCGGTGTCGAAGACGGCGATGTTACCCGAGCGGGCGCAACTCACCAAAGTGCGTTTGCCGTCCGGAGTTACTTTGGCTCGGATGGGGAACTCCTTGGATTCGACGGTGCCAACGACTTCGAGCGTTGCTGCGTCGATCACACTCACCGTGTCGGCGGATCGGTTGGTAACCCAAACGAAACGTCCGTCGGGTGTGATGTCGATCCCTTCTGCGCCGTCGCCGGTGGTGATGTCGGAGAGCTTTTTCCCGTTGGTCAAATCGATAGCGGTTGCCGTGCCGGAGCCAATGTTGGCGACGAAGGCTCGCTGACCATCGGGGGTCACCACTACCATGTGCGACACCTCCTGGTCGGTCTGGACGGCGCTCACTACCTTGCCGGTCTCGACGTCGACTTTCAACAACGCTTTGTTCCCCTCCGCGGTCACCGCCACATGTTTTCCATCGGAGAGCCATTGAATGCCGTGGGGGCGCCGATACTCACCTAAATCGATAGTCTTGACCACTTTAGCGCCGGGGATATCGATCACCGTCAAACTGGATCCCGGGGCCTCGCGGTTTCCGTAGTTGGTCCCCACCGCCAGCCGGCCATCGGGAGAAACCGCCACCTCGTGAGGGAATTCACCGGTGGGAATCGTCGCGACTACCTTGCCTGAATCGTCGTCGATCAGCGAAGCTGAAGCACCGGACTTGTTTAGTACAACTAGAGTTCCCGCTGTCGAAACGGAGGGAGCGGCAAGAGAAAGGCAAATCGCGATGGTCGCGAGCCGGACTGCAGAACGAGAATGTAAATGCATGGAATCAAACTCCCTCATCTATTGTTTAACCTTGGTTTCTTTGCTCCAAACGAATGAGGACCAGGTCGGGTAGTCCAGGTCTCCCGGTTCCCAGTCGGGATTCTCGTAGGGATCGGGCAATATCGGAGGCTCGACGTCGGCTGGGATCGACGAGACGTAGGTCTTACCGTCCATCATTTCCTCGAACTCCGCCTTCATCGCTGCCAGAACATCGGGCTTTTCCATAAAGTCGATCGCTGTGGCGGCAAGCACTTTGGTGGCCACCATGAGACCTTTTTCGCCCATGGACTGGCCCGAGCAAGCCACGTTGGCCCAGTGGTGACCGGGGGTGTCGAGTACAAAGCTCGCTACATTCAATCCTACCGTGGGGGTAATGAGGGTCACTTCCGCCACGTCGGTGGAGCCGGAGCCGATGTATTTGTCTAGATCTCGTGCTCTCGCCGGCTCGAGCGGCTCGATCACGGAGGAGAGTCCTTTTTCCTCCAACCCGATGGCTTTTTGAATCTCACGGGCGAAAGCGTTTTCCTCCACGTCAAACACCGGAGCTCCGATGAGCTGCAGGTTGGCATGCATGAGCTTGGCGGCTTCGGTGTTGTTGCGCATGTGGTTGATGGAGGTGAAGAGGCGTATCTCTTGTCGCGTATTGGTTGCCATGGCCGCCGCTTCGGCGATCTTCTTCATCCTTTCGTACATCTCATCCACCATTTCCCGGGTACCGCCGCGAAGGTAGTACCAGGCCTTGGCGAACTCGGGCACTACATTGGGAGCTTTGCCACCGTCCATGATCACGTAGTGGATCCGATAGGAAGGGTGCAGGTGCTCTCGGTAGTAATTGGTCATGACCCCCATGAGCTCGACGGCGTCGATGGCCGAGCGCCCTTTCCAGGGCGCTCCCGCCGAGTGCGCCGTTTGACCGTAAAAGGCCACCATGAACGATGTCAGATCGTTGCTCGACTCGCCGGTCGCCACCTCGTTTTTGTCGGAGGGGTGCCAATGGAGACAAGCGTCCAGATCATCAAAGACCCCGTCTCGGGCCATGTAGGCCTTTCCGACAACCCCTTCTTCATTTGGTGTGCCGTAAAGGACCACGGTCCCCTTGATTTGGCCTTTTTTAATCGCTTCCGCCACCGCGATGGCGGCACCCACACTTCCGGCTCCGAAGAGGCTGTGCCCGCAACCGTGACCGGAAGCTCCTCGGATACGCGGTTCGGCGTGGGACACCGGATTTTGCGATAGACCTCCCAAGGCGTCGTACTCCGCCAGGATTCCGATAATCGGCTTTTCGGTACCGTAGCGACCCACGAAAGCGGTTGGCATTCCAGCTACGCCCCGCTCGACCGCGAATCCGGCTTGCTCCAAGGCTTTAATCATAAGCTCAGCCGATCGGTACTCCAGCATCCCCGGCTCGGCGTAATTCCAAAGCCCCATCGATATGTCATTGAGCTTGTCCCGGTTGGTATCCACCCACTGGGCCGCGGTTTTCTTGGCGTCGGTCCAGTGGGCGGGCGGCGGGGTGATGGAGTCATTTTCTTTTTCCTGAGCGGCGGCGTTGCTTCCGATCAGAAACACTGCGCAGAAAAGAGTTCTTATCAGCGGATTGTGGATTGTCATGAGTAAAGGTCCTCCTCGAATTCATCGATGCTAAGAAAAGATAACTTTATATTGCGGAAGTTTCATTTAATATTAATGTGCCCGCCGGACATCCCCCGGCGTGAGCCGGGGTATAAGCTAGTTATGCCGATAACCTTGGGCAATGGGCATCCGCCATCCTGTTCCGAAAGCGCGCGGGGTGACTTTGAGAGCCGGTGCCGCTTGGTATCGTTTGTACTCGTTCGTATCCACCCTCTGGACCACCTCTTCAACTACCCGGCGGTTGAAACCTAGGGAGACGATCTCGTCGACCTCCTTGGCTTCTTCCACATAGGCCTCGAGAATGGGATCTAGTACCTCGTAGGGCGGGAGCGTGTCCTGATCGGATTGGTCGGGCTTGAGCTCCGCTGAAGGTGGCTTGGTAAATATGGTTTCGGGAATGATCTTCCGTTCCCGGTTGATACAGCGGGCGAGCTCATAGATCCGTGTTTTGGGCACGTCGGCGATGACCGCCAAGCCGCCCGCCATGTCTCCGTAAAGGGTGCCGTATCCTACCGCCAACTCGGATTTGTTTCCGGTGGAAAGCACCAAGTGCCCGAACTTATTGGAGATGGCCATTAAAATGTTGCCGCGTATCCGTGCTTGAATGTTCTCCTCGGTGACGTCGTGCTCTCGCCCCTCGAACGTTGGGGCCAGGGTCTCCAGATAAGCCTTGAAAGTGGGCTCGATTGGAATGACCTTGAGCTCGATGCCCAGATTCTCCGCCAGTGCCCTCGCGTCGGTGACACTCCCCTCCGAGGAATAGCGTGACGGCATGCTGACGCCCAGCACGTTATCTTTGCCCAGGGCCGCTACCGCCAGCGAAACAGTGACCGCGGAATCTATTCCACCGGAAAGTCCGACAACGGCGCTCTTGAAACCGCACTTTCGAGCGTAGTCGCGGGTGCCAAGAACCAGCGCTTGGTTTAGCCGTTCAATGAGCGAGGTTTTCTTCCACTCGAGGGATTGATCCGATTCGGTGTCCACGATCAGGAAATCCTCCGCGAAAGACTTTCCGCGAGCCAGCACCGAGCCGTCGGCTCCGAGGGCAAAGCTGTTGCCGTCGAAGATCAACTCGTCGTTACCACCTACTTGATTGACGTAGATGACCGGCATTCGGATTTTGCTCACCAGGGTGCGCATCATGCGGAAGCGGAAGTCCTCTTTGCCCAGAGCATAAGGCGATGAAGAAACGTTGAAGATGATGTCTGCACCTTGAGTCACGATTCTCGACACCGGGTCGGTTCGGTAGAGTCGCTTTGGCCAGAAGTCCCGGTCGTTCCACAGGTCTTCGCAAATGGTTAGCCCGATCCGTGTCCCGGCAAAAGCTACAGGGGGATTATTGTCTGCGGACTCGAAGTAACGGTTTTCGTCGAAGATGTCGTAGGTTGGCAGCAGGCTTTTTCTGACGGTCGCCAAAACCTTCGAACGGTGAAGCAGCGCGCAGGAGTTGTAGACCGGTTTGCCGGCGGGCTCCGTGTTTTTTTCCGGAAAACCGACCAGCACCGCGGTCCGGCCCACTTCTGAGGCAAGCTCCATCAGAGCCTCTTCACATCGGTCAACGAATGCCGGCCTTTCCAGTAGATCTTTGGGCGGGTAGCCCGAAAGGCAAAGCTCGGATAAAACCACCAGATCGACCCCGGCCTCTTCGCCCTTTCGGATCGCCTCGCGGATGATCGAGAGGTTTCCAGCGAGATCTCCCACTGTGGGGTTGACTTGGGCCATGGCAACGCGCAACGCTCAATTCCTCCGCGAGGGAGTTTAGCGCCCCTGAGCGCAAGGGTCCAGCGCGTTGCGATGTCGAGGGAGGCCGGGAGCTAGGGATAAGCCTTGATCGAGAGTGGAGATTATGAGACGTAAAGGCATGATGAAAGAACAAAAAGTCCCCACCCTCGCTGATGTGTTCCATGCCTCTCGAGTCATAAGCCGGACTCTTCGACCTACATCGCTTCATCACTACCCGGCACTGTCTGAAGCGCTTGGCTGCGAAGCTTACGTGAAGCACGAGAATCACCAGCCGGTAGGTGCCTTTAAGGTGCGCGGAGGGCTCTACCTGACCTCGCGGCTTGACGACGATGAGCGCCGGGCGGGGGTGGTGTGCGCCTCGACCGGCAATCACGGGCAGTCCATAGCCTTTGCCGGGCAGGCCTTCGGCGTCGAGGCTCACATCGTGGTGCCCGAGGGAAGCAACCCGGACAAAGTGGCGTCGATTAGGAGGTTGGGAGCGGAAGTGGTGTTTCACGGTAAGGATTTCGACGAAGCCCGGGTTCATTGCGAGGAGCTCTCGCGGCAAAACGGTTATCGCTACATACACTCTGCGAATGAGCCCGATCTCATTGCCGGCGTTGGAACCATCGGACTGGAGGTGATTCAAGATTTGCCGGACGTGGATGTGGTCATTGTTCCGGTAGGCGGCGGTAGCGGGATTTGCGGTATTTCAATCGCCGTTCACAGCATTCGTCCCGAGATCGAAGTCATTGGAGTCCAGTCCGAGCAGGCGCCTGCCGCCTGGCAGTCCTGGAAGGATGGTCGGCCAATCGCCCTGGATCGCATGGAGACTTTCGCTGAAGGATTGGCGACCCGCGTCGGGTTCGAGCTGACTCTAGGCGTGATGCGGGAGCATTTATCGGATTTCGTCTTGGTGCCCGATAATGAAATCCGACAGGCTCTTCGGCTCGTGTTGGAGACCACTCACAACTTGGCCGAGCCGGCGGGAGCGGCTCCGGTGGCTGCCGGCCTTCGCCTCCGAGACCGGTTGGCGGGGAAGAAAGTGGTTTTTTCCATGTCCGGCGGCAACATCACCCTGAGCCAGCTCAAGTCGGTTCTCGACGAGACCACCTAGAATCCTCAGTCCATGCGTCCTCGTGAAATCGTGCTCGATGCCGCAAGCTCTATGGAGGTTGTCGAAGCGGTCCAAATCGCCGCCGAAGTATACGCCGTCGAGGAAGGACTCGACGCTGACGATGCCCACTTCCTCTCGGTGGCGCTTCGGGAAGCACTGGTCAACGCGATCCAACATGCGCACGGCGGCGATCCGTCTCGACGGACCGAGATTCGTTTCTGTACGGACAGCCAGAGATATCTCGTCTTTACGGTTCAGGATGAGGGTTCAGGTTTCGACTTGAGCGGTGTTTCCGATCCCCTACATCCCGAGAACCTTCGCCGGGGAAGCGGCCGGGGAGTCTTCTACATGCGGCAATTTGCCGACGATGTCATCTTTGAGTTCCCCAAGGGAGGCGGGACGGTAGTTTGCTTGAAAAAGGCACTTCCTGGAGGCGAGAAAATCGCTGGAGGGTAATTGAGCGATGAAGAATCAAACGCGCATCGTCGAAGCGTTGCGTAGGCTTTCATTGGAAACCCGCAGAGGTCGATACAGAGAAGCTCCGGTTTACCAGGGACCGATTGAGGGCCAACGCACCGCCTTCCGCACTCTCGTGGGATGCCTCATCAGCACACGCACCCGGGATGAGCAAATCACCCAGATTTGCCGCAAACTTTTTGCAGTGATTTCTTCTCCCGAGTCGCTCCTTAGCCTGCCCGACGCTCGCTTGGAAAAGATCC
>PVMS01158993.1_pt1 | contig 10235 bp, 10 predicted proteins | sample 1853461 | NCBI WGS metagenome assembly PVMS01 (sample SAMN08582032, study PRJNA380276) | Marine sediment metagenome, whole genome shotgun sequencing project. | isolation source: ocean sediment barecode stripped | collected 2017
CATAGCTTGAGGAAATTTGAAAGAATTTTCTCGCCCGGATCGCTGCTTTTCTCAGGGTGGAACTGGGTGGCGTAGAAGTTACCTTTTTGCATGGCAGCACTAAAGGGTATCATGTAACTGGTTTCTGCTGCAGTATCACCACAGACAGGAACGTAATATGAATGGACGAAATAGACATAACTACCCTTCAAAGCATCACCGAAAAGGCTTCCCTTCACTTTATCCAGGCTATTCCATCCCATATGAGGCACCTTCAATTCATGCTCGGGGAAGCGCCTGACAGATACATCAAAAATTCCAATGCAATTGGTATCTCCCTCTTCAGTCCATTTGCACATAAGTTGCTGCCCCAGACAGATCCCCAGAACCGGTTGAGTTAATCCGGATAGAAGCAGATCCATCCCTCTTTCTTTCAGGTAACGCATAGTCGTACGCGCTTCACCCACACCGGGGAAAATCACCTTATCGGCCGATTTGATCACATCAGGATCATCGGTTATCTCAGCGGTTACCCCAAGTCTCTTCAAAGCATGATCCACAGACCTGATGTTCCCGGCATTATATTTTATAATTGCAACATTCATCTTTTTACAAACTTTCCTTCGTTGAAGGAAGCCTGTTATTATCCGGATCGAGCATCACAGCCTTACCAACAGCTTTGGCAAATCCTTTAAATATGGCTTCAATCTTATGGTGTTCATTGGTACCGGCAGCCTGTATGTTCAAATTGCACATGGCTGCATCGGAGAAGCTTTTGAAGAAATGAAAAAACATCTCCGTGGGCATATCTCCTATCTTTTCGCGCTTGAACTCCACATCCCATTCAATCCATGGCCGGCCTCCAAAGTCAATGGCCACAGTTGCCAGCGAGTCATCCATGGGAAGTACAAATGCATACCGTTCAATTCCCCGTTTGTTCCCAAGAGCCTTCTGTATCGCCTCACCCAAAGTTAGCGCCGTATCTTCTATGGTATGGTGTTCATCCACATGCAGGTCACCGGAGGCCTTCACTGTCAAATCCAAACCGCCATGACGCCCCAGTTGATCGAGCATGTGATCAAAGAATCCCAATCCTGTGGAAATATCGGTAAGGCCCTCTCCATCAAGTGAAACCTCGGTCAGAATTTCTGTTTCACCGGTCACACGCTTCACAGTAGCCCGGCGTAACTCAGACCTGATGAAACTATAAATCTGATCCCAGTCATCACTCACAAGTGCAGTATACGCTGCCAGCCCACTGTCATTAAGCACCTCCGCCTGTTCTGCTCCACCATACAAAATACCCCTGGATCCAAGGTTCTTAGCCAGTTCAATATCAGTTAGACGATCGCCAATTACAAATGAATTCTCAAGATCATAATCCCCCTTCATATAGGCAGTAAACATCCCGGTTTCGGGTTTCCGGTTCGGCGAATGATCCTCCGGCATGGAAGGATCTATAAGAACCGCATCAAAGTCTACACCTTCATTTCTAAAAGCAGTGAGGAACTTCTCATGGGGCAGCCTGAAGTCCGCTTCGGGAAATGAGGAGGTACCCATGCCATCCTGGTTGGATACAACAACCATGTCATAGTCTGTATGGTTTCTCAGCTTATACAGGTTTCCGAATACACCAGGCAGAAATTCCAGCTTCTCCAGTGAATCCACCTGGTAATCATCCGGTGGCTCTTTGATCAGTGTACCATCACGATCCAGAAATATGACTCTTTTCATAGTGCTTTATGATTTTTTCACTGTTTGTGCATATACAGATAACGCTTCCATTAACAATCTGTTTTCTTTTTCAGTTCCCACAGTAATTCGTATACAGCCGTCACACAGAGGTACCGAGGAGCGATCGCGTACAATGATTCCCTTTTGCATCAGGAAACCATACAATTTACCTGGATCCAATACCTTCAAAAGCAGGAAGTTGGCATCTGAGGGATACACTTTCATAACAAAACCAAGAGCTTTCAGTTGATCTTCCAGAATAGTACGTGCCTGAAGGATTTGCTCTATCCAACTGGTACTCAATTCTTTGTTAGCAAGTTGAGTTGTAGCTTCTTCAAGGGTAAGTGTGTTTACATTGTAGGGATATTTAATATTGGAAAGATACCCGATCAGTTCGGGATGAGCAAACACCATTCCAAGGCGAATACCTGCCAGGCCCCAGGCTTTGGAAAGAGTTTGAAGTACCACCAGGTTCCTCTGACCCGGAAGCAGGGAAAGCATGCTCTTGTCCTTACTGAAATCCACATAGGCTTCATCCACGACCACCATACAATGCACATTCTCAATGATCTTACACATGGATTCTCTGTTCAGAGAGTTGGAAGTGGGGTTATTGGGAGAGCATAGGAAAATAATCTTTGTGAGATCATCTACCGCAGCGAGCACAGCATCTGCATCAAGGCTGAAATCCTCCCTGAGCAGGACACTCTTTCGCTCTACGTTGTTGATCTGAGCACACACACCATACATCCCATAGGTTGGGTCCACAGTAACTACATTATCCCTCTCTGGCTCACATAATACCCTGAAAAGAAGATCGATACCCTCATCACTTCCATTGCCAAGGAAAAGAGTTTCCACAGGCATCCCCTTGATTCCGGAAATCACCTTTTTCAATTCCAGTTGTTGTGGATCAGGATATCTGTTTAAAGGAGGATTGTGTGGATTCTCATTGGCATCCAGGAATACCGAAGCAGATCCGGAGTACTCATCTCTTGCAGATGAGTATGGGTTCATCTTCCGGATATTTTCCCGGATAAGGGCTTCTATATTAAACTCATCAGCCATCAGTGTTTGATCTTAGCCTGATGGATACGGCATCGCTATGGGCCTGCAGTTGTTCTGCTTCGGCCATGGCCATGATTGACTCACCGATGTTATGCAATCCATACTTGCTGATCTCCTGGAATGTTATTTTTTTATAGAAACTATCCATATTAACTCCGCTGTACGCATGGGCCCACCCATTGGTAGGAAGGGTATGGTTGGTTCCTGAGGCATAATCTCCGGCGCTTTCGGGTGTGTAATCCCCGAGAAATACCGAACCTGCATTAATGACCTTTTCGGAAAGTTCCATGTAGTTTTCTGTAACAATAGTCAGATGCTCAGGTGCATACATATTGGTCATCTCCATCACCTCATCCTGGTTTTTCAACAAAATCAACTTACTATTATTAAGTGCCTTTGTGGCTATCTTCTTTCTGGAGAGATCAGCAAGCTGCAACTTCAATTCAGCCTTAATTCTGTCAATCATATTGCCAGAATCAGATATTACTAAAACCTGACTATCGGGTCCATGCTCAGCCTGCGAGAGCAAGTCTGAGGCGATAAAGGCAGGATTGGATGTAGCATCAGCGATCACTGCCAGTTCGGATGGTCCGGCTGGCATATCAATGGCTACCATCTCCCGGCTTACTATCTGCTTTGCCATGGTTACATACTGATTCCCCGGACCAAAAATTTTGTTAACTGCAGGAACAGTCTCAGTCCCATGAGCCATTGCAGCGATTGCCTGTACTCCGCCTATAGAAAAAACTTTATCAATACCCAATAAATCAGCAATATACAAAATAGTGGGGTTCACTTTTCCCTCACTGTTGGGAGGGGTGCAGAGCACAATTTCTGAACAACCTGCAATTTTCGCAGGAATACCTAACATGAGGGCTGTTGAAAGCAGGGGAGCTGAACCACCGGGAACGTAAAGCCCCACCTTGCTGATGGGTACTGGTTTTTGCCAGCAACGTACCCCTGCAGTGGTAACAATAGTTTCAGTGTGATGTACTTGTTTTTTATGAAATGTAAGGATATTCCAGTGAGCCTCCTCAATGGCACGTTTTAATGCTTTGTCGACCTTCTGTCCAGCATTCCGGATCTCATCTGCTGATACTTCCAGTGATTCTGGCTCAATCCCGTCAAACTCCTTCGTAAAGGCCTTTACTGCCCTGTCACCCTTTTTTGCTACTTCTGTGATAATTTTTTGTACCTGAACTTCCAGCGAGGAATGATTCAATTCAGGCCGTTTAAGAAGACCGGTCCAACTCTCTTTTTCTGGATAATGTATTATATTCATGTGCTTTCAAATTTTATCAGACAATCATTTTTTCGATGGGAATAACAAGTATTCCCTGTGCACCAAGCTCCCTCAGGCGGTCGATAACCGACCAGAAAGTTTTTTCATTCAGTACGGAGTGTACAGAACTCCAACCTGTTTCTGCCAGTGGCATTACGGTGGGACTTTGCATGCCTGGGATTACATCAATGATCTCCTGCAGGTTTTCGTTGGGTGCATTGAGCAAGATGTATTTGTTATTAGACGCTGCCATTACACTGCTGATCCTGAATAACAAGTCAGTCAGTATACTTGAAACCTTATCCCCAAGGTTCCGGTTGGCTACAATTACAGCCTCTGATTTCATGATGACTTCCACTTCCTTTAAGCCATTACTTATCAGTGTACTTCCTGAACTTACAATATCAAAAATCGCGTCAGCCACACCAATGGATGGTGCCAGTTCAACCGATCCGCTCAATACATGAACATCAGCATTTACTCCATGTTCGGCAAGGTATTTTTTAAGGATTACGGGATAAGAGGTTGCAATCCTCTTGCCATTCAGATCATCAAGTCCGTCATAGGTTTCAGATTTGGGAACGGCTATGGAGAGCCTGCACCTTGAATAACCCAATCGCTCGATTAAGTCCACCTGGCACTCCTTCTCAGCAAACTCATTCTCCCCTACTATTCCAATATGTGCCACTCCGTCTTCTACATATTGAGGGATATCATCATCCCTGAGGTAAATAACTTCAAGCGGGAATGACTGAGCCACCGACCTCAGTTTTCGGGATCCGTTATTCAGTGAAATCCCGGCCTCTTTCAGCAGCGCCAGAGATTTTTCACTGAGCCTCCCCGATTTCTGTATGGCAATTCTTAATTTCTCCATTTCTCTCTTTTTTAAACGAAAAAAGGTCTGCAGTATCTGCAAACCTTACAACAATTATTTTCGGGTTACATTGAACTGCACAGGGTCCTATCCAATCACATGGTGTTGGTGATGATGAACGCTATGCCTGTAAATCCTCATTATCCTTAAATTGAAGTGCAATATTAATTAATAATTTGCATAATTCAATGGCCCGATGTGATTAATTTAATGATAATTGTATCAAATAACTTCCGAATCGATAGCGGGACTTCTAAATATCCTTCACCAGGATGTTGGATGGAGATTCTCTGATTGAGTGGAGAATATGGTCATGAATCCTGGTAATCCGGCCCAAATCATCAGACTCGTTCACCACCATGCTGTCACCACCCACCAATGCTATCTGGTTATAAATATATTCTACAGTGATCTTATTGATATCTACTGCCGGCTGGTAGGAACGATCTTTGGGATTATCAGCTGCAAGCTCTGCAAGTATTCCAGCGGTAACCAAATCATACACCAGCTCATTCACTAACCGCAGAGGCATCCCAAGCTCATGGCTCAGGGCATCGGTATTTCTGGATTCACCTCCTTCTTCAAAAATCTTAATGATGTGATAGGAAATTAACAGTGTAAGGATTCGTTTGTTGTTGTGGCTCAGTTTCAGTGCATTTTCTTCGTACGCATAGTGCTCAATATTCTGATAGGCAAAAGAGAGCTCTGCACCCATCATTACGATTAACCAGGTGATTTGCAACCAGAACAGGAATAGTGGAATTACCGCAATACTACCATAAAGTGTATTAAACCTCCATACACCTATCTGCAAGTGCTGGTAAAGCATTTGGAAAATGATGGCCAATGTACCTGCAAAAATGCCTGCTATAAGCGCATATTTAAACTTTACCTTGGTGTTTGGCATTACAACATAGACGATAGTAAACAGCAGCCACATGGAAACAAAAGGAATCCCTTTAATCAATGAAACTACCAGGGGTTTAAATAGCTCCAGCTGATCAGCGGCTGAGCGTATCTTTACCATGGCACTTCCGGCTAATCCAATGGCAAAGGGGCCCAGGATAATAATGGCCAGGTAATCGGCGAATTTCCGCATGGGATTGCGAGGCTTGCGAATCTGCCATATATCATTAAAAGCAGCCTCAATATTATTAAGAACCTGTATAACAGACCAGAACAGGATCACACCTCCAATACCTGCAAGGATTCCCCCTTTTACATTCAACAGCAGCTTATCAACCAGATCAGTCAGCTTCTGAACAATTTCCTCCTGTCCCTGCATGCTGTTGTTGATCATCTCATGCATGCGGTCCTCAAAACCAAAGTTTCGTGCAATCACAAATATGATAGCAAAAACAGGTACAATAGAGAGCATAGTAAAATAGGTCAGAGCAGCAGCCTTCACAGCGGCCCGATCCTCAAAAAAAACCTTTAAATGCCAGGATGTAAATCCGTGATTGCGTAATTAAAAATGTCCTTCGCCTTGATTTAGAGCTGAGGTCATGTGACCAGATCTCCTCTTTGAAGAAATTATTAAGCTTCTTAAGCATGTTCTACCATTTGCTAAACAAATATAGCAAACTTGCATGAAGGAGCGGGGAAAAACTATATTTGCATAAAATACTTCAACATATGGCATCCCTGAAAGATCGAATTCAAAAATGGAAAGAAAGCAGAAACATTCTACAAAAAGCAGGTGATATCCTGTTCTGGGTAATTTTGATCCTTTTAATTGTTCCTGGCCCACGGAAAGTAATAGCTACCGCGGCAAACAAGGTTTTTTTGAAAGTTAAAAATCCCCGGTTTGAAAAAGAGGAAAATCAGGTACGTTTAACTGACTTTGATTACAACTGGGTGCTGGCCTGGGGTGAGAACGAACCCTTCTATTTCAGCAGCATTCGCGATGAGGTTGCGTTTATAAACTTCTGGGCCACATGGTGCGCACCATGTGTGGCTGAGCTCAGTGAAATTCAGAGCCTCTACGAAAAGTATGGAGATCAGGTAGCATTTATGATGGTTACCGATCAGCAACCTGAGGTTGTTGAAGCCTTTATGGATAAACATGGGTACAGATTTCCGGTGTTCTACCAGGGAACAAAAACTCCGGTGGCATTTCAACACAAAGCTATACCCACAACCTTCATTGTTTCCAGGGATGGCTATGTTGTAACTAAAAAGACCGGAGCAGCTAACTGGGACTCCAAAGCCACGGTAAAGATTTTCGAAGAATTACTCAACTAGTCTTTCTGTAGTTCGTTATTGCCAGGGTCAGGATCACTACGGCATAAACAATGAGGCTGTAAAACTCCCGGCTGATATCTTTGAAGTCGGATCCCTTTAGCAGTATCATTCTGATTACTTTCATAAAATATGCGGCAGGATTGACCAGGTTCACATTCTGAGCCCAATCGGGCATGCTTTCGGCGGGTGTAAATATTCCACTCATCAGAATAAAAGTGATCATAAAGAAAAAAACCATAAACATCAATTGTTGCTGGGTACTGGAAATGGTAGAAAGAAACAGCCCCAGACCAAGAATAACAAAGAGGTAGACGCAGGTAAACAGGAATAGCAGACCCAGGCTCCCCACCATAGGCAAACCGAACAACAGCCGTCCGATCACAAGACCAAACGCAAGTTCAAAAAGTGCAATCACCCAGAAGGGTAATAGTTTTGCAATAATAAACTGGTACTTCCGGACAGGAGTCACATTGATCTGCTCTGTGGTCCCCATCTCCTTCTCCCTGACAAGATTTAAGGCAGTTAGCAGTAAACCAATGAGGGTAACGATAATAACCAGAATACCCGAAAACATATAGATCTTATAATTGAGCATGGAATTGTACCAGAACTGGGGAATGATCTCCAGTTTTGTCAATCCTCCCCGATCATCCATTCCAAACCACTCGGACCTGATCTGGCTGTTAAATCCAGCAACGATCTGGGTGGAATAGGCATTGACAAGACCCGCTTCTGTGGCATTTATCGCATTGACAACCAGTTGCAGGTCAGTTTTCTGTTCACTGTATAGTCGTTTCTCAAAATTATAATTGATATGAAGAATCACATCCACTCTGTCTTTGGTTAACTGAGTGACCGCCTTGTCATAATCATGGGTGTGGAGGTTTATTTCGAAAAAGGGTGAGCCCCTGAACTTTGAAATAAGCAAACGGGAAGCCTGGGATTGATCCTGGTCCACCACGGCCATTTTAATATCCTTCATCTCCAGGCTGGCTGCATAGGTGAGAAGGATCATCTGTACCACCGGGATTATAAAGATGACTGGCAACATAAATTTGTTGCGGAATATTTGCTTGAATTCTTTGGTCAGTAATGTAAATAAAACCTTCATAATCAATAATATCCTATTCGAGCCTTGTGTTAAATCGTTTCACGGCGACCATAATAAAAAAGAAGGTCATGCCCACCAGGATCAGGGTCTCCTTCCAGATATATGCAAGGCCAGTTCCCTTTAACATGATATTCTTCACGATCACCACAAACCAGCGGGGCGGCATGATAACTGAGATCCATTGCAAGATCGGCGGCATGTTATCAATGGGGAAGATGAATCCTGACAGAAGGATGGTGGGTAGCAATAATCCAAGCAGGCTCATCACCATGGCTGCCTGTTGAGTTTTAGCGACAGTGGAGATCAACACTCCCACCGAGAGAGCCATGGTAATATAGAGCATGCACTCTCCCAGTAGAAGCCATATACTTCCAACCACCGGTACATCAAAAACAAAGAATCCCAGTACAATAATGGTTAGCGCATTTACAAAGGAGAGCAAAATGTATGGGGTTACCTTTCCAAGGATTATTTCCCTGGGCTTCAGGGGTGAGGCCAACAACAATTCCATGGTCCCAAACTCCTTTTCCCTGGTGATGGTCACGGAGGTCATCAGAGCAGAGATAAGCATCAGAATTAAGGCCATCAACCCCGGAACAAACATATACACACCCCTCATGGATTCATTATAGAACATCCTTGATTTTAACTCCACCTCCCATGGCATTTGTATTTCCGGGCTTAAAGAGAGAAAATAATTCATTAGCACACCCTGAAGATAATTCTGAGCCAGCTGTGCTGAATTAGCATCCGAAGCATCTGTGATCACGCGGATTGCCGCCCTCTTGTCACGATGCAGATTCCTCTCAAAATCCGCCTCAAATACCACCACAACCTTGGCTTTTCCACTGCGAAACAAGGCCCCAATTTCTTCTTCGTGACTGATGGTTCCGGCAGGAATGAAATATCCCGATGAAAATATCTTCTGGGTGGCCTGAATGGTGACCTGATCCCCGGACCGGTCCCAGATGCCCACTTTTACATCCTTTACTTCGGTGGTGACCACATATCCAAACAGTATAATCATCACCACAGGGAGCCCGAAAAGGATTACCAGGGTTCGCACATCGCGGAAGATGTGTTGAAACTCTTTCTTTACAAATCCAAAAAACCGGTTCACTTTCTGGCAAGTTTTAGGAACACCTCATTCATGTTCTTTGATTCATACTCCTGTTTAAGCCGGGCCGGGGTGTTGAGTGCTTCAATGCGCCCATCCACCATGATAGATACCCGGTCACAATACTCAGCCTCATCCATATAATGTGTGGTTACGAATACGGTGATCCCTTCAAGGGTGGCGTCATGGATCATCTCCCAGAATTGCCGCCTGGTGATGGGATCCACCCCACCGGTTGGTTCATCCAGGAACACAATGGCTGGTTTATGGAAAATGGCAACCGAAAATGCCAGTTTCTGTTTCCAGCCCAATGGGATCTCCCGAATCATCCTGTTCTTAACATGCGTTAATCCCAGACGTTCCAGCAACTGTTCTTCCCGTTCAGCGATCTGCTTTCGTCCAAGCCCGTATATCCCTGCATACAAGCGGATGTTTTCCGTCAGGGTCAGATCATCATAAAGAGAGAATTTCTGAGACATATACCCTATTTTTCGCTTGATCCGCTCCCGGTCCTTATATACATCAAAACCGGCCACCATAATCTCCCCGGAGGTGGGATATGAAAGGCCACAGGGATCCTCATGGCAGTGGTCTTACCTGCCCCGTTGGCACCCAAAAATCCGAATATTTCACCCTGCTCCACATGAAAAGAGAGGTGGTCGTTAGCCACAAAGGACCCAAACTTCTTCACCATCCGGTTTACCTCAATAATATGATTTGAAGCTGCTCTCATGGTGTTTCGACTATTTCATGGGCATCCATACCCTCTTCACGCATAAGCCCCATAAAACGGTCTTCGATGGATGGCACAATGGATTCCCATTGA
>PVMS01080608.1_pt1 | contig 10234 bp, 6 predicted proteins | sample 1853461 | NCBI WGS metagenome assembly PVMS01 (sample SAMN08582032, study PRJNA380276) | Marine sediment metagenome, whole genome shotgun sequencing project. | isolation source: ocean sediment barecode stripped | collected 2017
ATATATATTATGCAAAATTATTCTTCTCTAAATCCGAAACTCGTAAGATGGATCAGGCTTCTGATTATATTGATATGCGCATGGTTAGTTGCTGATTTTCTCGGTATAAAGCCCTTAAGATTTCTGCGGCCACAAGTGGCAATGCGTCCGGTAACCCAGGCAACCGGTGATTTAGGAGCAGATGAAAAGGCCAATATAGAAATCTTTGAAAGGGTCTCCCCATCCGTCACCTACATAACCAACAAGAGATTTCAACGTGATTTCTTTTCATTCAATATTACGGAGATACCTCAAGGAACCGGTTCGGGCTTCTTGTGGGATGATAAGGGGCACATAGTAACAAATTTTCATGTTATCTATCAGGCTGACGAGGTAGAAGTCAGGATGCCAGACGGAAAGAGTTACGATGCTGATCTGGTAGGAGCAGACCCCGACCATGACCTGGCAGTATTGCGAATTAATGCCTTGAACCTTAACATACCACCGATAATGATTGGAAGCTCTAAAGATTTACGGGTAGGACAAAAGGTACTTGCGATTGGAAACCCTTTTGGATTGGATTCTACCCTGACTACCGGTGTTATCAGCGCTCTGGGCAGGACTATTCAGTCCATGACTAAACGATATATCCATGACGTGATCCAGACCGATGCGGCCATAAATCCGGGAAATTCCGGCGGCCCGCTCCTGGATTCATTCGGCAGATTAATAGGCGTAAACACCGCCATTATCAGCCCCACCGGTGTGTATTCGGGAGTCGGTTTCGCAGTACCGGTAGATACCGTCAATCGGATTGTCACAAAATTGATTAACTACGGAAAGGTAGGGCGTCCCGGACTTGGCGTTTCGCTGATCCCTGACAATATCATGGCAAGAACTGGAATGGAAGGAGTTGGTATACTTGAGGTACATAGAGGAAGTTCTGCGGAAGAGGCCGGATTGCAGGCGGTGAAGAGATTGCGAAATGGGCGAGTTGAAATGGGAGACGTGATAATTGGATGTGATGGTTCTCCGGTAAAAAAGAATTCGGACCTTATCAAAATTCTTGATAGACACGAAGTCGGGGAAGAAGTGGAGCTGAACATCTTCAGGAACGGCAGGAAAATATTAATCAGAATGGTTCTTCAGTCCGTCAATTGATTTTTTTTGTAATATCAAGCTTCTTATAAGGAGCATTATTAAACATGACACTCTTTCTCGTTCGGCATGGCACGAGCCTGTCAAAAAATGTAGATCATGACCAGGGGCTTTCAGAAGAAGGAATCCTGGGAGTAGAGCAAATAGCAAATACCGTCAAGCATTACGGAATACATGTTTCACGCATCGAACATAGCGGAAAGAAAAGGGCTAAACAGACGGCAGATATTTTTGCATCTGTCTTGAATCCCAAGAACGGTGTTCAGGAACGCAGCGGATTGAAACCTATGGATGATGTTATATCCCTTGCTAATGAAATCAGCGGTAAAGACAACCTTATGCTTGTAGGTCATCTTCCCTTCATGTCGAAGCTAGCCTCTTACCTGATAACAGGATCAACGGATACGCCTGTTTTCAGCTTCCAGAATAGCGGTACCCTGTGCATGGATCAAGATACGGATACACGCACATGGATTATCAGATGGGCATTAATACCGCAATAGACAAAATGACATGGCGCCCCTCCAGAACAGAAGTCCCAGAGGGCGCATATCCCGATTTCATAATCCAATACTACATCCAGGATGGAAGATACTCAATATGATATATGTCTATAAATATCCAGAATAATTTCGTCCAGGCAGTCGTAATCCTGCGTAGTTTATCCGGATCGTCCCTCAGCTCTTCTGCAAAGAGGTTGAACAGGTACTGGTGTATGTAACCCCATAGCGCTAAATTCAATCTCATCGGTATGTACATTTCCTCAAGCCCGAAGGTAGGCACATGTATAGCGCCAACCCATCTGACATGATTCCAGAACTCCTCATCCCATTTACACTCCAATATCTTAAGCAGGAATTTTTGCTGTTTTGCCCTTCGAATATCAACGTATTGTTTGGATATCTTCCCTGTTTCATCCCGGAACCATTTGGACATCCATGGATCTTTTATCAGCTTTTCATAATATAAGTGATCAAGGATTGTCTTAAGGTTTGCCGCTATAATCTCCTTGGATTCCTTAATTGCCTCGGTATCCTTATCCGTAAAGCCCACACACTGAGCCATATACTCAAAACGCTTCATTATGTCTATACTGGTTTCCTTGTGAAGCTCCCATGCTTTTTTAAATTCAGGAATGTCTAAAACCGCTGTTTGCTTACCGGAAGACTCTTTCCTTTTTGCCTCCATAGGGTACATCTTCATATATGCATCTGACATAATTGACATAATACTCTTACTCTCCCTTTCTTAAAAATAGTTACAATTTCTATATCACAATATAAAAGCCTGATAAATCTACTCTGAAAGCGTTATTAAACAACAATTGTTACAGTTTGTCAATTATATTCTTTTCAATACCTTCTTTTCCGGCAAAAAAACCGGAAAAAAGTTGTATTATCTTTACTGTTTTACTATTATTTTACCTCTTTGGATATCACACCAAAGGCGTACTAAACTCATCTTAGTTATGTTTTTTGAAAGGAGAAGCTGAATCAATGACTGCAAAATTAATCAAAGGCACTGAAATCCGGGAACAGATTCTAGAGGAGATTACGGCCGAAGTAGCAGAAATAAAAGAAAAACATGGTGTTGTACCCGGGCTTGTAACTATCCTTATTGGTGAAAACCCTGCTTCCATGTCGTATATAACACTGAAGATCAAAACCGCCCACAGGGTTGGTTTTAAAGAAGTGCAGGATTCTCAACCAATTGACATTTCGGAAGAGGACCTTCTCGCCCTTATTGACAAATATAATAACGATGATTCAATCAATGGCATCCTTGTCCAACTCCCGCTTCCAGATCACATAAATGAAAAGAAAATCTTAAATGCTATCGACCCTGATAAGGACGTTGACGGCTTTCATCCCGTAAATGTAGGACGTCTTATGATTGGCGGTGACGAGGTTAAATTCCCACCATGCACACCAGCTGGTATTCAGGAGATGATTGTGCGTGCCGGAGTGGAGACAAGCGGAGCTGAGGTAGTCGTAGTAGGGCGTTCAAACATTGTGGGAAAACCAATTGCCAACATGATGCTTCAGAAAGGAAAGGGAGCTAATTCAACAGTAACAATTGTTCACACACGTACAAAGAATATGGCAGAACACTGCAAACGCGCAGACATCCTGATCGTTGCCGCAGGTGTTCCGGGTCTGGTAAAACCGGAGTGGATCAAGCCGGGTGCATGTGTAATAGACGTAGGCGTTAACAGGGTTGGTGAGAAGCCCAGCAAAAAGGACCCGAACAGAATGGTTGCAATCCTGAAAGGTGATGTTGATTTTGAAGCAGCCAAAGAGATTGCCGGCAGCATCACGCCTGTTCCCGGAGGTGTCGGCCCTATGACGATTACGATGCTTATGAAGAACACCCTCAAGTCTCTTAAATTTAAGCTGGGAATCTGATTAAAAAATAAAAAGGGCTGAGTGGCTTAATTTTCTATGGATAGAGAGTTAAATCACTCAGCCCTTTAACAGATGTTAAACGTATATTGTTAATATCCGGTTAATGATTATGTCCTCCACCCTCATCTTCCTCTTCATGCTCATGTCCTCCAGGGCGAGTTCCCATGTATACTGTTATTTCTGCACAATCACATAACTCGCCAGCACCAGTACAGTGGTAACAATTACACCCATCGGACGATGGTGGACATATACATGCATATTCCTCTGGATTCTTCTTAAAGGTCTTTTTACACTTTTTGGAACAGAAGTAATATCTATGCCCATCCTTCTTATACGTTTTAGCCCTGTCCTTATCAATCTGCATTTCGCAGACACGGTCTACTACCATTCCAACGCGACTTGCGAGCGCCAGATTCTTTATATAAGTAATCGATAAACCAAGTGAAAAAATAAAAATAAGTCCAAATGTTAAAACTTTTTTTCATTATTTTATACTGCACTCCATTAAGTTGTTGTGTTTTAAATTTCCTGGTAAGAAAACTCTGTCAAACCAGCGTTCTTTTTTGCATGCTCTATAGTCATATTTACTATGTTACCTCACGATCAAGGTCTATATAAATATTTTCACCTACTTCTTTAGTTTCACGTAGAATGGGGTCAATTCTTTATTGTTTACTGTTTTTTATAGACTACGAACCTGTTTTTGATATTAATTCGCCTTCTATATATCGGTGAATTATACCAGAAATTAATGTTTGATATGGAATACCCATTTCCATTGCTTTCTTCTGGATTCCTGTAAAATCATGCTCATAAAGACGAATTGTGATCCTCTTGTCCTTTTTAAATGTATTTTCTGCTGCGGCTTTAATGGCTTTTATTTCTTTTTTTGATGGTATGGAAAGTTTCATCTTCCCGCTTCTATAGACTTCTAAGATATTGCTTTCTTCCTTATCATATTTCATGCTACTCCTCCTGTTCTTTATGGTAATCATTAGTTGCTTTTCTATTTGGAATAATTGTTTTCAGAAATATATATTCTTTCTCAATTATATGTGGTACGAGATAAATATAGCCTTCAACGATAACAAAGTAGATTTTCTGGCCCGGGTATTTTCTTTGATCAGGGTGGTCAGATATTTTCCAAACATCGCCTTGCAACAAATGAAAAATTATCTGTTCAAAAGATATATTTCTTTCTTTCTTCAGCCATTCATTCTTTTCAGAATCCCATTCGTATCTCACAAGTTAACTGTACATCATTTGTATGTACAAGTCAAGCTGTGTTTTAATAAATCTACTTTAATCAAGAGTTGCGTTTTCTTCAAATCTAGAGTCCTTGATGCCCCATTTTAGCTTAAGTTCCATGAGTCCACAATAACAGCATGGGACGATGAAGATAGCTATCAGTACTACCGTCATTCCTCCTACAGTCGGGATTGCCATCGGTTTCATTACATCGGAACCACGTCCGGTTGACAGAAGAATCGGCATTAAGGCAACAATAGTTGTAGCTGAAGTCATTAGACAGGGGCGAATACGTTTCAGGCCTGCTTGAACGGTCGCTTCACGGATATCGGCAATTGACCCTATCTTTAGTTTCTTAAACGTTTGGTCAAGATAGGTTGCAATGACCACACCATCATCCACTGCAATACCGAACAATGCAATAAAGCCTACCCAGACTGCCACGCTGAGATTATAGTCAAAGATATTTAAAAGGATAAAACCACCTGCAAGCGAAACAGGTATTGCAAAGTAAATGAATAATGTTGTCGTTACTGACCTGAATTTTATGTAAAGTATGAAAAAGTTTATGAAAAGACATATTGGTAAAAGAATGGCCATACGCTTGTTAGCCCTTATCTGGTTCTCAAATTGACCTGCCCACTTTATGTAATAACCTCTGGGCAGTTCGAGTTCACCGGACGCAATCTTTGCCTCTACGAGTTTGCCGGCATCTTCAACCACGCTGACCTCATCACGCTCCCTCGTATTAAACGTAACGTATCCAACCATGAGAGCGTCCTCGCTCTTAATCATGGAAGGGCCGATTGTATACTCAATATCGCATACCTGTGTAATGGGGATTTGCGCCCCGGCAGGAGTTGGAATAAGTATCTTTGGCAACATCTCAAAATCATCCCTTATCTCCCTCATATATCTGATCCTCACAGGATAACGTTCGCGTCCCTCAACAGTCCATGTAATATTTTTCCCGCCAATGGCTACTTCTATAACATCCTGTACATCTTTTATATCTACTCCATATCTGGCAATTGCCTCACGGTCTATCTTAAATTCAATATATGGTTTACCAACTATGCGGTCGGCAATCACGTCAACTGCACCCGGCACCTGTTTTATAATTGATTCTAACTGCAAACCAATACGTTCAATCTCCTTTAAATCAGCGCCATATATCTTTGCCCCCATCATTGCACGCAGACCGGACTGGAGCATGATCACACGTGTTTGTATCGGTTGAAGCCACGTGGGTGCAACGCCGGGCATATCCGTAGCCTTACGTAATTCCTCAAGAATCTCATTCTTTGTGATAGTCCTCTCTTCCGACCATATTAAACCAAGAATACTTTTAGTCCACCCAGGAATGTACCAGTTCGAGTACCACCTCTCCACAGAAACATTTCTCCATTGGCTCTTTGGCTTCAGATTCACGATCGTCTCAATCATCGCAGTTGGAGCCGGGTCAAGCGCTGTGTCTGCCCTGCCCAATTTTCCAACAACCATTTCTACTTCCGGTATCTGCTTCATCAATAAGTCCTGCTTCTTCAAACCCGCCATTACCTCCGTCAGGCTCGCAGCAGGTAAAAACGAAGGCATGTATAGAAAGGAACCTTCATCCAGCGACGGCATAAATTCACGACCTATGCCCGGAAATTTGTGTTTAAGCGCAACCCAAGGGCTAAGTTTATTTAAATCCAACTTAACGTAACTCAAACTCTTTTCAATCGGATAAGCGACCCGACCCAAACCAAGCCAGATAAAGAATCCACAAAAGATTATAAATACAGGAATCATCAGGAAAATAACCTTGTGGGCAAGTATCCACCTAAGCGTGGGTTCATATACTGCATGTATACCACGAGAAATAACATTTTGCTGTATTGGTTTGAGACGCTCCCTGCTCATCACATATATAAGAGAACCGATTAGCAAGCCTCCTGCCATTGAAGATATCCATGCAGTAGATACGCTAATAGTCTCGTATCTACCAAATATCAGATACCTGATTAAGAACAATAAGCATATCCCGGAAACACCACCAAGAATTACTGAAGTCTTCTTTCGCCAATTCGTTTCCCTTAAAAACAGATTACATAGCACCGGTACAATCGCAATGGCAATGATAACCGAAGCAAACAGGGCAAATGTCTTTGTGTATGCCAGCGGCTTAAAGAGCTTGCCCTCCTGACTCTCCATAAAGAACACGGGAATAAATGAAACTATTGTAGTAGCTACCGCAGTAATGATGGCGCCGCTTACCTCTTTACCTGCTTCATATATAACCTCCAGACGCGGCTTGGAACCATCAGATTCCGTCAGATGGCGGTAAATGTTCTCAGTCATTATTATGCCCATATCCACTAATGTTCCGATAGCAATGGCTATCCCTGAAAGTGACATGATATTTGAATCGACACCAAGTCTATACATTGCTATGAATGCAATAATTATGGCAAGCGGCAGGGTTAAGGCTACCAGGAGAGAACTTCGGACATGTAACAGGAAGATAGTTATAATAATTATGGTAATTATGACTTCTTCCGTAAGCGCTTTTTTCAGAGTACCAATAGTTTCATTAATAAGCTGCGTCCTGTCGTAAAACGGAACTATATGTACACCGTCCGGCAGACCGGGTTCTATCTCTCTAATCTTTTCCTTCACCTTCCTAATGACTCTTAAAGGATTTTCCCCATACCTCATTGTCACGACGGCGCCCGCAACCTCTGCCCCCTCCTTGTCCAGTGCCCCGCGTCTGAAATCAGGCCCGAATGTTACGGTGGCAACATTTTTTACATACAGTGGAGTGCCTTCTGTTGATTTAACTACAATGTTCTCTACATCCTTAACGGTCTTAATAAAACCTACACCACGAATGATATATTCCATTCCATAATTCTCTATGACCTTGGCGCCCACATCTATATTTGATCTTTGTACGGCAGTATAAATATCCGATAACATTACCCTGTGTGCACGCATCTTGTCCGGGTCTACATCAATCTGGTATTGCTTTACGAAACCTCCGACTGATGCTACTTCAGATACGCCTTCTGCCGCATTCAACTGATATCGCACGTACCAATCCTGCAACGAACGCAGCTCTCCCAGATCATGGGTGGATCTTACTAAACCAGCGCCTCCCAGTGGACACGTTCCCGGATCACTAAAGACACGCTTCAGTACTAATTTGTGGCCATGCTCCGGGCAATCACCAGCCTTATCGAATGCTATCGAAAAATCATCAGGACAAACAAAAATACCACCGCTGTGATCCGGACAGTAGTAACCATTTTCAATCGTGTACCAGAAAACCTGCCCGAGCGCGGTAGCGTCCGGCCCGAGCACCGGCACTACTCCTTCAGGCAACCATCTTGCTGCAACATTGAGACGTTCCAACACCCTTGAACGTGCCCAGTAGAAATCTATCTTGTCCTTGAATATGACGTAAATTACGGAGAAACCAAACCCTGAATATGAGCGAACCACCTTAACACCGGGGACCCCTTCCATGCTGATGGTTAACGGGTATGTGACCTGGTCTTCCACAGTCTGTGGATCACGCCCGGGCCAATCGGTGAAGACTATTGACTGGTTTTCACTGATATCAGGAATTGCGTCTACCGGTATGTTCTTTATACAATAATAGCCCGATCCTATAACCAACAGGGCTATGACGAGAACAATAAACGTATTTTCCAGACAAAATCTTAGCAGTCTGTTAATCATGGTATCTTTTTAGACCTAACTTAATATGGTGGCATGGACAAACTTGTTTGTCCGTGCTTTAGTTTTTAACAGCAAAATTACCCGAAAGAATGCCCAAGGGCGAACAATAATGAAGGTGAACATCTTATTCAAAATCATTCTCAAGCAAAGATGACGAAGAACATGGACAATCTTGTTTGTCCGTGCCACCCTACACTATACTCTAATCATTCTTCGTTAATAGATTCTTATGGCAGTTCTTCTTTAACCGAGCCGCACTTGAGCATTGCAGACCCGTAATAAGGATTAAGAGTTCCTTTCTCTTTTTGCAGCCATGAGGCATCAACCATGGGACAATAATAAACGTATGCCTTTTCAGCACCCTCAATCTTCCCTTGAAATTCTTTCAGATAGTTGATCATTGACCGGCTTAAGCCTTTAAATTTCTCCCGGGCCTTTTCAAGTTCCATTCCCTTTATCTCATTCGCACTATCTTCTATCTTACCGGCAATTTCAGACAATCTTTTAAATAAACCTTCTGATATATCAATATCCATATCCCTGACTTTTCTGGAATTACTGATAATTAAATCCAGATTTTCATTAATATTTTCTACCGAATCGTTTGCAAGTCTTGTTGCAACCGCATAATAATTATTAAGAACATGTCCCATTGCCTGTTTCAATTCTGGCGCTTCAATTGCTTCCGTTAAAGGATGCTTGTGCTCATGTTTATGCCCTTCATCCTTTTTTATAATTGGCTTCTCAAAAGTAGAACCTTCAGGAAACAACAGGCTGGGTTTGCCAAGCAATTGCATTTGTGAATCGACAAGGAAAGCCCCGCTTGTCACAACCTTTTCATCTTCACTCAAACCTGAGACCACGGGATAGTATTCATCTGACTTTGAACCAACAATCACTTCTCTTGGAACATAATTACCTTCTTCCTTCTCTACATAAACAATATTGCGTTTTCCCGTAAATAGCACAGCACTATGTGGAACTGCAAGGACACCCATATCACCTTTTGTCTTTATTTTAAGACTTCTTTGACATACAGGACATTCACCGGAAGAACCAGGCTGATCACCAACATGTTCTGAGCAAACATACACCGGTTTTTCTCCCTGAACCCCCTCAGCTTCCTCCTTAGTAAGCTCCATTCCACACATAGAACAACTTCCGGCAGACCCGTCAGAAGCTGATCCCTGGCATTGCATAGGGCATTCATATTGTGGTTGTATCAAGCCCGGAACAAACACACCCATTCTCCCTCCAACGGGTTCAAGCTTCATTCCACACTCCGGGCAGTTATCCTGCTTATCTGATAAAACGTCCGGATGCATAGGACACATGTATTTCCCTCTGATCTTCGGATCAAAGATAACTCCTTCACTGCCGAGTTTAATCTTGAATTTTGCATTAGCATACATGCCGGGTTTAAGCTTTCCATCCAGGTTATCCATATTGACACGAACCTTAATAGTCCTTGTCGTTTCGTTTAGAAACGGGTCTACAAAGACAACTGTTCCGTGAAAAATCTCTCCGGGATAAGATTCAGTAACAACCTCGATGTCCTGACCGTACCTTATCCAGGGAATATCATACTCGTAAATATCAAGATACAGCCACACTCGACTCAAGTCAGCTATAGTAAAAAGCCTGTCTCCCGTCTTGAAATACATACCCTCAAAGGCCTTTTTGTTGATTACAGTCCCGCCCATAGGCGCATAGAT
>PVMS01106192.1_pt1 | contig 10233 bp, 11 predicted proteins | sample 1853461 | NCBI WGS metagenome assembly PVMS01 (sample SAMN08582032, study PRJNA380276) | Marine sediment metagenome, whole genome shotgun sequencing project. | isolation source: ocean sediment barecode stripped | collected 2017
ATTGAATTTTTCCATGTATTCAGACATATCAATTTTTATCAGTGCCTTATCATCATTAAACAGGAATTCTGTCAGCGCTTTGGCAAGTTCGGTTTTTCCCACTCCTGTTGGACCAAGAAAAAAGAAGGAACCGATTGGTCTGGTCCGGGCCTTTAAACCGGCACGCGATCTTCGAATAGCCTTTGAAATCGCTTTTATCGCCTCATCCTGAGCAATCACTCTCTCATGAATTTCTTCTTCCATACGCAACAGCTTTTCGGACTCTTTGTCTTCAAGTCTTGAAAGTGGAATTCCTGTAATTTTCGAAACAGTATAAGCAACGTCGTCCTCTTCTATAAGCGGGGTGTCTTTTTGCTGGTTAGCACGCCATTTTTCACTAAGATTCTCATAAAGTTTCATGATTCTGTCTTCTTCGCTTTTGACAGACGCTCCTTTTTCAAAATCATGAAGCTTTACATATAGATTTTTTTCTTTGTTAAGTCTTTTCAGCTCCTTCTCAAGTTCTCGCAGCTCAGGAGGCATCGTATATCTTTTCAGTTTAATGCGAGCACCGGTTTCATCCATTATATCAATCGCTTTGTCAGGAAGATATCTATCACTTATATACCTGTCAGACAGGTTAACACAGGCCCTTATCGCCTCATTACTTACCTTGATTTTATGATGAACTTCATAACGGGTCTTTAATCCATCCAATATCTTAATGCTTTCATCTAATGATGGCGGCTGTAAATATATAGGCTGAAAACGCCGTTCAAATGCTCCGTCTTTTTCTATATATTTTCTGTACTCATCAGGTGTAGTGGCCCCTATGCACTGAATCTCACCCCTGGAGAGAGCTGGCTTCAACATATTTGAGGCATCAATGGAGCCTTCAGCCGCTCCCGCACCCACCAGTGTATGCAGCTCATCAATAAACAATATAACGTTTTTAGTCTGAACAATTTCTTTCATAACTAGTTTAAGGCGTTCCTCGAACTGTCCTCTATATTTTGTTCCTGCAATGAGAGCACCAAGATCCAGACTTATTATTTTCTTTCCATTAAGGTTTTCAGGGATGTCTTCTGCTACAATTTTCTGAGCAAGACCCTCCACAATTGCTGTCTTACCAACTCCTGACTCACCTATTATTACAGGATTATTCTTCACCCTTCGCGCCAGAATCTGGAGAACTCTTTCTATCTCTGTTTCTCTACCAATCACAGGGTCAAGCTTTCCTTCTTTTGCAAACTTAGTCATATCCCTGCCAAATTCGTCAAGTGCTGGAGTATGAGTTTTCTTTTCTTTTGCCCCGGCCTGGGTTTTCCTGATAGATAAATTAATCGCCAGCTGTCTGACCCCTAAAAGGTTTGCTCCCAGACTCCGCAATATTTTTCCGGCTATTCCGGACTCTTCTCTAATTAATCCAATAAGAAGATGTTCGCTGCCTATATAGCTGTGTCCCAGAAGTCTCGCCTCTTCAACAGCAAGTTCTAAAACCTTTTTAGCTCTTGGAGTAAATGGAATATCACCAAATGTAAGAATATTTGAACCAGTGGGAAGATTTCTTTCGATTTCCATACGCAGTTCATCAACTGAAAGTCCCATCTTCTTCAAAATGACCATCGGCAGGCTGTCTTCATCCCTGAGAATACCAAGAAGCAAGTGTTCTGTTCCGAGATAATCATTCTGCCGCTTTTCAGCTTCCTCACGAGCAAATATTATTACTTTTCTGCCTCTTTCAGTGAACTTTTCAAACATTAAAGACTCCTGATAAACTTATTTTTATCCTATTAGTTGTATCTTGTCAATGTTAAGTAAAATAAAGTGAAATCCTCTCTAATTATTATAACGGAAATATACATAAATTACTTGAGAGAGATTAGGAGTTTGGGAGTCTGGAAGGAGACAGCTATAATCTATTTGCCTTTTTTGTCAGTAAATATTTCTTCTATTTCCTTTTTAAATTCTTTAATATCTTTAAATTGCCTGTAAACAGAGGCAAATCTCACATAAGCAATTTCATCTATACCCCGGAGTTCATCCATGATCTGCATACCGATTATGGAACTCGGTATTTCTTTTTCCCCTGCTGCCTGAAGATTTTTTTCGATTTTAGTTACGAGTGCTTCTCTTAATTCGAGACCGACAGGTCTTTTTTCACATGCCCTTTCGAGTCCCTGCAGGATTTTTTGTCTGTCAAAAGGCTCCCTTCTGTTATCTTTTTTTATAATGTGAGGCAATATATTTTCCAGTCTTTCATAGCCTGTAAAACGTCCTTCACACTTTAGACATTCACGACGCCGTCTTATTACATCTCCATCCTTACTTTGTCTGGAGTCAATAACCTTATCTTCGAGGTGATTACAAAAAGGACATCTCATAATAGAAGAAGCAACATAGTTTAACTAAAAGAACATTAAAAGACAGCTAAATTTCTATATCACCATATACCGGAAATTTCTTGCAAAGTGTTCTGACCTTTTTTCTGATTTCGGTAATAGTTGCATGATTATCATGATTGTTCAGGACTTTAGCAATCATTTCGGCAATGATTACCATTTCAGGTTCTTTCATGTTTCGGCTAGTCACAATCGGACTTCCTACACGTATGCCACTTGTAATGGCAGCAGACTGCTTGTCAAAAGGAATTGAATTTTTATTTACCGTGATTCCTGCTAAATCAAGGGCTGCTTCAGCCTCTTTACCTGTTATTTCTTTGTCTGTGAGATCAACAAGCATTAAGTGTGTGTCTGTACCTCCAGAAACAATTTTAATGCCTTTACTCATGAGAGCGTCAGCAAGTTCCTTTGCATTCCTGATAATCTGCAGCTGATAACGCTTAAACTCATCCGTCAATGCTTCTCTAAACGCCACCGCCTTTGCAGCAATAACATGCATCAGCGGACCGCCCTGTATACCGGGAAACAACGATTTATCAATCAGTCTGGCATATTCGGATTTACACATAACCATTCCGCCTCGCGGACCTTTAAGCGTTTTATGGGTAGTGGATGTAACAAAGTCTGCATATGGAATCGGAGATGGGTGATTGCCTGTAGCTATAAGACCGGCGATATGAGCTATATCAGCCAGAAGATATGCCTTCACTTCCTTTGCAATTTCAGACATAATTTTAAAATCAATAATTCTTGAATATGCACTTGCACCGGCAAGAAGCATTTTAGGTTTATATTTTTTAGCAAGTTTTCTAATATTTTCATAGTTAATCAGACCTGTCTTTTTATTTACCCCATAGAAGTATGTCTTATACAACAACCCTGAGAAATTGATCTTCATTCCATGTGAAAGATGGCCTCCATGATTCAGGTTCAGACCAAGTATTTTATCACCAGGCTTAAGCACAGAAAAATATACCGCCATATTAGCCTGTGTTCCTGAATGAGGCTGAACATTCACATGCTCAGCGCCGAAAAGTTCTTTGGCCCTTTCAATGGCCAGAGTTTCAACTATGTCGGCATATTCACAACCACCATAATATCGTTTGCCTGGATATCCTTCCGCATATTTATTGGTAAATACAGAACCCTGGGCTTCCAGCACTGCAGTGCTTGCATAGTTTTCGGAGGCAATAAGAACAATTTTGTCCTGTTCACGTTTCAGTTCTTCAACTACAGCATTATAAATTTCAGGATCGTTCTTTTTCAGCTCAGTCAATTTCATAGTCATTTCAGTTTTGATTCTATCGCCTTGATTTTGTCAAGCCTGACTTGGTGACGCCCGCCCTCATAGTCAGTGGTAAACCATGTTTTCACTATTGCCCTGGCTGTTTCGCCGTTAATAATTCTTCCGGGCAGTACAAGCATGTTAGCATCATTATGCATTCTGCTCATTTTTGCGGAATAATCCTCCTGACATAAGGCAGCCCTGACACCCGGAAATTTGTTAGCAACGATCGACATCCCGATTCCGGTTCCGCATATCAGGATTCCCCTGTCTACAGTTCCGTTTGAAACAGATTCAGACACCTTTTCACCAAAGTCAGGATAATCTACCGATGATTCATCCTTTGTACCGAGATCCTCCCACTCAACAGAAAGTTCATCAAGAACAGGCAAAATCTGGTTCTTCATGGCAACTCCGGCATGATCACAACCAATCGCTACTTTCATACAACCTCCAGCAATGAAATAATTATTAAAAGTGTTCCAGAACTAGTTCATTCAATAATATAGAGAAATATGTCCAGAAGTAGGATTATATTATCAACCTTACTACTGTAAGTCAAGGATACTAATACAAAAGTCTGTTATAATTCGATTATGCCAAAAATCGGTCTTACAGGTAATTTCGGGATGGGTAAAACTACTGTTTTAGAGATGTTTAATAATATGGGTGCTTACACTGTCAACATCGATGATCTGGTCCATGATATTCTTAAAAAGCAATCAGTTGTGAAAAAAATCGTCCAAACCTGTGGCGATGATATACTGACCAATAATTCAAAGAAGCTATCTATAAATAAGAAACGTATGGCACAGGCTATTTTCAATAACACTGAGAAGAGAAAGGCTGTTGAACAAATTATTCATCCTGAAGTACTAAAATCGATGGGGAAAATAGAAGCAAAACTTGTTCGCAAAGATCCGCTTTCGATTATTGTATTTGAAGTACCTCTTTTATTTGAGGCAGGATACAAAAAACATTTTGATAAAACAATAGTGGTCTACACTAAACAGAACACAGCTATCAGAAGACTGATAAAAAAAGGGTTTTCAAGAGATGAAGCTTTGAAGCGACTTAAAGCACAGATGCCTATCACAAAAAAGAAGAAAATGTCCGACTTTTCGATAGACAATGATGGCGATCTTGGGATAACAGAAAAAAAAGTTAATCGTATTTTTAATAAAATTACTGCCGGATAAAAAGGCGCTTATTCTAAAAACTCTTTGCGAGCTACCAAGAGGAAAACCCGCCCGTTCTGTTTCAGGTGACCGGCATTCATTTCAGCATGTTTGCCTTGTCCAAAAAATATATCAACGCGCCCGTGGTCACGAATAGCTCCTCCTGTATCCTGCACTAAAGCAAATCGCCTAACAGGTTTCCAGTCTTTGACTTTTCCATCTGCAAACTCAGGCAATTCTGTTTCGATAAATGCCAATCCTCCAGCCGGAACAATTCGTTTGTCCATAGCAATCGACCTTATCGGTGTCAGAAGAACATCAATATTACCAAAAGGACCATTTTCAGCTTCACGAAAAAAAACATAACTCTGGTTGTAATTAAGAACACCACGCACTTGATCCGGATTGCTGTACAGATAGGATTTGATAGACTGAAGGCTTATTTCTTCTGGTAATATTTTGTCTCGCAGGATCGAGCCTATGGAATTATAAGGATGTCCGTTTTTCTGGTCATAATTAACACGTTTCAGACTACCGTCCCGCAATTTAATAACACCTGACCCCTGTATTTGCAGAAAGAATAATTCAATTTCAGATACATATGCAATCGGTCTTGCACGGCCACTGAGAGATAGCCCATAAACTATCTCATCCCTATTATCATAAGGAACTAATCGACCACCTTCCAGCTTTCCTACTATTGTCTCATTGATCCAGTTTTCAGAAAACTGCCCTAAATCTACTTCAACTATATCGTCAGGTGTTTCATACAGTGGTTCCGTAAAATCCTCGTCAGGCCAAAGGCTCCCTTTAATCACCGGTTCATAGTATCCAGTAAAAAAAGCATTTCCCTCTGTGTTTCTGCTTTCGAAAAAAAGAAACCTTTTCTTCAATTCATTCGATAAATCATTATCTCTGTGGTTTTGAATAATATTTAGAAACAGCTTCATTGAGGCAATCATTTCTTCTGGAGAATAAACATATTCTCCATAGTAGAAATCTTTATCTAAAGGAAGTTGTTCGTAATAGCTAATCGACCGTCCTACTGCAATTTCGATCCCGTCATAATTCATGTCATCCGACCAGTCGAGTGAAGATACCTGCCATAAAGAAAGCTGCTGAAGAGATGGCTCAGGCAGAGGTTTGACAAACAGAGAACAACCGGACGATACAGAAATTAATAAAAATAATGATATGCTGACAAGCAGATATTTATTATATATCGCTTTCATAGCATATATAATTACGTTAAATCTTCGAAATGAGTCAGTCTTTTAAATCCTATAAAGCGGCTTTCGATTTCTTTATAGTCCAATGTTTTGATTTTGTCGAGACTGAATGCTTCAACATTATAAGAAGCCATGACACTGCCGAATATAATCGCTTTTCTTATATTCGACTCTTCAAAATTCATGGTACTTGTAAGGTATCCCATAAATCCGCCTGCAAAGCAGTCACCTGCACCGGTTGGGTCAAAAACTGATTCAAGTGGATATGCGGGGGCAGAAAATATTTTTTTGTCCTTAAACATAAGGGCGCCATATTCACCCTGCTTTATAATTAGTGTCCTGGGACCATACGACATGATAATGTTTGCTGCAGTTACAAGATTCGGATTTCCTGACAGTTCTCTGGCTTCACTATCATTAATGAGAAGTATATCAACCATTTTAAGTGTTTCGAGAAGGGAATCCTTTTTGCCCTCGATCCAGAAATTCATCGTATCACAAGCAACCAGGTCAGGATTCTTCACCTGTTTAAGCACATCCCTCTGCAGATCAGGGTCTATGTTTGCAAGAAACACTACTTTCTTTTCCTTATAAGTTTCGGGAAGCTTCGGTTTAAACGACTGAAATACGTTAAGCTGTGTGTCGAGTGTACGGGCTTCATTTAATTCATATCCGTATTCTCCCTTCCACCTGAAAGTCTTTCCCTCAGCCTTCTCGATTCCTTCAATGTTAATATTGCGGCTTTTCAGAAACAGCAGGTGCTTTTCCGGGAAATCAGTGCCCACAACAGCTACAATTGATACATCTGTGAAATAACTGGCTGCAGTCGAAAAATAAGTAGCTGATCCACCAAGTACTTCATCAACTTCACCAAAGGGTGTTTTTACTGAGTCAAATGCAACTGAACCTACCACAAGCAAAGACATTAATTACCTCCGTATTATTCAGGGATCTGATTTATTGTTTTTATGTGGTTCAAATATTACTTTAATAGATTTTTTTGCTTCTGCTACGAGCTGAAACCCTCTTTGTCCTTCATCGAGTGACAATCTGTGAGTAATCATATCATTCAACCTGACTTTACCGCTGCTCAAAAGATTTAATGCAGATTCAAGATCAGAAGGACTCGCGCCATATGAAGTCATCAGGGTGATTGCATTTCGCCAGAGATCGTTAATCGGAACAGGCACCATTATATCAGGTTCAGGCACAGCAAAAAATAATACCGTTCCACCTCGGTCAACACATTTCAGGGCCAGAGTTGAGGCTGTAATCGCCCCGGCACAGACAATAACAACATCCGCAAGTCTGCCTTCATTAAGTTCCATCAGCCGCTCCGGAACTTTGTCATCCGCATTTATCACAGCATCTGCGCCAAATTGCAATGCAGCATTCAGGCGATGTTCAGTGATATCAGATGCAATTATTCGTCCGGCCCCAAAAGCTTTGGCAAGTGAAATATGAATAAGTCCGGATATGCCACTTCCGATTACCATAACAGTCTGCCCGGATTTAACACCTGCAAGACTCTGTCCCCTGAAAACACAGGCTAATGGCTCGATAAACGTTCCATCTTCATAGGACATCGTATCAGGCAGAACATAAACGCCGCACTCAACATTAATTGATGGTATTCGTATATATTCCGAAAACCCACCGGGGTCATAATTAGTTCTACGCAATGTATCACATGCAGTGTGATGTCCGTTGAGACAGTAAGAGCATGTATTACAGGGCACATGGTGTGAAACAAATATCCTGTCACCTTCTTTATACCTGTCAACGCCCTCACCTACTTTAATAATTTCACCGGCAATTTCATGCCCAAGAACGCGGGGCGCCTTCTTGATACGATACCACTCCATAACATCGCTTCCACAAATGCCACTTGTGAAAACTTTCACCAGCAATTCACCTGCGCCAATTTTTGGTACAGGCATTTCCTCAACCCTGACATCATTGTTGCTGTAATACATTAAGACACGCATAATTTAAACCCTTACTTCTTCCTGTTTTTCACTTCCCTGAATATTTCATTGGCTTCTTTTGGATTAGCTTTTTTATGAATTACAGCATGTAAAGCCTTCATCATAGCAACAGGATGCTTGTGCTGCCATACATTCCTGCCCAGGTTAATGCCTATAGCGCCTTTTTGAATGCCATCGTGTACAAAGTTAAATACATCAAGCTCTGTTTTGCATTTAGGCCCTCCGGCCATGACTACAGGCACCGGGCAGCCAGATGTGACCTTTTCAAAATCTTCACACCAGTAAGTCTTTACAACCCTTGCGCCGAGTTCGGCAGCAATTCTGCAGCATAAAGAGAGGTATCGGGCGTCCCTTTTTGCCAGTTCCTTTCCCACAGCAGTAACTGCCATTACCGGTATGCCGTAATTTTCACATTCATCAACAAGTTCACCAAGATTTAACAGTGACTGTTGCTCATACTTACTACCAACAAAAAATAGACATGCCCACAGCAGATACATTTAACCGCAGGGCTTCTTCTACAGATGTCGTAAGCCCTTCATTTGCAAGGTCCTCTCCGATTACACTAGTACCGCCAGATACTCTGAGAATAACAGGTTTACTCTTTACAGGATCTATTGCATTCCTCAATACGCCTCTTGTAACAAACAGGGCATCTGCATAGGATACGAGCGGCTTAATTGTCTCTCCCGGTTTTTCAAGACAACTGGTAGGCCCAAGAAAATATCCATGATCTATCGGCAGAAAAAAGCACTTTCCATCCGGTTTAATTAATTGTGCAAGACGGTTCTTCATTCCCCAATCCATAATAATTCCTCCTTTTACATTAGTAAGTTAATATCAAATCAAAACATTCAAGTAAATTGTTATTTCTTCTTGTATTGTTCGGCGCCTTTTTTCAACTTCAGGGTCTCATCGATCATCATAACGAATTTCATATATCTCACCCCGAACTTAATCAGTTCTATTTCATCGTTTCTGATCTTTTCCACTGTCTCTTCTTTAAGATCAAAGATATTGAGAAAGTTGCTCTCAAAAATATATTTTCTGAACCTGTCGATGTCATAACTTGCCATATAAAACTGAAACTGTTTACTCTCATCAAGAGGCCGCTGCCCGGGAAGGTTTTTTCTTAAAAGAAGGCCTTTCCATTCCCTATCGACATCATCGTATCTGTCAACTTCCTGGTTTTCCCTCCATGACTCTATTGTCCACTCTTTTTTCTCATCATATCCATAGCAATGAGGCTCTTTAATAAAGAAATAGAATTCTTCCTCGTAATTACCATCCTTACCTTCCTTCTTAACGGTTCCCTGCCCAACAGGATAATATCGGCAGTTTGCTGGTCTGTCCGAATAAACCGAACATCCTTCATCGGTCAAAAAAGAACATCTTTTCTTATTATCATCAGACATTTTAAGAATTGCATACGGATGAGATGATTTTTCATCGATTTTCATGTATGTATATTCATCCAGAAACTCAGACGAGGAAATTCCAAGCCTTTTCTTCAAACATACCACGTCATAAGGCGTCAGAAGTATTTCTATATCACTGCAGCAGTGAGTAAAACATTTAATATCTTTATGGCACCTGAACCTGAACTTCTTCTCCAAAGTGTGTTTTTCAGGCACAACAACATCCATTTGGCTCATTTTCGAATCTCCTTAACTTTGATTACTGAATTTTATTTAACGTCCGTGTATAGAGTCAGCTTTTGTCACTGGATTCTCCGATCCTGGTACGAGTCGATTCCGACAAGTCAGAGAATGACAGAAATTTGAGTTATTTTATAAAGAAATTTTAATTATACCAATATTACAGTTTTTAAATCCAAAGCAGTGTTGAGCGATATCCCTGCATCAGGAGAACTCACTATTATTTATTGTGACACTTTTGACACAAGTCGAATAAACTTTCAACCTCATATTCCCAGAGATTAGGGAAACTCGATGCATGAGAATTGTGGCAGCTTGCACAAACCAGCTCTTCTCCCTTTCTCAGAGGATCAGGGTAGCCACGTGTAGGGTGACCTTCAGTAGAAAAAGCATCACCAAGCACATGTTTCCCTGTTGCTCTGTCAGCGTGACAAGCCACACATAATTCCCATGATTGCTTCAATAAATAAAAGGGGTAACCACATGGATCTGATTACCCCTTTTATTTATTGAA
>PVMS01025833.1_pt1 | contig 10232 bp, 10 predicted proteins | sample 1853461 | NCBI WGS metagenome assembly PVMS01 (sample SAMN08582032, study PRJNA380276) | Marine sediment metagenome, whole genome shotgun sequencing project. | isolation source: ocean sediment barecode stripped | collected 2017
TTGACGGAGTTAATTGGGGTTACGGTAAAGATGTCCAGGACTATTGTAGAAAATATATATGCCGGATCAAAGTTCTTGACCATAAAGGGAAAAGCTGCGGCGATTTATTTAAAAGAATCTTATTCTAAAGCGGAAATAGAAGACCAGGACAAACCTTTAATATCGGAAGGGATGGGGTCCGCAACCCTAAATGGCAAGCAGAGTCCTGTAGATGATATACTAAATGAAGGCATAATAGTTTTAGAAGATGAGATTATCACAAAAGGAAGCCCGGAAACTGTAGAATCTGATATTGACCATCCTCAGATAGTTGTGGAACAGTCAAAGTTGCAGGGATTGGAGAAATTCTTCCCGAAAAAAGAATTTATACATAAGAACTATAATATGCCTTCTACCGATCTGCTGGACCCTAAAGTGGAGTCGGGTATAGAAGTAGACAGAAATGCTGTTTATGAGAAGGCAAAATTAATAGAAGACAAATTAAAAGATTTTGGTGTGTCGGGAAAAGTTACCGAGATAAGGCCCGGGCCTGTAATTACGATGTTTGAGTATAAACCCGCGCCCGGGATCAAGATTAATAAGATAGCAGCACTTGAAAACGATTTGGCTATGGGTCTTAGCGCGCTCAGTATAAGAATAGTTGCGCCTATTCCCGGAAAGGATGTTATAGGCATAGAAGTGCCAAACGCAAAAAGGGAATTGGTTGTGCTTAGAGAGCTCCTCGAGGATCCTGAGTTCTCAAAGAGTGAATCCATGTTAACACTCGCATTGGGCAAGGACATTGCGGGGCTTCCGTTTTATATGGATCTTAGAAAGGCGCCTCATCTTATGATTGCCGGAACCACAGGGTCGGGGAAAAGCGTTCTGCTAAACGCTGTGATCACAAGCATGCTTTATAAAGCAAGCCCTTATGAGCTTAAATTTATAATGATCGACCCTAAGATGCTTGAGCTCTCTGTGTATGAAGATATCCCTCATCTGTTGCACCCGGTAGTTACAGAGCCTAAAAAGGCTGCCGCCGCTCTAAGGTGGGCAGTGCAGGAAATGGATAATAGGTACAGGATTCTTTCTGATGAAGGGGTCAGGGATATTGAGACTCATAATAGAAATGTTAAAAGATTAAATAGGGAGGATAAATGGGAAAAGATCCTTCCTTATATTGTAATCGTACTCGATGAGCTTGCGGACCTGATGATGGTTGCTCCGAGCGAAATAAAAGAGTCTATTACTAGGCTTTCTCAAAAGGCGCGTGCTGCCGGAATTCACTTGATAGTTGCCACGCAGCGTCCTTCAGCGGATATTGTTGCCGGGCTTATCAAGGCTAACTTTCCCGCTAGAATTTCTTTCCTTGTTTTCTCCAAAATTGATTCAAGAATAATCTTGGATGCAGGTGGGGCGGAAAGATTACTCGGAAAAGGGGACATGCTCTTTTTGGAACCCGGGACTTCTAAACTCTTGAGGCTTCAGGGCGCGCTTATATCAGATGAAGAGAGAGAGGGAATTACAGAGTTTGTAAAATCCCAGGGACAGCCTCACTACAATGAGGAAATTACCTATGTTGAAGAGAAAGAAGGGGCAGATGAGCTTGATGATGAGAGAGATGAACTTTACTTCAAAGCCTTAAGGACAATTGCGGAGTCAGGGCAGGCATCGATATCCATGCTGCAGAGAAAGCTCAAAATAGGTTATAACAGGGCAGCACGTATTGTTGAACTCATGGAAAAAGAAGGGGTTGTGGGTCCTCAGGAAGTTGCGGGTAAACCAAGGGAAGTTTTTATAGATCCAAGTCAAGTTGATGAGAGGCAATAAAATTGAAGAAGGCGCTAACTCTATTTCTTATATTACTTTTATTCTCGATTGATGGGTTTTCAAACGAAGAGGGCAATCTGGGCTCTGTAATAGATGGGATCCAAAAAAAATACGAACAGATAAACAACTTTCATGCGGTATTTATCCAAGAAACCGAAGTAAAAGCTCTAAATAAGGTGCAGAAAGCCGACGGTGAGGTCTGGTTTAAAAAACCCGGCAAAATGAGATGGAATTATGATACTCCTCATAAGGATCAGATTGTATCTGATGGGAAGACCCTTTGGTTTTACGATGAAGAGGAAGGGCAGGTTATAGAAACTCCGCTTAACCAAGTATCTCAAACCCAGTCCACTACAACACTACTTTCAGGTCTCGGCAATATAAAGAAGCTCTTTAATGCCAGTTTTACTGAGCCCGGAGATATTAGCCCGAACGGCAGTTATTTGATAGATCTCGTGCCCAAGGGGGACGAGGAATACAATAAAGTCACAATATCTGTGAATAAAAAGGACATGATGGTCAACACCATTTATTTATATGATCCGTTCGGTAACCTGACAACCATGAAGTTAGAAGATATTAAGGTAGACGGCGAGGTATCTGACTCGCTATTTGATTTTAAGGTGCCCTCTGGGGTTGAAGTAGTAAAACCTCCATCCTTCCAATGATTTGTTGCAAATATCTTTTGCTCTACTCCCCCTTTAGTCAACCTCGGTTTAAGTTGGAATTATGAAGAAGGTAATGCTTCTTGGCCATTTTGATGACCTCCTATATATAGGGTTTCCTTGACCTCCCCCCAGAGAACTGGACCAGCTATAAGTAGAGAAATCCGGCAAAATAACACTATATAACAGGAGGTATTTTGCCATGAAGAAGTCTAGGTTCACCGAGGAGCAAATAGCGTTTGCATTAAGGCAGGCGGAGAGTGGCACAAAGGTATCCGAGGTATGCCGCAAGAGGGGAGTAGCAGAGGCACATTCGGCACTTGATAATATAGGAGTATACGAAAAAGCATTTAAAAGAGTCAATCTCTAATTTACGCGGTACAGCTTTGGGGTGAGGCTCAGGGTTGTTTTGCTAGCTTAATTCTACTGGCTTCTTAATGGGGAGCAGTATACTTTATACAAAAGACTAAAATTCTAAGATAAGAACTGTAATTTCGGAATTAAATCTGATTATCGGTCTATCTCACCAAGTACGATGTCAAGACTTCCGATTGAGGCTATTACATCCGCTACAAGGCTTCCTTCGACCATCCGCGAAAGGGCCTGCATGTTAACAAAAGAAGGTCCTCTGACTCGCATTCTATACGGTTTGCCCGAGCCGTCACTTATTAAGTAATAAGAGAGCTCTCCTTTGGGATTTTCCACTGCGTGCTGCACTTCTCCAGCAGGGGGTTTAAACCCTTCATATACGATCACGAAATGTCTGATCAGCGATTCCATTCTAGTATAAGTAAGTTCTTTCTCCGGGAGAACAATATCGGGGAGATCTGCAATATAAGGTCCGTCAGGTAGGTTGTCTATAGCCTGCTGTATAATCTTCAAGCTTTGGTGCATCTCCTCCATTCTACATAGGTAGCGGGAATAAGCATCTCCTTCATTTGCAATGGGGACTTCAAAATCATAATTCTCGTATCCTAAATAAGGGGTGGCTTTTCTTACATCATAGGGTACTCCGCTCCCTCTGAGAGCAGGGCCGGTAAGCCCTAAATCAACAGCGTCCTCAGCGCTTATTACGGCAACTCCCTTTGTCCTTTCTATCCAAATGCGGTTTCTGGTAAGGAGGTTCTCAACCTCAGTTAGCGTTGTGGGGAATATTTTAAGAAAATTTCTTACCATTTCTTCAAAGCTATCAGGAAGATCAAGCGGTAGCCCGCCTACTCTTGGATAAGAGGTTGTTAGCCTCGCTCCGCAAACAGTCTCTAATATGTCGTATATCCTTTCCCTTTCCTTAAAGCAGTAAAGGAATGCACTCATTGCTCCAAGGTCAAGAGCATTAGTTCCTATTCCAACTAAGTGTGACTCAATTCTTCCAAGCTCAAAAAGTATAACTTCCGCTGTTTTGGCCCTCTCGGGTATTTCATCTTCAATTCCAAGGAGTTTTTCAACGGTCAGTATGTAGCCGATGTTGTTACAGATCGAAGCGATATAATCCATCCGGTCTGTATAAGGGAGGCACTGCTGGTAAGTGATGTGCTCACATAGTTTCTCGATTCCCCTGTGAAGATATCCAATATACGGTACCGCTTTTACAACCGTTTCCCCATCTAAGTGAAGAACGATTCTCAAAACCCCGTGAGTGGCGGGATGCTGAGGGCCCATATTAAGCATCATGGTTTCAGTACGCGTACCGTCTTCGTTAATTATAACCCCTTCTTCGCTTGTAAATTCAACTCTTTCCATCAGTCCGCTCCTTCTTCAAGAGCTTTCTCAAATGAGCGCTTTGAAGCTTCACGGTTTCTGACATCAAAATCCTTTCTAAGTGGGAAGGGCTCGTAATCCTCCGGCATAAGTATTCTTCTAAGGTCCGGGTGCCCTATAAATTCAATTCCAAACATATCGTATACTTCTCTCTCTAGCCAATCAGCACCGCTCCATACCGGTGTTACAGAGTCAATCTTAGACCCATCATCTGATACCGCGGCTTTGACCCTGATTCTTATATTCTCTTCACATTCTGGTCCAAATCTATGTATATGATATACGACTTCGTAGCGTGGGGATTTTACTTCAAGATAGTCAACGGCAGTTAAATCAGCCAAGAAAGTGAACTTCAATTCATCTTTCAAGTAAGCACAAATTTTGAAAATTCGCTCTTTACTTACAAGTAGAGTTGTTTCCCCTCTGTATTTTTTGATATCTAAAATGTCCTGGGGAAACTCATTTTTCAGCGAGTCAATCACAGGCTCTAAATCAACACTCATACTACAGGGGCCCCTTTCATCTCAATTTTCTTTTGGATCTTCATTACGGCGTCTATAAGCGCTTCCGGTCTCGGAGGGCATCCCCCAACATAAACATCCACGGGGAGAAATTCATCTATTCCCTGCACAACCGCGTAACTATCAAAAGGCCCTCCTCCGCATGTGCATGAGCCCATGGCGATAACCCATTTAGGCTCCGGCATCTGATCGTAGATTCTTCTGCAAACGGATGCCATTTTATATGTAATTGTTCCCGACACTATCATTAAATCCGCTTGTCTTGGGGAAAATCTTGCAACCTCGGCGCCGAAGCGGGCAAGGTCAAATCTTGACGCAAAAGCTCCCATCATCTCTATAGCGCAGCACGCTGTTCCAAAGGGCATTGGCCAGAGGCTGTTTTTTCTTCCCCAGTTGGCCAAAGATTCAATTGTGGTTGTTAAAAAACCTTCTCCACCAAGTAATGGATCTGAATTTACTCCCAATCTAACGCTCCTTTTTTAACTATGTAAAAGTATCCTGTCATAATGACTATAAGAAAAACAATTATTTCAACGAAAGCGAGCATTCCTAAATCCTTAAATACAACTGCCCAAGCAAAAAGAAATACAGCTTCAACATCAAAGAGTATAAATAGTGCTCCCACTATGTAGTATTTAATTGAGAATCTTCCTCTGGTATCCCCTGTCGGTATCATTCCTGATTCGTATGGTGACAGCTTGCCTTTGGCTTCTCTTTTGGGGCCCAATTGAGAGGAAAGCCCAAGCATTATAGATGCAAGACCAATCGCAAAAATGAGTATTAATAGAATTGGTATATAGTCGTTAAGCACAGCATTATGTTATGTGGAATGATAAAATTGTCAAGAATGAAAATTGCCCTTTTTGGTTTGATTTAAGAGTATTTAGGCCCGATTTTAGAGAGACCCTTTATTTATTAAATTAGGCTCTCTTTATAAGTGCAGATTTGGATTAAATATATGTTAGACTTAATGAAAAATTACGTGGAGGAGTAGTCATGTTTAAGATTTTGGCAGCTTTGGTTCTAACCTTGAGTTTTACGTTTACTTCTTTTGCTGATGTATTATTTGAATTGGATCAAAAACAGACCAGTCCTGAGGCGAGTCATAAAACAAAGGGGATGGTGAAGGGTAATAATTTTAAAATGGACTTTTATGAAAACGGTACAAAATTAGACGGCGCTATGATATATCGGGGCGACAAAAAAGAGATGATTATGGTCAATCACCAGGACAAGACTTATGTTGTTCTGGATCAAGCTACGATGGATGAACTTGTAAATGTTATGTCAGAAGCTATGAGCCAATTTGAGCAGGCTATGAAGGACGCAACTCCTGAAGAAAGAGAAATGATGGAAAAAATGATGAAGGGTAGGATGCCCGGCATGGGGGACGGTGAAGATGTTGAGCCTACCCTTAAGAAAGTCGGCACAGGAAAGGCAAATGGTTACAACTGCACTAAATACGATGTCCTAAGGGGAGAAGTTAGGATTAGTCAGCACTGCGTTGCTCCCTGGAATAGCATAGTCGGCGGCGATGAAATGAAGTCAGTGATGCTGGAGATGGCCCAATTTATGGATCAGATGGCCAAGTCTTTTTCCAAGAATAAGGGCATTATGGGTCAACAAATTCAGTTTGAAAATAATGTTTTTAATCAACTTAGGAAGCTAAACGGATTTCCTGTGCAGACTATAGATTATTTAAACGGTAAGATTGAGAGCGAGTCAAACTTTGTATCGTCTAAAAAAGTAAAATTAAATCCTGCAGACCTTGAGCCGCCAGCTGGATATAAACGGCAAGATATGGGACCGAGATAAATACAATTTGCTTATGAATAAGGAGTTTGTAGATATGAAATCATCAATAAGATTACGATTTAAATACTCAGGATTAATAAGCCGCTTATTAATCGCGGCTTTCTTTCTTGTTATATTTTTAACACCGATACATTAAACATATGCTGTAAAATCCACATGTGATTTTCAACACAGGGAATGTTTTACGGAGGCAGGATATCCTGCTTGCTACAAAAAAATTGATATAGAAAAGTATTATCAGTTTGTAGGAGAGAACAGGCTCGAATTAGCAGAGCAAATTGTTGCGGATGACAAGAAATGTGTGAAACTAACGGGGAATCAGAAGGCTTTTATGCAAGATAAAGGTGGGGGCTATGTTAAATTTGGCCTAAGGGGACAGAATGTAACCTTCTGGGCAAAAAGGGAAGCGCTTTTTGCAAGATAAATTCTTTATAACAAATCTCAGATATTTTCATCCTAAATATAACTCTAATCTTATCATGATAATTGGAAGTGCTATTGAAAATAAGACTAAATAAATATCTCTCCATGTGTGGTATATCGTCCAGAAGAAATGCAGACGAGCTAATCAAAAAAGGAGCGGTAAGCATTAACGGTATGACAGAAAGGAATCTTGGATGCACCATTGATCCGGAGAATGATGTAGTTCAAGTTCGTGGTATTGTAATAAAACCTGAGCGAAACAGATATATCCTTCTCAATAAGCCAAAACTCTATATTACAGCTCTTGGCAAAGGTCAGGATGACAAAAGGACTATACAGGAATTAATTTCAAAAATTCCGCAAAGAGTCTACCCGGTTGGTAGGCTCGACTATGATGTAGAAGGATTATTAATCTTAACAAATGACGGAGAGCTGGCCAATAGAGTTCTGCATCCCAGTTTTGAGCTGACCAAGGTATATTCGGCTGTAGTGAAAGGGAATATTAACAAAGAAAAGTGTTTGCGGATGCAAAAGGGGGTAGAGCTTGACGACGGTTACGCAAAGCCCGATTCCCTAAAGATTCTAAAAACAGATAAAACTTCAAGCATAGTAGAGATTTCATTTCATGAAGGCCGCAATCATTTAGTTAAAAGGTTTTTTACTGAGTTTAAGCATCCCGTAAGACAGCTTAGAAGAATATCGGTAGGGCCTCTAAATATAGGAAATATTGAAAGAGGAGAATGGAGAGATTTAACTAATAGAGAGCTTAAGAGCCTAAGGAAAGCACTGGGACTTGAAAACTGAGTACGCCTTGTATCTGTTGCCAGTATTATGGTAGGATTTGCAGGTGAAACTGAGCTCAATATTGCCGGCAGCAAAGCCAAATTATGTAGTTATATATCTTTTCACTAATTCATATTTCCGAAGGTAAATCCAGATATGTTTATAACATTTGAAGGCGTAGAAGGGAGCGGGAAAAGCACTCAAGCAAAGCTTCTAGCCAAACTTCTTACTAACATGGGCCATAAAGTAACTCTCACAAGAGAACCTGGTTGGGGTAGCTTCGGAGAGCTTATCAGGAAGATAATACTGGATGAGAGGGATCTGGAGTTAGACCCTTTTTCCGAACTCTGTCTTTTCTGTGCGGATAGAGCGCAGCATGTGAGGGATTTCATAAAACCGAAACTTCAAAACGGTGAGATTGTAATTTGTGACAGGTATTTTGATTCTACGGTTGTTTATCAAGGATACGGCAGAAAACTAGATAAAAGATTAGTTAATAAGGTTGCGATAGCATCTACGCTTGATCTAATTCCTGACGTCACTTTTCTGTTGAATCTCCCCGTCAGAGCTGGTCTCTCTAGACTGCAAACTAGAGGAGAAATTACTAAAATGGATGAGGAGCCTGTGGAGTTTCATGAGCTGATAAGACAGGGCTACATGCTTATTGCCAAGAGGGAGCCCAATAGAATCAAAAAAATAAATGCTGATAGAGAAATTTTAGAAATACATGAGGATATAAAGAATTTGATTTTAGAATCTATATCCTCTTAGTGCAAAACCGGGAGAGGGTATGCTCCTTATATGTTTTAGAAAAAGGGAAGAATGTTAAACAATAAAATAATAGGTCATGATTTTCAGAAAAAAATCCTTATGCGAGCTGAAAGGGAGAATATTGTATCTCATTCATATTTATTCTCAGGTCCGGACGGTATAGGGAAAAAGCTGATCGCGCTTGAGTTCGCAAAACTTTTAAATTGCCAAAACAGAAACTTGTCTAATACTACTAACTCTGATTTCGGAACATGTGAATGCAATTCGTGTAAAAAAATAGAAAAGGGCATCCATCCCGATGTTGTTCTTGTTCAGTACGAAGGTGTCAAAAGCATAAAAGTTGAACAGGTAAGAGAAGGGATTGAGGATATGATCTTTCTTAAATCATATGAGGGGAAATTTAAAGTTGTAATTGTAGATGAGGCTGAAAGAATGAGCAGCGGCGCACAGAACGCCTTCTTGAAAACCCTGGAAGAGCCGCCTCCATATTCAGTGATAATTCTTATTACTTCCAATCCTGACTCCCTTTTGCCCACTATACGCTCCAGATGTCAGATGATAAGGTTTAGTGCGCTTTCTGAAGAATTAATATTTGAGGAATTAAAAAAGAGGGACGATCTATCCGCGGAAGAAGCGCTTGTATCCTCAAAACTCTCAAACGGCAGCTTGGGAAGAGCGCTTATGTTGGATAGTGATATTCTTGAGTGGAGAAAGGAGTTGATACAATACCTTATGCATTTAAAACCCTATTCGGCCTTAAGAGTACTGGGGCTTGCCGAGGCAATGCCGCTTAGCTCGAATCCTGAAGACATGGAGAAATTGAACCTCGCATTTGAATTTATCTCCCTTTGGCTTCGGGATCTAATGTTGATTAAAATGGATTCAGATAAAAAGGTGCTTACAAATATAGACTTAATAGAGCAGAGTGTGGAGATTGCACAGAGGTGGGATATTGATAACATACTTAATAAAATGAACTATGTTCAGAATACGTGGAGTGATATACATCACTTGAATGCGAACAAGCAGCTTTCATTCGAAAATCTTTTTATAAGAATCAGTAGTTAAGATATTATGATTGGCAACATTAGAATTGCTTGTTTTTTCCCTTTTTTTGTACTAATTTAAAGCGGAAGAATTACGGAGATTAATTATTATGTCTAAAACTTTTTATGTGACGACCCCGATATATTACGTAAATGATGTGCCTCACATTGGGCACGCTTATACAACTATAGCGGCTGACGTGATTGCCAGGTTCAAAAGACTTCAAGGCAATAAGGTGTTTTTTCTTACCGGTACTGATGAGCATGGGCAGAAGATTGAAAGAACCGCAGAGTCAAACGGGGAAAAACCAATTGAGCTTGCCGATAGAGTCGTCAAAAGATTTCAAAATTTATCTGATGTCCTAAATATTACCAACGATGATTTCATAAGAACGACTGAAGAAAGACACAGGATATCTGTTGAAGAGATATTCAGGAGAGTTGAAAAAGCTGGAGACATATATTTAAGCGAATATGAGGGTTGGTATGATGTCAGAAATGAGGCGTTTATAACCGAGACACAGCTTGAAGAAATTTTGTCTTTACCTGATGACAAACGCCCTGTTATTGAGAAAGTGAAGGAGGAGAGCTATTTCTTTAAACTCTCTAAATATCAAGAACCACTGCTCGAGTACTATAAA
>PVMS01075365.1_pt1 | contig 10232 bp, 5 predicted proteins | sample 1853461 | NCBI WGS metagenome assembly PVMS01 (sample SAMN08582032, study PRJNA380276) | Marine sediment metagenome, whole genome shotgun sequencing project. | isolation source: ocean sediment barecode stripped | collected 2017
ATAGGCTTCGATTTTTGGGGTTCCTGACAGTCCGTCTGACTCAATGCAGTGGAGTAGCAACTCGGGTACCAATTCAACCATGCCAGCTGCATAAGCCTCCCTGGCATCCTCAAGAAGCTGGGTACAACCCACAACATTCTGAGCCATAATAGATTGGAACCCAAATGTCAGAGAAAAAAAGATGAGAATCCATTTTCGCATATCAGATTGTTTTTTTTAATTCAGCCCGGGGCATGTTTCTTCATAGGGAATGTCACTTCCAAAGTACTGATCCCATTCGGCCCGTGTAAGATTCCGCCCCACCAGAGAGCAAAAATCACTTGCCATTCCGGCTGGTTCCGAAGGCCTGCCAATCAATCGCGGATAGTCTACACTTCCGCTGTAAAAATAGCCACTATTTCCACTAAAGCAAACAGCAAGAACAAATCCATTATTCTCAGGGAACACCAATGGTGGGTTGTCCCAGTTTGAAGTATTCCAGAGGTATACATTTCCGTCATGAGAAGCAGCAACAAGGAAACGCCCATCGGAACTGAAATCAAGATCTGTAACCCTGGCTCCCGGCCCCCTCAGGGTGGCAACCCTGGAGCCTGAACCACTGGTTATAACTCTGATCGTTCCATCCAGCAAGCCTGCCGCCATAAATCTGCCCCCCGGATTATAAGCCAGAGCTCTCACATGGTTGCGACCAAAGTCAATAACCAGTTCCATTCCACCCGGGTTATTCACATCCAGCTCAAACAGTTTGCCGTCCCTGGTACCAAATGCAACCCGTCTGCCATCAGAGGTGGCTGATAATGCTGATGGACGAGCCGGAGTTGTCACTAATGTCGAACTGGCGAAACTACCATATTCCCATTTCACAATTCGATTCTCAGTCCCTGCTGAAACTAAACTTCCCGATGTTCCAAGGTTATGCAAAAACAGAACGATGTTTCCCTGATCCGTATTCCGGTGAATCACAGCTCCCCTGTTGTCAAGCTCAATAAAAAGCAATCCTCCTCCGTGGGTCCCCACTGCCGCAACCCTTTCGTCAGGACTAAGGGCGAGACACTCATTGTTTAAACCTGTGCCTTCCAGGCTAATCTGGGCAGATCTGTCAGCTATATTTCCAGACAGGATTTTTATGGAACCATCACTGCTTGCCGCCAGCATACTACCTGTTCTGCTGAGCCATTTAACATCTTTGATGGAACTTCTCAGATTTGGATAGATATTGTATGCAGGAGAAATCAGCTTTTTTAATGCCGCATAGAGCCCATTATATATATCCTTGTCGTAATAAGTACCGTTATAACGGGTATTGATTTGATAAGCCTGGAAAGCCAGTAATCCCTGGAGGTCAGGGTTTTTTGAGACTTCGGTACTCTGTATGGCCACATCCCTGGCAATGCCAAGTGCTCTTTGCTGATATGCTGCCTCAATCTCGGGACTGGCTCCCGTACCGGCCTGGGTACTTTCATCCGGACCGGAAGAGGCTGACTCCTGCTGCACAGGGGTAGTTATCACTACTTCACTGGGTGGTGCTACTGTTTCAGCCGGCTCATTTTCAGTATCATCCTGACTTACCGTTTCAACCGGCTGCTGATCTGATACGGTTTCCTCCGCGGACCTGGGTGTGACCTCTGCGGTTACAGCAGAGGTGGAAGGTCTCGATTCAGGAACAGAAGTGTAGTCCTGTTCATCGACCTGTTGATCAACCGTTGATTTGTTTCCGGTCCTGAAAAAAACAATGGCAAGAACCACAACCAGCACTCCCATAAAGATGGCAATGCCCCGATTCAAAATTAACTTTCTTCTTTGAACGAAGACTTTTCGTTCTTCATTCCACATGAACTCTTCCTCACTGGTACTCAGAAAAACCATGGCTCGTTCAAAAGCCGGATTATACTGCACCCCCCAGGCCGGAGTTGGACCATGGGAATCCCTCCAGTTCAAGGCAAGCTGCAACTCGGGTGGTTTCCAGAGCTCTGTTCTACCTTGCTGGTAGAGCGAAGAGGCTTCGGACAGTTTCAGGTACATACCAATGGAATCAGCCTCTTCATCTACCCAATCTTCCAATTTTTCCCAGAGCCCAATCAAGGATTCATGGGCCAGTTCTATCTGACAATCTGAAGTTAAGGGCACTGAATTGTGAGGCGCAAGAATTGCACGGCCTGGCTTCCTGAACACCTCCACCACATCCGCCACTTCATCCACTCCACATTGCGCGATTCTGGCTATACCACCAATGGTTGCATGTCTGCCAAATCCCTCAGGACTATCATTCTTGGAAGTAATCGATTTGAACAACTTTGCACAGATCGACTTCTGGTATTGGTCCAGCTCCTCATACGCCTCATCAAGTTGTTCACTTAAAGCATTTGTTAAAGTTCCGATAGACTGGTAGTCATTAATGGAAATAGGTCGTGTAAGATCTCCTTCCTGAACCCAGTGATCCCATGTTCTCATAAGGGCATGCTGCAACATTGGAAGCTGTACCTCCACCTCCTCAATATCATCAAGGAGATACTCTCCAAACCCTGGCTCCACTGTGGCTCCTGACTGATGAATGGGACCAAGGATTGCTCTTAAAAGGGATTCCCTTGTCATCTGGGGAAGCAGATATTTGCTCTTGTTCATCTGCTCCATTAGTGTTTGATACAATGAGCAGGCATCAATAAAATCGGAACGAACGGAGAGCATGACATAAATTTCGGGCTTCTCTTCAGTAACAGCCCGCATCAGGAGATCGATAAATCTTCTGGCTTCAGGACTCCTCCCATTCTTTTTCTTTTTCTTAATACTGGGCAGGCTCCTGAAAAGTTCCTCGAACTGATCCACCACCAGGTAAAAATTGTAGCTTCCCAGACCTTTCTCATTGATCAGATCACCTAGGCTTTGCGTCCCGGTTAAAAATGACTGTACATCCGATTCGGTAATTTTCTTTGGAAATACCTGTTGAAAACCTCGAATCAGGTTCTCAACAGGTTTTGTCCCGGGGCAAAAGTATACTGGTACCCAATCCTGTTTTTCATCAGCTAGAAGTTCGGGGATAATTCCCGACTGAATCAGCGAGGTTTTCCCGCTCCCGGAGTTACCAACGAGAGCTACAAATCTATTGGTCAATAGCAAATCATGCAAATCCGAAACAGCCGCATCCCGGCCAAAGAATAATTTATCCTCGGCGGAAGTGAATGGTCTGATTCCCGGAAACGGGTTTTTCTCCAGCACCCTGGTATTTATCATAGAGGGTTCATCCATTTTTCAATTCATTATCAATATCACAATTTCTTAAACCTATTCCTGTATGGTTTGGTTTAAGAAATCACAAAAAACGTGCAGTAAACTTCTGTTATCAAACAGTAGCTCAGTAAATTCCCCTCTTTCAATCAGGTAAGCTTCGCACGCTCCGATAGTCCCAAGATAACGAATTTGCTCCAGTATTTCAGGCTGGTGCTCCGCAATTATTGCAATTCCCGACGAAAGTGGTGTATTTTCCTCTGCAGAAGCTGATCTGACAAGTACCACATATTCCTCTTCGAGAAGCAACTCCTCAGAGTATGGTTCAAGCATAGAAACCAGCTTAAACAGGGCATTAATACCCACATTCAAAAACAATCTCCAGGTGGAAAGCCTCATGGTGGTATCCATATACCACCTGGCTACATCCTTATGGCCCGGAAAACTATTGTCTGGAAAATCTAATCTTTCCGTTACCATATGATACCGCTCTGGATCATTTCTACGCAATAATTGCGCTGCGGTTTCACGAATTTTAGGATTTGGATGAAATCCTTGCGCAATAATTTGTTGTTCATCAAAAAAACGTGACACATTTCCCATTCTTTCAAGTACACAGATTCTGATAAAATCCCCCATCTGCGTACCATCCCGGTTCAATATTCTCTTCAGTAAAACATCAGCCGGGAAAATATCGATGGGATAAAATTCTCTGATTTTATCAATCTTATCTCTCACTGATACATCATGGAAATAGGCAATCAATATGGATTTTAAAGGATCCCCAAGGAGCATATCCAGTAACTCAATGGCCATGCCCCGGTCATCCGACTGTCTGTCAAGCAGGCTTAACCTGATCCGACGCACGGATCTCCGGTCATAAATCAGGCCCATAAGCATCAGGATCATCTCATTCACATCCCAAATTTCCTGGTCAATGGCCTTGTCAAGACTACCTCCCGGATTATCGGTCCGAATTGAGATCCGGGCAGCCATATTCCAGGTCCCGGTGTGAACCATTTTTAGAATGGCATTCTGGATAAGAGCAAGTTGAATCTCTGACGCCTGGAATTGATTGCTGTATAATCCCTGTACCACAGACCGGAACACTTCCCGGTGGTGGTAATCCAGTTTATCAAGCAGCAACTGAACCGCTCGATCACCACCAATGGCAGAGGTAGCTGACACAATTCGCTGTTGCAGTAGAATACTTGCTTCAGGTTTATAGAATGCTGTTTCCAGTTCATCTAGCACTTTTTCGCCCTGTTTAACAAGCGCCGACCAGGCCACAGAATAGAGTCGGGGATGATCCAGAAAATCAATGAACTTTACACCATTCCCACTTGCATCAATCATACCTGCGGTGGATATGGCCACACTCTGTATATTGGGATCCGTATCCCTGAAGAGGGAGATGACATCAGGAAGGAAAGTCTTGTCATGTTCTTCAGCTACATGATAAAGGGCTGCAAAGATCTCATTGCCAATTCCTGAATGGAAAGCCTCCCCAATGGCATTATCCGGTTCTGCTTTCATTACCGAGAATTTATCCAACCGTTCCCTGATGAACGCTTCCTGCAATCCAAGCCTTGTTCTCAATTTTCGCTGACCCAATCTCCGAATCCTTTCTTTTACTTTTGGCTCTTTTTCACTTACAAGAAGCTGCTTGATAGTTAGCTCGGGCAATCCCGGTGATGACTCCAGCAGGTAGTCCCATATGAGCGCACGTACGCTTGGATTTGGATGAGAAAGCAGGGAAACCTGACGATCTCTGGAGGTGTAGTGAAAATAGTAGGGATTAAATAGCAGCAGCTCCATTGGAAAGGCTGTTTGCTCCAGGTCAACTTTCACCAACTCTTCAAGGTTCATATCCACCACATCCCTGATGCGGTCCGACTCAAGAGTTACCTTCAGCAGCTTGTGGTAACTCCGATAAAGAGCAAGTCCCACAAAGAACCACACCAGGAGAACAACAAAAAGGACATAGGTTACATGAAATACCGGAACAAAACTGATCATTACAAAACAGGCCAGGAAAATTCCGGCTGAGAATACCCCGATCTGACTAACCACCCCTTCAATACCCGACTGATTGTTGGGTCGCTCCAGGGGATCCAGAGACTGGTAGATCAGATTCATGGATGTGTCCTCCATGGATTCCTTCAGGACTTTATTCAGGAGTTTTGATAAAATGATCAACAGGAAGAAATAGACTGAAACTTGTGCTTCTCTTGCAATTCCATAATTCTCACCTACGGTGGTGGAAAGAATCATGAAGAGCAAAAGGATCACAGGGGACAGGAGCAGGGTCATCTTAATCCCGAATTTCCTTTTAATCCACCCAAATAGAAACCGCTTGATTACCCATGTAATCAGCATCATGCTTCCGAAAAAATAGCCCAGGAAAGTGACCAGTTCTATCCCTCCCGGGAAGTGGCTGTCAGTGACTGACAGGAATGCATAATGAATCAATACGGTAACAAAAACACCTACAGCCACAAAGGATGCCATCAGGGCCGTGTACCGGTTGGAGAACAGGAGAATGGGACCCGTACTTTTAACCCTCTTCCTGAATCTGTGGTGGAATTTCCCAATTCCTGAAAGGACAAAGAGTTGCGCTCCGGAAGCCAGAATAAGACTTCCCATTCCCAAATAGAGGATATAGTAAAGGCTAAACCCAATTCGAACCAACAGTGGGGTAACCATAAATGAGAGGATCATACCTCCAATGAGAGCGGCATCAATAAGCCCGGATAATTGTTTTCCCCTGCTTGGTGAGAGAAAACCCCTTACGGTGGTCCAAAATCCCATCAGGGTGATTAAAATCAATGGGCCGGCAATAACAAATACCACAAAGTCCAGGTACTGCAATTCCAAAAGATGAAATCCTACCAGAAGGGCTGCAGTCATTCCCATTACAGCAACCAGGTTTAAGATGCCGAATGCGCGCACGCCCAACTGCTTGCTAAAATAGCTGTAAATGGTGGCGATAAGTATTCCCACCGCACCTGAAATCATCATTGCCAGAGGGACTTTTTCGGCACCAAATGCCTCAAGGAAAACAGCAGTAGCCTCCAGTTCCAGGGCTCCAATAAAGATCCCTGTAAAGGCCGCCTGTAACAGCAATGCTCCAATCATGAGCCTATCGCCCTGAGCAATCTGCAAGAGTTTACCAAGTCCCGTTTTCATTAAGTATACAAATAAGCAAATTATTGAATACGAATTGAAACATTTAATGAACAGGTGGCCGGTTTGAACATTCTCTGGATTTGTTTGTAAAATAATTCACTAATTTTAATGATCAGGATATACGCAATGTTTGGTTCAAAAGATGAAATTGAGGGGAAGATTGCCCTAAGGCGCGAAGTTGTTTTTGTAATATTATCCGGATTGTTCCTGGGCACATTGGCCATACTTAACATCCTCGGTATCTCGAGGCAGATCGATCTGTCGTTCAATATTGGTACAATGCGGATTCCCTTTGTGGTTTTCGTGGGTGTTTTACCCTACCCCATCACTTTTTTATGTACGGATTTTATCAGCGAAATCTACGGTAAAAAAAGGGCAAACATGGTGGTGTGGACCGGACTTGCACTGAACATTTGGGTGCTCTTCTTTCTCTGGCTTGGAGGAGTTTTACCTCCACACACAGAGTTGGGTCCGGACGGACTCCCGGAGATTTATCATCCTGACCGCACCTTTTTTCAGGTCAGGAAATGGACCAGTATGGCCACATTGGCGTCCATGATAGCTTATTTATCTGCACAGCTGGTTGATGTGCAGGTATTCCACTTTATCAAAAGAAAAACCCGCGGCAAAGCACTCTGGCTCAGGAATAACGGATCGACTCTTACCAGTCAGATGGTGGATTCAATTGCTGTGATCCTTATCACCTATTCTTTTACGAATGCAATATCCATCACTCCCGGCGAAACGGTCTCCCATGGTCTTGTTATTCTGATTCTTTCAAACTATTTCTTTAAAATGATAGCAGCTCTGGTTGATACCATCCCCTTTTATCTTGGTACACGTTGGCTTTCAAAATTCCTGCAGATCGATCCCAATAAAGGTTATAATGAGGAGTAAGAGAATTTATTGTTTGACATTTATTGATCTTTTTTTAACCAAATATCCTGTGATGTGTTATAAACTGAAAAGAATTCAACTATTTTGAAAGCCCTGAGTACAAAAGCAGATCCTTCTTCCCCGGGTTACCTGAATAACAAGGAGATAAACCTGAAACTCCTCGACCAGTTACGCTCCCGTCTGGTTTCAGTTACACTGGGTGGACCAGAAAAAGCAAGGAACAAACATCAATCAAGGAATAAATTGTTGGTCAGAGATCGCATTAATTTGCTATTAGATCCCAACACACCATTCCTGGAGCTTAGCCCCCTGGCAGCCAATGGCCAGTATGGGGACCAGTTCCCCTCAGCCGGCCTGGTCACAGGAATTGGCCTGATCCATGACAAAGAGGCGGTCATCATTGCCAATGACGCAACCGTAAAAGGTGGCACCTACGTGAAGGAAACCATAAAAAAACACCTTCGTGCACAGGACATTGCACTCAAAAATCACCTGGCGTGTATATACCTGGTTGATTCGGGAGGGATTTTTCTTCCCAACCAGGCTGAGGTCTTTCCTGACAGAAATGATTTCGGAAGGATCTTCTTTAACCAGGCACAACTTTCCGCTGAAGGCATTCCCCAGGTCGCTGTGGTGATGGGATCATGTACAGCAGGTGGTGCCTATGTTCCCGCGATGAGCGACGAGACAATTATCGTTAAAGACCAGGGCACCATTTTCCTTGGTGGGCCACCACTTGTTAAGGCTGCCACCGGAGAAGAAGTCTCTGCTGAAGAGTTGGGAGGAGGTGTGGTCCATACTTCTATTTCGGGAGTGGCCGATCACCTTGCTCTGAATGACCAGGATGCAATTCAGAAATGCAGAGATATTTTTGAAACCATCCGGACTCCTGAAAGAGAGCAACTGGACATTAAACCTTCAAAAGATCCGCTCTATAAAATCGAAGAGCTCTATGGCCTGATTCCAACGTCTAACAGGGAAGCCATGGATGTGAGAGAGATCATTTCCCGCCTTGTGGATGGAAGCGAATTCTCTGAATTTAAAAAAGAGTATGGCACTACACTGGTCACTGGCTTTGCCAGAATCATGGGATTTCCGGTGGGTATAGTGGGAAACAATGGCATTCTTTTCTCCGAGTCGTCCCTGAAAGGCACACACTTTGTAGATCTCTGTGATCACAGAGGCTTACCCATCATATTTCTGCAGAATATTTCAGGATTTATGATTGGGAAAAAATATGAGCACGAAGGTATTGCTAAAGATGGTGCCAAGATGGTCCATGCGGTTGCCAATACCAGGGTGCCTCGTTTTACCATTATATTCGGAGGCTCATTCGGAGCAGGCAATTATGCCATGTCGGGACGTACATATGATCCAAGGTTGCTCTTTATGTGGCCCAACTCCAAAATCTCTGTTATGGGAGGCGAACAGGCTGCTGATGTACTTTCCACGGTAAAAAAAGAACAATTGCAAAGGGAGGGTCAGCATCTTTCTGAAGAAGAGATCCTGAAAATCCGCAATCCAATTTTGGAAAAATATGAACAAGAGGGTTCAGCTTACTACAGTACCTCCAGGTTGTGGGATGACGGCATCATCGATCCGGCCGATACGCGCCGGATTCTTGCCCTTTCTATTTCCATGAGTTTGAATAAAAAATTTGGCCCAACCCGTTCAGGTGTCTACCGGATGTAAAAAATAGCAGCATTGAAAAAGTGGAAAACCATATTGACAGAAAAGCATGGACCGGTGGTCATGGTCTATCTCAACAGGCCCGATGTTCACAATGCCATGGATATTCAGATGATCAGTGATCTCTCTGAATGCTTTTCAATCCTGGGCCAGGACAAAGAAGTTTTGCTCATTACCATCACCTCCCGGGGTGACAATTTTTCCGCAGGAGCTGATCTGAATTGGATGAAAAATGGAATGGATCAGACCGTGGGGCAACTTGATACCGAAAGCAACGAACTTGCCCGACTATTCAGGTTGATCTGGGAGGTTGGACCGGTTGTTCTGGCCTCAATAAGAGGAAAAGTTATGGGTGGTGCCAATGGTTTACTGGCAGCTTCGGATATTGTGGTGGCTGAAAAAACTGCCACCCTGGCGTTTCCTGAAGTTAAACTTGGTTTGGTGCCAGCTACCATAGCCCCCTATGTACTTCGGAAGGCAGGCTTTAGCCGAACTACAGAATTAATGCTCACAGGGAGGATTTTCAGTGCCCGGGAGGCCCTGGAGGCCGGTCTGGTTCAACGGATTTGCGACGAAGGTTTGCTTCAAGAAAATACCGAAGAGGTCATAGAGGAGTTACTATCTAATGGTCCTGAGGCCATGAAGGGAGTTAAGAAGCTGTTGAGAACGTTAGAGAAAGGGATCCCCTCCGATCAGATCCAGGCCTATACCTCAAAAATTATTGCAGAGTGCAGGGTTTCGGATGAGGGACAGGAAGGAATGAAAGCGTTTTTTGAAAAAAGGAAACCCAACTGGCTTGAAAACAACTGAATTTCATAGGATATTGATTGCCAACCGGGGAGAGATTTCCCTGAGGATCATAAGGGCCATACAGGAACTTGATAAACTGGCTGTTGTCGTTCATTCCGAGCAGGACAGTGATCTGCCATTTGTCACCGAAGCTGATGAGGCCTATTCACTTGGTAAAGGTGAATTGAACCAGACCTACCTCAACATGGTTAAAATCCTTGAAATTGCCAGAGAAGCTAACGTGGATGCCATCCACCCAGGCTATGGATTCCTGGCTGAGAATGCCCAATTTGCAGAAGCCTGTGTAAAAGAGGGCTTCTCTTTTATTGGTCCTCCCGCAAAAGTAATAGCCCTGATGGGACATAAAATCAATGCCAGGAAAGTGGTATTGAAAATGGGGATCCCTCTGTTAGATTCTATTGAATCTGACCTCGACAACCTGTTTG
>PVMS01090300.1_pt1 | contig 10232 bp, 6 predicted proteins | sample 1853461 | NCBI WGS metagenome assembly PVMS01 (sample SAMN08582032, study PRJNA380276) | Marine sediment metagenome, whole genome shotgun sequencing project. | isolation source: ocean sediment barecode stripped | collected 2017
AGGCCTGAGGCCCTCACGCAAGGTTGCAACAGGGAAAAACATCGATGCGCCAGCAATATAGTCGTAATCTACTGTATGCAATTGCAGGAGCTGAGACCGGTGTTTACCTTGGCCGTATTGTCGATAGGAACTTATCCAGCCATTGTAAAAACATCCGCCGGCACACTGAATGGTCTCACCATCCTGTTCAAGCAATGTCGCACCCCAAAACCCCACTTCAGGATCTTGTTGTGCGCTATTTATCAGCGCAGAAAGTGAATTCTCATCAACCAGGCAATCATTATTTAATAACCAGATATAGTCCGGGTTATATCGCTTAAAAATCATGTCCAGGTTTCGATTATGGCCGGCTGAGAATCCAAGATTCTCCATATTCAGCTGCAAATGAACCTTGGCCATGTCCAGGAATGCTCGCATCAAAACTTCCTGTTCATTAGCGCCGGATCCATTGTCCACCACAAATATTTCAATCAGGCACTCAGGACCTGCAGCCTGGCTGGCGTTTAGAACACTTTGTACACACGCAATGGTAGCCTCTGCACCCATGAAATTGAGAATACTTACAGAAACTCGTATCACTATATTGAACCCCTTGGAAACAACAGCACACGCACTACAATAACGACATTTAAAATCCAGAAGTTTCGCCACAAACCACATTGCCGCAAAGTACGCATCCGCTGCCAACGCGTTGCCGTTGGCAACTCGCCGTAGAGGTTTAAAGCAATGGAAATCTCTGGTTCATTTGTCAACCGATCTGTCATCGCACCGAGGAACGCCCTAGCCTGCCTCACAGTGTTCGAGAACTCTTCATTTCCCCGTCGCCAGTCAGTAACCCAGCGTCCAAAAGGAACAGGATTCAGGCCATGCCAGAAGGATTTGGCGCCAATGGCATTTTTACCATGCTGACGATATTTCACCAGTTTTTCTGGCATAAACTGTAATTGACCAAAAAAGCCGGCACACATCCCAAGCCACCAATCATGCATGATGGCCTGCTTGGATATCGGTAATGCAATTTCGAGCAATGCACGATTGCATGCCAGCGCACATCCCGTGACCTCATTGCGGGAGATCAAACGCTGCGGATCTTGCTGGTCACCTGGCTGTAGTTTCATTAGCGCAACAAAAGAATCTGCGACAGGTTCAAGGGATTCATTTACTACCGCCAAATCATGATGAACCAGGCAGGGTGTGCCACATTCCCCTTCAAGTTTCTTTAACCGGGCCAACACCAGTTCCAGTTTATTGGGCTCCCACACGTCATCTTGGTCACAGCAAAATACATATTCCGCTCCTTCTGCAAGGGCCGCAGCCAACAGTATGGCAAAATTACCAACAACGGCGCCAGTAGGCCCATCGTCATCGGACAATAAATGAATTCGCCCATCCTTTTTGGAATAATCCCGAACTATCTCCTGGGTGTTATCCATTGAACCATCATCTCGAATCAGGAGACTCCATTGAGGTTCAGTCTGTGCAATCAGACTATCTAATTGTTCGCGAAGAAAATCTGCACCATTAAACGCCGCGAGAACTATGACGATTTGAGAATTCAATATTTTAATTGGACGTCCATAAATGTTCTTCAGAACCTGCTATCAATGTAATCAACCATACCGCAGATAAATATTTAATTTTTTATCAAACTGATAAAATACTGTTTAGGCTTACCCACCAGCAGTCTTAGTTCGTCACTGGTATCTAGGCAACAAATTCTAACAAGCTTTCGGATGATAAATTCTGTTATTTGTAAAAAGATGCACACATGCGGATGAAACAAACAGCCCATTATTTTAAAATTGGCAGTCTGGTTTTTCTGGAACTCATATGCCTACCGTTACAGCCGTAATTCCTGCATTCAATGAAGCCAGTAGAATCGCCAGCACACTGAAGGTGATTCAACAATTCGTTGATGAGGTTATTGTCATTGATGACGCCAGCACAGATAACACTGTAAATATCGCAAAATCAATTGGTGCCAAAGTCATCTCTCATAAGAGAAATAAAGGATATATCGAAGCAATCAAGTCAGGCTTTAAGGAGGCCTCCGGGGATATTGTCGTTACATTCGATGCTGATGGTGAATTTCCGGCTCAGGAAATCCCCAGACTTATCCAGCCTATCATTGACGGTGATGCCGATATGGTTCAGGGCCACCGGAATTTCGTAATCAGACCATCTGAAAAAGTTATAACCTGGTTTGCACAAAGAAAAGCCAATGTGGGAGATTCCGGCACCGGTTTACGTGCCTTACATACAGGTTTGGCAAAAACACTTAGTCTCAAAGGTGCCTGTATTTGTGGTATTTTTTCATTGGAGGTGATTTCAAAGGGAGGGAGAATAAAGGAAGTACCCATAACGTTGCAAAAAATTGAAAAACCAAGAAAAATCGCCTGGTTCCACCTCAAACAGCTATTTTATGTGTTCCCCTGGTATTTTAAAAAATTCAAAAAAACTTGATAAAAACTTTACACATTTTGTTCATAGATTTGCTTAACTTTGCCAGGTAGTTTGAAAATCGCCTTTGGCGAACCGGTAAAAACCTCCATGATCGCAACACCCAGCCGGTATGACGCTGTTGATTGGATAAAAGCCGAATGATTAAGTAAGGCTTGTGGTGAGCTCTTCAAAAACTCTTCTCTTTTAACCCTTTCTTTCACACGTCCTTTCCCGGTTGCCATGTCATACAAAAGAACGACCATTCTCAATGGCAGTAAAAGTACCTTTCCCGGTGATTTAGCCACATCAACGAATATCTGCCCTAATCGATAACCATATGACATTTCAGTGATTACATGACTGTTGGTGCTCAGACTGCCGATAGGTACAGCTCTATAGTAGTTATACCTTGATACCAATTCTGATGCCGACTGCAATGCAATCTGAATATCCCCTGGCAGAACCTGTTCTGAAATCATCCCGGAAAGGACTGTCCCGCTATCATCAAACCGTAACTTTGCCGCCAAATCATGCATTGACCGCTTGATGAGCAGAAGAAAAACTGCGCAGTGCCTGGCGTTTCGCCATATCACTTCATCAGAAATTTCACTTAGGAACCTCTCAAGTAATGCCATCGTTTCATCATAAAGAGCATCATCCACTTCCCTGTTGCCCAGTGAGCTCTGTTTCCAGAGAAATCTGTCGTAACGCATAACCAGGAAACCCAATGCGTATTCAACAATGCTGGAAGGTAACCCTGATTGCTTCACGATTGCCCTGGCCAATGTTCCTGCGAGCAACATCTCGCGAAACTTTTCGTTTGTGAAGGTTTGTGTACCCGACTGAACACCAGGCTCTGAGCGTGCTACATACAGGTATACAACAGATTTTGTGACTGCAATACGCTCTGAACTGCTGAATAATTTAAATGCGAATACCTGATCCTCATGAAAGCTCTGAGGAAAGAAAAGCTTTGAATCCAATAAAAACTCTCGCTGATACATCTTTCCCGCGCAACTGGGATCATAAAACACATGTGGCCACGATTCGGCAGTGACCATCTTTGGCGCCTTGCTGTAGTGGTAATACGCCTGGTTAATTCTTTGGCCGTCTCCAGCGCTATCACAGGAAACTACCAAACCTGTAGCAACTTTCGTTTCATTGAATTTCAGTGCGTGATGCAATTCTGCCACTGCATTGACAGGCAGTACATCATCCGAATCAAGAAACATAACGTACTCGCCACGAGCAACCAATAGAGCATGATTCCTGGCCATGCCCTGCCGGGCATTGCTCTGCTTGATGCCTACAATATTTGAATGTTCTGCGATGTGCTGATCAATAACCTTTTGCGTACCGTCGGTACTACCGTCGTTGACAATGATGACCTCAATGGTGCCAATAAATTGCTGGCATAAAACTGAATTTATGGTTTTTAAAAGATAAGACTCGCTGTTATAGACCGGAATAATTACGGAAACATCGAACTGGCATGTATCTAACGCTGCCCGTCCTGCAGGCAAAACCTCACTGAAACAACCACTCAGTGCATGCAAATCGGCATTACAAATAAAGGTAGGCGACTGACAAAACACTGTGCGTATGTTTCTGGCTTCGCACAAATCTACCAACTCATTTAACAGTGTGCGTGTAGCTTCCGGCTCAAAAAAGATGGGGGCCCAACAATTCCGGGCATTCAAGTGTGGTTCAACCACAATGACATCAAGCGCCTCGGTATTTAGCAGCTCCTTCCATGTGTCAGGCCTGAGTTCAATTACATTTGTGTATGAGGACAGATCTAGATCTGCAATAACTCCCACCCTGGTCACAGAACTCAGGCTCTGCAAAATGCTCTGAGTTCGCTCATTTGGGTCATGTGAGAGGATGCTACCGGCCTCGTCTGGCGCTTTCCCTCTATCTACCGACTCACCTAAAGTAGTAATTGCTTTGTAGATTCGTTCGCAATTATGAGTATCCCGCCGTGGAATATACCTATTTAACGTGATTTCCTGAAGGTTATCATTCCGGAAATCCCGTGAAACAAGCTCGCTCAAGGCTCTAATCAAGCTATCCTGAGAATAACAAACCTTGGCAAATAGCTGATCATCAGTTATCGCAAATTGATCCTTATCACGTTCTGCCAGCATCCCAGGTTTATCAAACTGGTAACAGATAACGGGTTTCTCCATAAACCCCATATCCCACATAATGCTTGAATAGTCCGTGATTAAAGCAACTGCATCCTCCATCATTTCACGGAGGTTTCTGGCATCATTATCCGGGGTGGATATCCTAATTCGTTCAGAATGTAATTCATCAAAGAGCGGTAGATATTTCCTGAACCGGAAGTGCAGACTAACGGTTACAAAAATGTCATCCCGTTCAAGAATCAATAACAACTCGGGTGACTGCAAAAAAGATGTGAAATAAACAAAAAAATCGCTATTTCGGAGAATCTCCAGATCTTCCTCTAATATGTCTTCATCTTTATTCCAGTGCGATAAATCAAAGTGTTTACGCCAAGTTGGACAAAGTAGTACCTCTTTGCGCTTCCCTGGCCTGTTCTTCAACCTGTCCCATCTCGCAAGCCCTGTGAGCAGGAACTTGCTGCTGGGGAACCCCCATTCGCGTGAAGCCGACTCAATATCTCGTTGGTTTGTACACGTCACAAAATCGATGTATTGGTGAAATTTTTGATAGACGCCAGGAGAGTAAGCCAGGCAGCCATGCGTCAAATACACGTTGGTGACATCAGGGAACCGATTAATGTCATTTGATGCAACGAGAATATCGGCAGCAGAATCAGTGAAGAAAAAGTGACTGGCCTGATTTACCTTAACCTCCCATACCTCCGTGTTCTTATAGAGGATATTGCTCTCATACCCGAGTAATCCAGAGCAACTCACCCCCTGATTCAGCACGTAGTAGCATTCAATATCCGATGCTTTTTCCACGCAATACTGGAATAAGGCCAAGCCGTTATCCTCGGCTGCCTCACCTCCCCTTTCACCAAACAGCCAAACACAGCCAGGCCTTTTAGGCACAACTTTTGATGCATGCGGGAAGGTGGCCATATATACATCTTGCTTGCGGTGCTTATGGCTTGTGGGAATCCGATAAACACACCGAACCCCAGCGCCTTCAACGCTGCTTCGCTCGCACAGGTACTCGTGCACCAAAACAGCCAGACTGAGGTGTTCGTAGTTTTCAGTAGCAAGCAATGTGCGATGGAACATACCGATCGCTGATTGAGTGAGAACCTCTGGAAGTTCGTCACGGTCAATTTCCCTTAGTGTCTTTGCCCTGAACAATTCGTTGACAGAATCATGAGACCAGGAAGCACGTCCATTGGTCCATCTTGTAACACCAAAACCAATACCCTTCCCGCCCGCTACTACAGCATCAGTCAACAATTGCACGGCATTTGGAAAAAGCACATCACCGACGGTGATCGTCAAGAAATACTCGGCTGTTGAGGTATCAAGAGCTTTCGTAAATAACTCCTGGCCAGATGTGCGCACAATGCAGTAGTTGGCTATCCATGGGGATTGGTCGAGGATTTGAAGGCATTCCTGTTCTGTATCAGCGCCAGTTTCAACAGCGAGAATAATCTCCAAAGGGGTGCTGGTATCCTGATTGGCGATACTTTCAAGGGAATTCAGGAGCCCCCCACATCTCCCTGATAACAGAACAATAACCGCGCATTGATGCATAGCCATTATTACTTGAATCCCATAATCAATGAGCTAAACCGTAACAAGACAAGGTTTCTGACATCGTAGCCGGGTTGATCTTCATTTAAACATCCAACTGTAGGCGCTGCCCTGGAAAAAGCCCTGTAATTCTCTGTAATTTGTGCATTTTTCCGAAGAAGACATATGTTCTTGCTTACTTATTGATTTTTCAATAACAACAGGCTTCACACAGAGAAACTCTTGAATTCCGGATGTCACCTGATCCCAGTCGCTCACAATATCTTCATAGTAAATGTGGGACTTGCCATGTCCCTGAAAAACCTTTGTCAAACGTTGTTCCTTTTTCTCGTCCTCTTCTATTTTTGCCTGCCACCATTCCGCTGAATGTGTAATAAATATGTCATCAGTGCCATGTTCATCTTTAAGCCACTGACCCCTGACGTTTGCGACCTCCAAGCTCAGTACGCGTTTAAATATATTCCTCCTGGATAAGTGAATAACTCTGATTTCTTTGTCTTCCTGCAGATACTTCCAAACAGTTTCCACACCTTCTTTACGCCCGTGGTGGATAAATAGTTTGAAGCCTACAGCCATTGTGCGGTCTGAATATTGGGTGCTAAAAAATGCTTGAGCCCTGATTGCTCCATCTTGATCAAGAGATTCGGGATAGCTATGTTTGTTGAAATATTCTCCGATCATGAAAATTTGCGGGTTTTGCTTTAATGCAAACTTGAGAAGGTTTGACCCACAGCGATCGAGACCGACCAACACAAACCTGGTTTTTTCTGAACTTGTCATTCTGCCGGGAAATTTAACTCCTTGGCCCAGATGCGATTGTAATATAATTAGCATCAGATATATTTAGCAAATATTTTTTGTTTGTCATTTCAGAAATCAAGTGGGAAAACTTATAAAATTACTGGTTCTATGCATACTACTGGTTGTATCAATCAATACCTACGCTTACCTGGACCCAAGAATGGGATTTTTATTTTTCTATTCCCTTAGATTAAATAATTACAGATAATTTCTTAAACTTGCAAGATCAAAAATAAATAGAGATTGAAATGCCCCTATTCTTTGGCCACCGGCTTGTTAGGTTTTCCTCATTTCACGTAATCCAAAATACGCCATTTCCGGCGTGATGTAGTTTTGTGAGCTATGCGGCCTTCGTTCATTCTAAAAAAATCTACTTAGTCTGCTGGTAACATTCAGATTACAATTGTTTATGGGCAGAATTTGGACGCATTATTGATGAAACGCCTTCTTGTCACCGGGTCCTCCGGTTTGGTTGGGTCTGAAATTTGTCGGTTTTTTGGAACTAACAAATACAAAATATACGGTATTGACAACAATCAGCGTGCTGTTTTCTTTGGAAAAGAAGGCGACACAACCTGGAATCAGAAAAAACTTCAGCAGGAATTACCGCTGTTTACGCATATTGATGTGGATATCAGGGACCGTACGCGTATCGATGAAATTATCAAAGAAATCAGACCCGACGCAGTTGTTCACGCGGCAGCACAACCCAGCCATGATCGCGCTGCAGATATTCCATTTGATGATTTCGATATAAATGCAACGGGCACGTTGAATTTACTGCAAGCATTTAGACGGCACCGACGGGATGCGCCTTTTATTTTCCTCTCTACTAATAAAGTGTATGGAGATCATCCGAACGAGTTACCGCTAGTAGAAGAAGAAAAACGCTGGGAGTTTGCTAACCCCAAAGACCGGAACGGAATAGATGAGAGTATGAGTGTCGATCAGTGCAAACATTCATTGTTTGGTGCATCTAAACTGGCGGCAGATATCATCGTTCAGGAGTACGGACGCTATTTTGATATGCCGACATGTTGCCTCAGGGGAGGTTGTCTAACCGGGCCCTCACATTCTGGTGTCGAACTTCACGGGTTTTTGAGCTACCTGGCAAAGTGCAATTTATCACGACGGAATTACACTATTTTTGGCTACAAGGGCAAACAAGTTCGTGACAACATTCATTCCCTGGATGTCGCTCGGTTTTGCGAAGAATTCATAGACTCTCCTCGTAAAGCAGAAGTCTACAATCTGGGTGGCGGAATAAAAAACAGTTGCTCTTTGTTGGAGGCCATAGATATGGTATCCCAACTAAGTGGAATTCCCATGCGGACAGAATATGAAGATGTCCCACGAATTGGGGACCATATCTGCTACTACAGTAATCTCAATAAAGTACATGAACACTTTGAAAATTGGTCTATATCCGTGCGCTTGGAGACAATTATTGAAGAGATCGTTTCGGCTTGGGTTGAGCGGTTAAGGAGCTGACGATCGATCAACAATAGATCTCCTTTTGCCGAAAAATCATAGAATTTTAATCAAGAGTAGAAAATAGCTTATGCAAGAAATAAAACCTAAAATCAGTGTGATTATGGTAGACGGTCATTACAGACCTCACTTTGGAATTATAGACTCGCTCGGAAAGCAGACGATGCCAGTTGATGACTTCGAGGTATTGTGGATTGAGTACTTTTCTACACTTAAATCCGAGTTGGTTAATAAAACCACTAGTCTTTTTAACTATCATATGATCACTTTGGATAAGACGGGGGTATACCATTCCTCGTACTGTTTCAACGAAGGTATTCGGCAGGCCAAAGGCGATTTGCTGGTTATTGTGGATGCCGATGTAATCCTTGAAGAAGACTTCCTTGAAAGAGTATGGAAAGCTCATCAGGATAATGACTCGTTGGTAATGTATGTCTTTCGTTATGATGAGGTACAAAAGCCTGAATCTAAGTGTCTTGATCTCGAACACCTCCGCAAATATTGCGTTCTAAGGAATGCGAGTAATTACGGTGGTTGCCTGACAGTACGAAAATCAAGAATTCTCGAAATAAATGGTTATGAACAACTTGATGTCTTCAGAACAGGCGGTAACCATGCCAATGGTCTCGATGTATATACCCGATTTAAAAACCTGGGTATGCAAGTGATGTGGCACCCCCAATTGAGAATATATCATCCTTGGCATCCCACAAACCCTGAAGCACGAGAGTTATATCGGCCCCAGATTGGTTTTATATCAAGTCGAGCGCTAGGCTTGGATATACTACCTTACATGGGACTGGACCCCGACAGGGACAGAAAACTACCGCAACATTTAGTTTTGAAATTTGGTGATGCAGGGTCATAATCCCCCTCATCGCCAAATTCAGACTAAATGAGAAAAATTGCTTTCTAGTGGTAAGTTTTCCGGGACCATATCGGCGGAGGATGAAACTGCTTCAAGCATACATTCAAGCAAATAAAAGGGTAGCATAGCCAAAAACTGAATGCTGGTCTGATGAAAAGCCTGCTATATTATCAAAATATAAATTCTCCATCGCTTTTGAAAATGAATCTACAGTAAACTACGTTACAGAAAAGATTTTTCATTCTTTTTTGGCTGGCAGTGTGCCAATCTATTGGGGTGCTCCTAATATTGCAAAATTTTTTAATCCAAAGTGCTTTATCAATGTGATGGATTTTGATTCCTTTGAAGACGCAATTACGTACATAAAAAAAGCAGACAACGACGAAGAATTATACGCTTTATTCTTTAATGAATTTCCAATACATACTGAATTTAAACTCAACAACATAACGAAAAAAAATATTATCAATTTCTTCAGTCAAATAATAAATGGTAGTAAATATACTCTGGAAAAACATGGGGAGGGTTACTGAAGTGATTGGCGCCACAGGACAAGCAAATGACTGAATCTTCTTCATACTTCTATATAGTGCCAAGAATCGGCGGCGTTGCTTATCTAAACGTACCTAAATCCGCTTGTTCATCAATCTTGTTCGCTCTTTCAAAACTGAGATCAGATGAGGTTAAGCTTTCACCGAAAAAGAAACTGCAAGACGGATCAGATCCAATTCATGGATTTCAGCCTCCATACAGTTACCTGCAGTATTTTCATGATCGTTGGTACGACTACTACCCACCGCTGCCAGAGTCTCTTGTTAGATTTACTTTTGTAAGAAATCCCTATGATCGATTCTTGTCTTTTTATAGATCAAAAGTTCTTCGAGGCCAAGCCCCGATAAAGTACTACGACAAATATG
>PVMS01112873.1_pt1 | contig 10232 bp, 6 predicted proteins | sample 1853461 | NCBI WGS metagenome assembly PVMS01 (sample SAMN08582032, study PRJNA380276) | Marine sediment metagenome, whole genome shotgun sequencing project. | isolation source: ocean sediment barecode stripped | collected 2017
CCACCTGAACGGCGCCGGAAGCCGGGCCCAGCTTGGGATGGTCGGCGAGGAGAGTGTCCAGAAGCTCGCCGGCGGTGGTGCCCGACGAGACCTCCATGTCGAGCTTGTCTTTGCCCGTTATCTCACGAAGTGCGGCAAACAACCGAACCCGAACCTTTATCATTGGGCCGCCGCGATGGCCTCCGCCGGCGAGCGTCTGGACACTCTCGTCGCCCACCATCCCAAGCTGGGTCCGTTTGCCGGAGGCGTTCAGGTGGCCCTCCACAAGGAGTTCGCGCATCGCGGAACCGAGCTCCAAGTGGATGATGAGGTTGTTTTTCTGCCACCGGTTAGTGGAGGATAATGTCCCCCTCCGAGCGCAGCTATTCATCAGCAGAACGTAGCCGGCGCCGAGAGCTTATCCTCGAGTCCATCGCCCAGAAGGATATCCGCACTCAGGAAGAGCTCATCAGGGAGTTGTCTCGACGCGGTGTGGCGTTGACTCAAGCCACGCTCTCCCGGGAGCTGAAGGAGTTGGGTGTTGCCAAAGGGCCCGATGGCCGTGGCGGATATCGTTATCTGGCGGGAACCGCCACTGGAGAAGGGCCGTTGCAAGCAGTGGCGACCTTCATTCAAAGCATTTCCAGGGCTCAAAACCTCCTCGTGGTCCGCACTCCCCCCGGCAACGCCCAGGGTGTGGCCCGCGGCCTCGATCAGTCCGATTGGGCGGAAGTGATGGGCTCGATTGCCGGCGACGACACCATCCTTCTGGTTTGCCAAAACGATCGCAAGGCAAGCCAGGTGGAAAAGCGCATCAAGCTGATTGCTAGACTTTAAAGCTTTTCAAGCTTCCTCTCCAAACGGCGACGGCGATACCGGAAGGCCTCCCGCCGGCGTTCGCGGAAGTCGAGGGATAGTCGAAAATCGTCCTCAATCCTCGAGATGGCCTGACGGCAGTACTCGAGGGCCGCTCGGGGGTCACGATCGCGGTGCTCGCTGTGCATGGCCAGCTCCTCGAGAGCTTGAAACGCTTCGGGGCCGTCTTCGCCGGCGAGCTCTCGCCAAAGTTTGGTGGCTTCGTCCCAGTCGTCACGTCGCTTGTGCTGCCAGGCCAGTTGTTGAAGAGAGCGGCGTTTGGCGGTGCCTTGGAGGCCGCTTTCGACGGCCCGGCTGTAGTGCTGCATGGATCGTTCCGGGATCGCAGCCCGCTCGAAGATGCGCCCCAGGCTGTAGTCATCCATGGGGTGCTCCGGGGAGCAGTTTTCGTCGAGGGCCTCGGATGCGTAGACGGTGAGGGCGGCGAGGGATAGGATGTCGTGACAGTTGTGGGAGAACACGCTGTGGATATGCGACGCGTCACGAGAGCGCAAATAGTCGAAATAAAGGCCGGGGATCAGCGCCCCCGGAACGTCGCCTTGTCTTTCCAGCCCCAGCAAGATGGTCTCGAGCTCGGTAAGCCGGCAAGATTCTAATCGGGCCTTCCACAGGCTTCGCGCCGGGTGAAGGAGATCGAAATGAGGGATCTCAGCCAGCGGGAAGTGAAGCCGGGCCAGTACGTAGCGTGATTCGAGAAGCGGTACGTCGAAGCTCTTGCCGTTGAAAGTGACCAGGCTCTCGAATCGGGAGACGAGCCCGGCTAAATCGTGGAGCATTGCCTCTTCTTCCGCGTAATCCCGCATAAAGAACTGGCGAACGATGAATTGATCCTCGTCGATGTAGCCGCACCCGATTAGAAAGGGACAGGTTCCCGCACCTCCGGCGAGCCCGGTGGTTTCCGTGTCCAGAAAAACAGTTCGAGTGAGGTCGAGATCCAGCTCGTCATCCCCTCGGGCGAGGATGGAAAAAGCCGAGGGTGAGACTTGCTTGAGACGCGAAAGGCTTATCTTCCCTTGATGGTGATCGAGCGGAAAGAAGTTCTCTACCTGGTAATACTCGCCGTGCTCGTTCTCCACTTGTTTTCCATCAAGGACTTCCTCGAGCGTCACCGCCTCTACCTCTACCTCTGCATCAAAGCTCTGCCATTGTGTGCGGCTGGGTCTCGTTTCCTTTTTTGCCTCGACCAGGCGTTCGAGCCTTTCCTTTACGGAGAGCTCCGCACCGGTGGCCGAGTCTTCCCCGAGCATCTCCTGCTCCAGACGATGTAGCGATTCGAAGCCGGGTGGGCTCGAAGGTGGAGGTATGCGGGTAGCGGCCTCGCTCGTACGGCTCCGGGAACTCCCGGCAAGCCGCTCCAGCTTTTGCCGGGTGCTCGATCCTTTTTTCATAATTTTTCAGGTACCAGTCGCTCCAAGATAGCCAGCGCAACCTCCTTGCCCTTCGGTCCGACTTCTCCAATGGGGCCTACACAGGAGGGGCAGCCGTCCGAGCAAGGGCAACCTTCGATGAGTTGCCTGGCCTCCCGAAGCAAGGTGGGGTGCAATCGAAAAAGGGGCTCCGAAAAACCGATGCCCCCGGGGTAGTTGTCGTAAATGAAGATGTTGGGTTCGTAGGCCGGGCCCATCTCTGCAAGAGCGGAAGAGTTGGCCGCTTTTTCCGCCGGACGCCGGAATCCTCTCTCGACCGACGCCGTGCCCTGGGAGTTGTCGCCGATGGCCACTCCAATATCCGAGCGATCACACATGAGGAAAAGCATCGCCACCGTCTTCAAGGTGTTGGCCAGGCCCACCACGCCGTCTCGTCTCTGCTCGGAGTTGATCTCCACCGTTGACATGATTTCACGAGGGATGGTGAGCCAGTAGGACGTGGTGTGCATCTCCTGTTCGGGCATATCCAGCTCTCCCGACCCGACGTTCTCCATGGTGTAGAACTTGATTTTTTTGAAGCCCACGACTTGGGATACGACGTGGACCTCTCCATGGGAACGGATCGAGCCTCCCGACGAGCTCGATTCGAAGCGGTCGAGAATGTTGACGCGGGTGGTGGTGATGGCATCGGTGTAATAGTCGTTCTCACATTGCCGCACCGTGGCACGGCGTTCCCGGTAATCGAAATGCTCCACGAAGTACTGTTGACCTTCTATGATGTATATGGCTTTGGGGTGGAGTGTGGACAAGGCGCTGGTGAAATCCACCTCGGCGACGACCCGGGTTTTCGTCGTTTCATCGACGACGACGAAGTTGTCGGAGCTGACCGAACGCAGGCTCACGGCGTCGGCGGGATAGGATTCGCTGGTCCAGTGCCATCGCCCCCCGGAGGGGTGCACCAGCTGGTGCTCTTCCAGGAAGGAGAGGATCTCTTTCAGGTCCTCCCCTCCGAAATGCTCCCCGTCTTTGAAAGGGAGCTCGAAGGCGGCGCATTTGATGTGGTCCAAAAGGATCGAAAGGTTGTCCGGGTTGATCAAGCCATGCTCGGGCGAGCCGGAGAAGAAATAGTCGGGATGGTTCACTACGAACTGATTGAGTGGGCTGGAGTTGGCGACCAGAATTGCAATGGAAGTCCCACTTCTTCGCCCGGCGCGGCCGGCCTGCTGCCAGGTGGAAGCGATGGTTCCGGGATAGCCGGAGAGGATCGCCACATCCAGGTTTCCGATATCGATGCCGAGCTCGAGAGCGTTCGTGGAAACGACTCCCAGCACGCTCCCTTCTCTCAAGCCTCTTTCGATCTCCCGGCGCTTCTCGGGAAGATACCCTCCCCGGTATCCTCGGATGAGATCTTGGCCGGTAACGTCGGTTTCGAGCGCCTCCTTGAGATAAGTCACCAGGACTTCGGTGTTGCGCCGGCTGGTTGCAAAGACGATCGTTTGGAGACCTCTTTTTAAAAAGGGGTAAGCGATCCGCGGCGTCTCGTCGATATAGGAGCGCCGTATGCCCAGTTGTTGATTGACCACCGGCGGGTTGTAGAAGAGAAAGTATTTCTCCCCCCTTGGCGAGCCGTTGCGCACGACGGGCTCGGCGGGTCTCTCGATTAGTTTCTCGGCGAGCTCCTGAGGATTGGCAATGGTGGCCGACGAACAGATGAACTGCGGATCGGAACCGTAGAAGCGGCAGATGCGGCCCAGTCTCCGTAGAATGTTGGCCAGGTGGCTTCCGAACACTCCCCGGTAGGCATGGATCTCGTCGATGACCACGTAACGAAGATTCTCGAACAGCTTCACCCACTTGGGGTGATGAGGCAAAATGCCCTTGTGGAGCATGTCGGGATTGGTTACCACCAGGTGGCCGCGGGAGCGGATCGCTTTCCTGGCGTCTTGGGGCGTATCACCGTCGTAGGTGAAGGTTCGTATGTCGGCTCCCAGCTCTTCGATCATCGAGTGAAGCTCAGCGAGTTGATCCTGGGACAGGGCTTTGGTGGGGAAGAGGTAGAGCGCCCGGCTGTCGGGGTCCCGGAGCAGACGGTCGAGCACCGGCAGGTTGTAGCACAGCGTCTTGCCCGAGGCGGTTGGGGTCACCACTACGACGTGTTTGCCGGCGTGGGAGAGCTCGAAAGCTTCACGCTGGTGTGAGTACAGCCGTTCGATTCCCCGTTGGCGCAGGACCTCGACCAGTCGAGCGTCCAGTTCGGGAGGAAAATCCTCGAAGCTGCCCGGCAGCGCCGGGAAGTGGCGAAACGCTGTAATACTGGGGTAGCGTTGGGTCGCCGCCTCGATCTCGGTTATGGCCTTTCGGAGCGCAACGGACCGGTCTGCGGGCGCTAGAATTTCTTTCATGATTCCTGTCCGTCGGGAGTTTACCTTGAAGGGCCGGCTATTGGGAATCCAAGGTTGATGTTACGGGCTAAACCCTGTAGAATAAAAACATTACCTAAATCTCAGCTTTACCAAAAGAGTCCAAGTTGTGAGTGGTCGAGCCTGTGGTACTGTTTAATTACGCTCTCAAAGAGCTTACTGCAAAGATCGTCTACTATGGGCCCGGTCTGAGCGGCAAGACGACGAACCTCAAGTACATTCACGAAGAGCTTCCTATCAAAAGCAAGGGCAGGATGCTCACCCTTGCCACCGAGACGGATCGGACACTTTACTTCGACTTACTTCCCGTCGAAGCGGGAGTCGTCCGAGGAATCAAGACTCGCATCCAGCTCTACACGGTACCCGGTCAGGTCTTCTACAACGCAACCCGCCGGATGGTGCTGAAGGGTGCCGACGGTGTCGTGTTCGTGGCCGACTCCCAGAGGGACATGATGGAAGCCAATCTGGAGAGTCTGGAGAACCTGCGGGAGAACCTCGTGGCACACGACCTCATCCTCGAAGAGGTCCCGTTCGTCATGCAATACAACAAGAGGGATCTGGAAGATGCTCTGGGCGTCGGGGAAATGAACGAAAGGCTCAACCTGCTCAACGCTCCCTTTTATGCATCCGTTGCGATTGAGGGGGTTGGGGTAGAGGACACACTCAAAGCGGTCAGCAGTTTGGTTTTGAAGTCGGTCATCGAAAAGTACGGAGCGGCTCAAGCAAGCGGCATGCCCGCACCCACCTCTTTCGGCCGGGCAGCGGCCCCGGTGTCTTCCCCGCCGGCTCAAAACCTCTTGGAAAAAGAGAAGACGGATCCCTTCGCCCTATCTAGAACCGCTTCGGCAGCCGAATCGGTGCCTGTGGGGCAGGAGGTGGGCTCGTATGCCGGCGCGGAATTGAAAGTGGAGCCAATGAACGATCCCCTTGACGCCGAGGAGCCCAACGAGCCCTTCGTAGGTACAGAGCAAAGCCCTCCCGGCAACTGGCCCCCCGGCAAGCCGGACCCGCCGGATGAGCCGACCGACGCGTTTCCTCCTCAAATGGAGGCGTTGAAGCAAACCCTGACCCGTGGTCGGCAGCCGATTTCGAGGACCACCGATTCCGACGAAAGAAGGCCTTCGAATATGGATGATTTGAATTTAGAAGGAATTCTCGACGAAGCTTTGCGGATCGATGAAAAGGACAAGACCAAAGACCCTCCGCGACCGCCACACGATCCCGAATTGAAGGATGAGCTGGAAATGGTTGCAGAGGCCCCGGAGCACGCCCTTTCCGGGACCCTCGAAGAAGTATTGGGCTTGGGGGTGGAAGTTGACGCGGCGGCGCCGAATCCGTTTGGATCCGAACAACCTTTCACAGCGGTTTCCCCGGCACCTGGCGGAACAGCATTCGACAACGATCCCGCGACCGTCTTGGATAATCGTTTTGACGCCCTCACCACCAATCCGGGGGCGGCAAATGAACCTCCCGCCGTAGATCCGGCGAAGACGAGGTTGTTGAACAGCCCGCCGCAATCGTCTCCTCCCGGAATAGCCCCATCCGAACCTGCCTCTCCCCGCGTGGCGGCGGCGCCAACGGTCCATGTCCAAGCCGAGGTGATCGGCGGTGTGACGGAGGGCCAGAACGTGGTGGTGCCGGTTCGCATTTCAATCGATCGGAACACCGACGAAGTCGAGCTCAACGTTTCTCTAAAAATCAAAATAAACCGTAAGGATTAGCCCGAGCGACTTATCCCCGCAGGGCTTCCAGTTTGCCCGCGCTCCTGGTAGCCGGTGGTGGCTGGGCGGTATACTGGTACGGTTATGCCCAAGCAGCGAGTGCTCATTGTCGATGATGAGGCGGGGTCCCGCCGGGGACTTTCCGAGTTGGTGGCGAGCTGGGGTTACGAGACCGACTCCGCCGCCGACGGCGCAGAAGGTCTCGAAAAAGTAGCCGGCTTTCGGCCTCAAGTCGTCCTTGCCGACCTGGTGATGCCCCGTATGGACGGCATGGAGCTGTTACGCGCGCTCGCCGGAAGCCTCAGTTATCTATCCTTCGTGATGTTGACGGCGAAGGGCAACATTGCAAGTGCCGTCGAAGCGATGAAACAGGGGGCCTTCGACTACCTTGCCAAGCCCGTCGATACCCGCCAGCTCCAGGCTCTTCTGGAAAAAGCCACGTCCCGCTCGGCACTCTGGCAGGAGCTCGAGCGATACGAGAGCGATCTGGAAACCAGCGGCCGCTTTGGGAGAATGGTGGGCAGGTCGGAGCCCATGCGCCGGCTCTACCAGTTGGTGAAGCAAGCCGGTCCGTCGTCTGCCTCGGTGTTGATCGTGGGGGAGTCCGGAACCGGCAAAGAACTGGTGGCTCGAACCCTTCACGAGGTTTCACCGCGTGCCGGTGGCCCGTTCATTGCCTTGAATTGTGCCGCCATTCCCGAGACGTTGCTCGAGAGCGAGATCTTCGGACATGAGCGAGGGGCCTTCACCGGCGCCGAAAAGAGACGTCAGGGTTGTTTCGAGCTCGCCGACCAAGGCACCCTTTTTCTGGATGAGGTGGCCGAGATGTCGCCTTCGACTCAGGTAAAGCTCCTACGGGTGCTCGAAGATCGGAGCTTTCGCAGGCTGGGGGGCCGAGATGAGATACAAGTGGACGTGAGGGTCCTGGCCGCCACCAATCAGGAACCGGCGGTGTCGCTGAGAGACGGAAAGCTCCGTCAAGATCTTTACTACCGGCTGAACGTCTTTACTCTGGAGTTGCCTCCACTGCGCACCCGAGTCGATGATATTCAGCTTTTAGTGGATCATTTCGTTGGGGAGTTTGCCAGAGACAACGACAAGTCGGTCGTGGGAGCGGACCCGGTCGCGATCGATGCCCTCGCTGCTTACGACTGGCCGGGCAACGTTCGCGAGCTTCGCAACGTGGCGGAGCGCGCAGTGATCGTTTGTTCTCGTCAGAATATCGGTCTAGAGGATCTTGCTCCGTCCGTTACTCGATTGGCTCGTTTGGAGGCTTCGGGGGATCCAGCGGTTGCCGAAGTAGCCGTTCCGGTAGGCACTACCGTCGGCCAAGCCGAGAAGGGTTTGATCCTGAAAACGCTCGAGGCGACCGACCAGAACAAGACGCGGGCTGCAGAGATCCTGGGCATCAGTTTGAAGACACTCCACAACAAGTTGAAGAAGTACCGCGAACGAGCTCTAAAAAAAACCACCCTGACCCTCGTTGCGGGGGTTGTGGCTCTGGCCACCAGCTTGGTGAACGCCGCATCCTTGGCTCGCCTGTCTGTTTCTGAAACAAGCAGCCGGTTGGAACTGCTCGCTTCAACGTTTTATCATCAAGTCTCCCGGATCATTCGCGAACATCCCGGCGACGATCTCAAGGCGGTTTTGGCCGCCGACCCTTCACTCCGCAACTTCGCCGATGCCATCGTTGGCTACTCTCCAACCACTCTCTACGTGACCATCACCGATCCCCATGGTTTCGCCATCCTTCATAGTGACCCGAGTCGGGAGGGAGTTCGGATTCGTGGGGGCGACTCCCTTTCAGAGTTCGCGACTCGAGGTGGTTTCTCTCAGCTTTGGGCGCTCGGCCGGGGAAATCAGGTTCTGGAGATGGAGCTCCCCTTCAGCGTGGATGAGCAGCCTTTCGGTGCGGTTCGGGTTGCGGTTTCCACCCTTCTTTTGAGAGAAGAGCTCTTTGGCGCCATTGCCACCAACGCGGTCGTGGCCGCCGGTGTAGTGCTCGTCTCCTTCGTCGCCTCGTTCTACCTGGCCAATCGACTTCTGGCACCCATCGAGATGCTGCGTCGAGAGCTGGCCCGCATAGACACCGGCCGGGGCGAGCCTTCTCTGGATCTTCGCAGCGAGGCGGATGTCGGTCGCATTACCGAGTTCTTTGCTTCCATGAGCCGGCGCTTGGCGGAGGACCGGCAGTTGCGCGAGAGCGGTTCCTCATGGATGGAGACCATGTTGGGGGGGCTTACCGACGCGGTGATGGTGGTAAGCAACGAGCGGCGGATTCTTTCATTGAACAACCCCGCTTGTCAGCTTCTCGGTCGAGACCGTGCGGATGTCCAGGGGCAACCTTTGAGCGAGGTCGTGCCGGCCGGACATCCTATTGCCTCCCTCGTAGAGGAAGCTTTGACCCGCGGTGAGGCGGTCAGCCCGCGGAACGTCCAATTGATGATCGACGGTCGCGATGTGCCTCACACGGTGACGGCGCAGATTCTTCGCGAAGCCGACGGCTTATTTGGAGCGCTGGTAAGCGCCCGAGATATGGAGAAGCTCTCTCGGCTCGGCTCGCACCTTTCCTACTCTCAAAAACTCGCGGCCCTGGGCCGGCTGACGTCGGGTGTGGCTCACGAGATCAAGAATCCCTTGAACGCCATGGTGATCCATGTGGCTTTGCTACGGCAAAAACTCACCGACTCCGGCCCCGAGGCCCGAGGCTATCTCGATGTCCTGGATGAAGAGATCCGTCGATTGGATCGGGTGATCTCAGGATTCCTGAAGTTCACTCGTCCTGAGGAGCTTCAGCTCGAACACGTGCCGCTTGGCGAAGTCTTGAAAGACGTGCTGCGTCTCATTTCGGGAGAGGCCGGCAAGAACTCAATTCAGGTGGAGACCGATATCCCGGATGATCTTCCTCCGGTCCATGGAGACCGCGAGCTTCTCCAACAGGCCTTTCTCAACCTGATGCTCAATGCCTGCGAGGCGATGCCGGAAGGAGGGCGGCTGAGGGTGATGACGCGACGGTCGGACGATCGGCTCGTGGAAGTAGAATTCCAGGACAGCGGGTTGGGCATTGCCACCGAGGAGCTTCCCAGGATCTTCGACTTGTATTACACCACTAAAGGCGGGGGCAGCGGCATCGGCCTTTCGCTTGTTTATCGTATCGTGCAGTTGCATGATGGCGAGGTGGTGGTTGACTCTACGCAAGGAGCCGGTTCTCGGTTTACAATCAAGTTGCCTGAGGTACAAGGTTGAGCTCACCGAGACGTGGAAGAAAAGGGCGCCCGCTCCACATCGGGGTCGGCTTGATGTTACTCGTTGCCCTGTTGGCCTTTTCGTTTGGATGTCGCAAAAAAGTAAAGACCGACTTCGAGCGGCCGCCCGCCGCCTCCGCGGTTCCCGAGCCGGAGCCTGTACCCGAAGAGCCCGAGGAGCCAGAAGTTCCTGAGGTGGTTGTTGATCAGGCAGAGGAGGCGGCTGTTCCCGAACAAGCTCCGCCTCCTGCGCAGCCGGTCCGCCGCAAAAAGCCACCGGAACCTTCCCCGCCATCACCTCCACCGGAGGAGCCTCCCTCTCCTCGGTTGGCTACCGAGCCGCAAACGGCGGAAACCGGTACCATACGGGATACGATGGCCCTTACCGAAGCCATCCTTTCATCGCTCGATCAGGAGTCCCTGACTACAACGCAACGCGAACAAGCCGCCGCGGCGCGGGCGTTTGTGACGCAGGCGCGGCGAGCTCTCGAAGAGGGTGACTACAGAAGAGCTTCGGTGCTGGCCGATAAAGGGCTTATACTCGCCGAGGATGTACGTGATGGGAGCTAACAATCCGCTGGCGTCCGCTGAAAAGCTAAGATAAAGGCCAAATCGGAACCGCAC
>PVMS01120298.1_pt1 | contig 10232 bp, 7 predicted proteins | sample 1853461 | NCBI WGS metagenome assembly PVMS01 (sample SAMN08582032, study PRJNA380276) | Marine sediment metagenome, whole genome shotgun sequencing project. | isolation source: ocean sediment barecode stripped | collected 2017
AGGAGATCAATAAGGAAAGCCCTCATTTTACAAGACTGGCTTAGTTTCTTAGATATAGATGTCCAAAGCACCTACCAGATGACCTAAATCTATAAAACAATTTTGTTCCATATAAATTCTAGACTACGGAGAGACAATGTCCCATTTGACCAGAAGCACATTTGTTTCGCTTTATAAATATGCAAGAACAAACCACATAGTGGAAGTATTATTATTAATCACCTTAATAAATTTATCCGCTGTCTTTATCGTAGCGAATAATTGCTTCTCTGAGGAAGAAGCTATAGAGACCAGTGAGACTCAAATAAAAGGACTAATGTCGGCGCTGGATGATCCTAATCCCATAGTACAGGCTAGAGCAATAAATCAACTGGCAGAGCTAAATTATCAGCCCGTGCTTGTGCGAATGGTGGAATTTATTAAGGGAGAGAATCCTTATACTAAATCTGCTTCCATGATGGCAATTGCTAAGATGGACAAGTTCTCTCCTGAAACAACTTCGTTAATAGTCCAAAACCTAAGTGATCCGGATAAAAGAATACGGCATTCGGCAGCAAGGTCACTTGCAAAATACGGGGAATTGAAAAACAATCAAATTCCACCTGTAATTGCGCTCTTGAGTGATGAAGACAATATTATCAGACTGACCGCTATAATTATAATTAAGCAAAATGTGGGAGTTTCAAAAAAACAAATCCCACAAATTCTCCAGCTTATGAAGGACGAAAATCCCAAAATACGCTCAAGTGCGGTAGGTGCTTTAGGTAAAATGGGGCCGGCTGGAAAAAAGAATATCAAATCTATCCTTGTACTTCTTGAAGATGAAAATCCTATAGTCCGCGAAAGTGCGGCTCTAGCCATAGGTGATTTTGGGCCTTCTGCGGTAGAGTACGCTGGAGCTGTAGCAGAGCTACTTCGTGATCCCGACAAATACACTCAAGCCGCAGCAGTAAGATCTCTGGGTAGAATAGGCACATTAAATAAAGAACAAATCTCATTGTTAATCGGCTTTTTTAACAGTACAAACAAGCTCGCAGTGAATGCTGCAATTAGGGCTCTTGGAAATATGGGCAAGGAAAATAAAGAGGTTGTGGCATTACTCGCTTTAGAGCTTAAGAATCCGGAGACTAGCGTAAAGATTAGGTCTCTAAAGTCTCTTGAAGAAATTGGTGAGGCCGCACAGGGCAAATCCCCTGATATAGCTGCATTATTAAAGAGCCCCAATCCAGGAGTACGAAGAGCAGCCATAAATGCTCTTTTAAAGATGGGAGATCCCGGCAAGGCCCAAGCCCCAAAAATTGCCGAGCTACTTAAAGATACTGATCAAGATGTAAGCCTTAGTGCTATCCGTGCATTGAGAACAATGGAAGGCACTGTTGGGGGCTACACAGAGATATTTGCTGAGCTTCTTAAAAGTAAAAATGATTTAGTACGCGTTAGAGCCTCCCAAGCTCTAGGTGAAGCTGGCGGCAGTGCTAGCGCACAAATCCCTCAGATAGTTGAATTGCTGGTAAATAATGATAGTAAGCTGCGAGGCACTGCGATATTCACGCTCGGAAGACTTGGAGAAAACGCTAAGGTAGCGATACCTAGTATAGAAGAACTGCTTAAAAATAAGAACCCTGTTATACGCTCATCGGGTGTTAAAGTATTTGGCAAAATGGGCGCTAATGCTAGTGAGGAGGTACCAAATATTATAGTGCTCCTAAGTGACCCCGACCGCGATGTAAGGGCTGACACAGCATGGGCTCTTGGAGAAATTAACTCGCTAGATGAGAATCAAATATCGGAGCTTGCCCGGCTATTAAATGACGAGGACAGCACGGTCCGTGACAAAACAGCCCGGGCACTGGGGAATATCGGAGCTCCAGCCGGGGGATATGCCCCTCAAGTTGCTGAGCTATTGAATGATCAAGACGAGCTTGTAAGAACAAGCGCCGCCATTGCGCTTGGCAACCTTGGATCTTCAGCAACAGAACAAGCGCCTAAGATCGGCTCATTTATAGAAGAGCGAAGTAAAGATCAAAAAGCTAACAGAGTTGAAATTGTGGCCGGTATGGAAGCTTTGGGGAAGATGGGTAGCGCAGCAAAAGAACAAGCCCCAATAGTTGCGGAACTCCTTATGGATACAATCACTATTATCCGTGCAAGCGCAGTGAGGGCGCTTGGGCAAATGGCCCCTCTAGATCAAGACACAGTATTAATAGTCCTCGCCTCATCCTATCCGCACCCATCTGACACTACCCAGCTCAGACTGCTGGCTTATTTGGTTGCGGGAGGAAATCAAGACTCTGAAACTTTGATTTCATGGCTAGGAAGAAGCGACAAGAAAACCGCATCTGAAAGAGATATTGAAAATAGCCCTCAAACTCTAAATGCTCTTTTAGAAAGCTGGGAATTCACAGAGTCCTATACTGAAATGCGAGATGACCTTGTGGTTGCTATATCAGAAGTAGCTAAGAGCGGCAATTGGACGCAAGAGGACTTAGTAACCCTAAAAAAAGCAGAGGATACGCTTAATTCTAAAGGTTTTACAGAGCAGGCTAATATAATAAGCACCAAGATCAGCGAGGTTGGAGGATAATCTCCATCTATCTTTTGATCTTGCTCTAAATACATAGGCCACGGATAAAACAATTTTCGTTTTTCAGGTATGATTACCCAACTTAAATGACCCAAATGACGCTACAGGTTCTTGTACAAAACCCTATAGTCTTGTGGTCTATTCATATACAACGGGATTCTCTGGGGAATTTTCAGGGAAATATTTCAGGATAATATATGTTCGGTAAAAAGATATATTACGGATGGTACATTGTAGCAGCCTCGCTATTCATTATCATCTTAGACGGTCTTTTACTCTATTCCTTTGGCGTATTCCTGCCCCACATAAATGAAGAATTCGGATTGTCTCGTGCGGAGGGCTCTTCTCTCTTTGCATTTAGATCCCTTATTTTAGCCCCCGGGTTTATCATAGCAGGACGGCTTATAGATAAATACGATCCGAGAATTGTAATTTTTTGTGGAGGATCAATAGCTGCTCTTGGAATGATCCTTTCAGGATTTGCCACGAGTGTCTGGCAGCTGATATTGTTCTACAGTGTATTCGTCGGAATAGGCGACACCGTTCTATACATAACATGCGTTGCTGTTATCAGCAGATGGTTCACAAAAAAAAGAGCTCTTGCAATAGGTATTATTACAACCGGCGTTCCTTTAAGTGGTCTCATAACCAACCCACTAACAGCTTCTCTGATTAACATTTTTAGCTTCAGAAATGCCCTTTTTTCACTGGGTGGAATTATGCTAGTTACGCTCTTGGCGGCATTTGTACTTAGAGGATATCCAAAAGACCTGGGTCTTAAACCATATGGAGAAGAAGACATTGAAGAAGATGTCACTTCAAAAAATACAGGAAACACAAATAACGATAAAAAAGAGTGGACGACACTTGAGGCAATTTCTACACCTAATTACTGGATAATGTACGCAATGTACACTCTGGCCTTTATAACGTTCCTTATAATAGTCACCCAGTTCTACAACTTTGAAATCGATCTTAATATCTCTGCAATAGCTGCCGCAGGCCCTGCAGCGGCAATAGGTCTTGGGAGCATAATTGGTAGAACCGTCCTAACTTCTTTATTGGGGGAGGTACTAGAATACCGGAAGGTCCTATTTGTATGTCTCTTAGCACAGGGAAGCTCAATAATACTTCTTCTGTCATTTGATCAAATCTGGACATTTTATCTGTTCGGATTATTGTTCGGGTTCTTTTACAGTGCAATTGTACCTATCTTCCCTACCCTATTGGCAAAATTTTATGGCCTTAAAGCAATGGGGGCTATTTACGGGATATTCGGCACTTCATACTCCCTTGCGGCAATATGCGCCCCGATTCTTGCAGGTTACGTTTTTGATACTACAGGAAGTTATTACTATCCGTTTCTTTTTGCTATATTCGCCTGCTATTTAGCTGCAATAGGGGCTTTCTTCATTAAACCGCCTGTGCACAAACCTAAACAAATTGAGACCACAAATTAATATTACGACCACTTTTAACGGCTAAAGACCTTTTCATAATAATATTTAACCATTGATAATTGTTGAGAACCGAAAAGAAAATAATGAGCAGAGAAACCATTCGACATATTAGAGCAGAAGGGGAGAAGGCCTATGAAGCCCTAAGTAAGGAGCTCTATTTAAACTATGCCGGATTAAAAAACAAAACCGATATTACGGGAATACTTAGATCTTTTCAAGACCTGGTGGAGCCTGAGGTCTTTTCTTCTTTAAGAGAAGCCAAATCAGATGTTGAGGAAGAAAAAAACGGGATACAACTTATGTTAAGTTTTTTGTCCGAAACTATCCTCTTAAGTAAAACCTCGCAAATAAGGGACTCAATTTTATACCTGGAAGCATCATCCATTTTCAGTTTAGGCAAGACTAAAATCCCCTTCAGGTCATCTAGAGCGGCGCTATTAAAAAAATCCAAGAAACAGGAAACACAGGAGATTCAGGAGAACAGAGAAGCCATTTTATCTAAACTTAATCAGCTTTATTTAAGGCAATACGCTTATAAACAAAAAGACTCCCACGAACTCGGGTTTTCAAGTTACTTGCATATGTATGAGACAGTTGAAAGTCTTAACACATCAAAGCTCGTAGAAAAGGCAAAAGAATTTATAAGAAATACAGAATATATATCACGGGATTTACTTAGTTGGTTTTTGTTGAAAAGAATGGACATCAAGCTTGAAGACGCAAATCCAAACAACATGTTTTACCTCCTTAATTCATTTGAACTAGGAGCCTTTCCAAAAATGAACCCCCACTCTGTGGCAAAAGCCCTACTACGCGAGACGGCCCTAAACCCACAAGCTAAAATAATGTTTGATTCAGAGAAGAGAAAAGGACATGTATCCGGCACTATATGCTACGCCTCTAATCCTGGAGTCGAAATTCTGATCTCTACAAACATTCAAGGTGGTATATGGGATTACGAATCCTTCTTAGGATCTTTTGGTGAGAGTCTTAGCTATGGATACGCTGAGCGGGACGAGAATTTTGAATATAAGTATTTGAGAGAAAAGTCTTTTTTGGGATTATTCTCAGAGTTATTTAAAAATCTCATTTTTGAGCCCCGATGGATTAAGAAACATTTGAGGAAAGATGAAACAAATGACTTTCTCAAATTTTTCTATTTAAGACGGCTTATCTTAGAAAGAATCCTCTCAGCAAAGCTCATATATGAAGCAGCGCTTTACCAGAGAGAGGAGAACAAAACCGAAATGTATATAGGATCATGGAGATTGCTACTCACTGTAAGGCAAGCAAACATGATTACTTGTTTGATATCGAACCTCACCTAAGCTCGGCAGACTCTTTTAAAGCCACCATTATAGAGCCGCAGCTAAGAACATATTTAATAGACAATTTTGATGAGCAGTGGTGGAGAGAAAAAGAGGCGGGCGAGTTTCTGGTCAACATTTGGGAATTAGGCGGACGAATATCCATCAAGAACATCTCAGAAAAATATGGGTTTGAAGATACGGATATGAGTGATCTATCTAAAATTTTTGAAGAAGTATTAGGATAGCACTTCCCAATATCTAGATACTCCAAACCCAGGTTTATAAAGAACTATTTTCCAATCCAATCCTTTTCCAATCCATTGCTAGGGATTTAAGATCACTTTTCCAAACTGACTTCTATCCTCAAGCATTTTCTGAGCTTGTGCAGCTTCAGACAAAGGCAATTTCTTATCAATCACCGGTTTAAGTTTATTAAGAGATACAAGGTTGATCACATTTATTAAATTTTGCCTTGGAGCGTTAAATACCGTAACACCTAGAACAGACAAATCCCTCATAATAACAGGGCCGAAATTAAATGTCGTTTGTCCTCCGCCAACTACGCCAACAAGGAGTATTCTTCCTTTTGTCTTTAGCGATTTAAGATTTTTTTCCCAGGCTGAGGCTCCAATCTGGTCAAAAATAAGGTCTACTCCCTTTCCTTCGGTTATCTTTTTAACCTCTTGGGAAAAATCAGACGTATTATAATTTATCGTAGCGTCAGCCCCAATCTCTTTTACCTTCTCAAGCTTTTCGTCGCTACCGGCGGTTGCAATCACGTATGCGCCACTTTCCTTAGCTACCAGAACAGCCGCGCTACCCGTACCGCTACCAGCTGCGTGAATTAGAACCGTCTCGTCTTTTCGTAACCCTCCCCTGTCATAGAGACCATACCACGCCGTTACATAACAAACGGGAAGGACGCAGGCCTCATCATATGACACGTCCTGCGGTATAGGAACTACGTTTGTAGCCGGCAATTTCACGAATTCTGCAAATCCGCCGTGAAAGTTTACTCCCATCACAGAGGGCCCCTTGGGCGTTTTTACGGTAGGGTCTAAAACAACACGGGTCCCGGGCTTTATATCTGTTACGTTTTTCCCAACTATCTCTACATCTCCCGCTGCGTCAAGACCACCAACATGAGGAAGTTTTACAGGTCTTGGAGATTTCCCGGCTCTGAGTCTTAAATCCAGATGATTTAATGAAGCGGCCTTCACTCGTACCAGAACTTCATCATCTCCTATTTCAGGTGTTGGCACATCCTCAAATTTGAGCACATCAATTTCTCCAACTTCATGATAACGAATTGCTTTCATAGTAAAACTCCTCTGTAGAATAGAATTTATTTACTCATCAACTCCGAACTATTTTACTATATCTAAAGAAAAAATGTAGTCTTAAATATAAATTGAGTGCTATCCGGATTTGTTGAACATATAAATTTAATGAGGTAGCCTTTGATAATAAGTACCAAGTAGCAAAGGGATAGTGAAAAAATTATGTTTGGAATCGGCACAGGAGAAATACTTATAGTCCTCGTCATAGCACTTTTGCTGCTTGGGCCCAAAGAAATACCTAAGATAGCAAGAACTCTTGGAAGAGGGATGAGGGAGCTTGAGAGGGCGAAAGACGAATTAATACAGACGATTGAGTTTGAAGCCGAAAAAGATGAAGCTGATTCTAAAAAAACCAAAGATAGCGAAGAACCCCCGAAGAAAGATTCCAATTCACCAGATGACTTAAACAATCTGCCGTCAAAACACCTCTAAAATATAGATACAAAACATACATATATATTTAGAGTTTATATATGAGTAAAGTCGTAGTTTTTGAAAACTGCCCTGACAACTCAGAATTAAACCTTGTAATACTTAAAACGCCTGACCGATACTTATAAAGAACTGTATTCTTCTAATCCCCGGCTCCGGATTTAGTGCGTAACCCACATCAAACCTTACTGGACCTATAATCGTATCATATCTGAGCCCTAAGCCGGGGGCGTACTTTAAATCTTGAAGAGGAAAACTCCATTCATCCGTATAGACGTTACCATAGTCCAGAAAAGCTACACCTCCAAAATCTCCATAAAGTGGATATCTGACTTCAAAGCTCCCCACAAGTAGTGAATTACCACCCAGTGGATCGTTATTATCATCCAATGGCCCAAGTTTCTGAAACGGGAAACCTCTCATACTTGTGCTACCACCGGCAAAGAATCTCTTAAAAATAGGTATATCTAAAGTTTGGGTTGAGCCAAATGGCTGAATAACACCAATTGTAAACTTTTTAGCGAAAACTATATTTCGGTACTTCTTGTATCCCCTTAGTTCAATCGTTCCTTTTAAATAATTAACATCAGAGCCCAAAGCTGTAAACGAAGACTCAAGCCCTGTGGAAATGACAGTACCACGAGTAGGGTTTAAGACATTGTCTGTTGTATCTCTTAAAAACCCTAAATTAATAAAGGTAAGAAAGAAATTTTCCCTGCTTCTCTCCTCAGGCGTTCTAGTCGCGCTGTCTTCTATTTTTGAGAACTGCAAATTTAAAGAGCTGAAAACCGAGTAATATTTCCAGAAATTTTTTGACAGCGCCACTGTTGAAAGGAAACTTCTGCCTTTAAAAGAAGGCACGTCATCTCTTTGAAAATTAAGGGTACCTGAGAGCTCTGAGTTCTTACCAGCTATAAAAGGCTGTATCACAGTTGCCTCAACCCTTTGAGTGATAAAAGAAAATTTGCCGGATACTTCAAGCCTTCTACCCCCTCCAAAGAAGTTCCTTTGAGTCCATATGACCTGCCCCCTAAGCTTATCCTCTGTTCCGAACCCTCCGCCGATCTTAACCGAACCCTGCTTTCTTTCTTTAACCACAATTGCTACATCCGCAATTTGCTCTTCATCATTATATACAGGGTCTATGACAACTGATCTAAAGAGACCCAACTGAAATATGTTCGCCTGTGTTTCATTTATTTTGCTTAATGAAAATGTTTCACATTTTTCAAATTTAGCTTTTCTTTCTATCTCGCTATTCTTAATTTCTTCTTCAGTTCTTATTTCGCTATTCTTAATAGCCTCTTCTCTTTGTGTTTTACATTGCTCAAACTTCTCTTCACTTTTTGTTTCACATTGATTAAATTGCTCTTCTTTTTCTATATCACTTTTTTTTAATTTCTCTTCCCTTTGTGTTTCACACTGCTTTATTCCAGCTTCCTTTTCTATGTCACATTGATTAAATTTCTCTTCTCTTTCTATGTCACATTGTTTAAATTCCGCTTCCCTTTCTATAATGTGGCTTGCTACATCCTTATTACCCTCAACTTTTACTACACCGAATTTATAAATTAATCCGGGTTTAACGACAAATTTTGCCCGCGCCCACTTTTCCCTTCTATTTACAAGGGCCTCACCTTCAATATCTGATTTTGGATATCCGTTATTAGAAAGAATCTCGGATATAACACCTTTGGTTTGTTGATATCCGTTTGGGGAAAAAGTTTTATCAACGATAAGAGGCACAGAATCATTTATTTGTTTCTTAAGTTTATCACTGAGATCACCTTCTATCTTAAGATCGATGTCAGTCAGTACTACCGGTTCCCCCTCAACTATAGTTATCTTAATTTCTACCCTTGTTTCGTCTTTATTATATTTAAGCTCATATGCAGCGTTAGCGTCATAATAGCCATTATTAGCATAGAGTCTCTGGATCCTTATCATATCGTCTTTTAATACCTCTTCATCAAACGGAGGCTTTTTAACCCAGAATTTAATAGAAGGAAATTCAGTCCCTATAATTTCTTCAACTTGTTGCTTTGTTACTACTTTTGCTCCTTTAATTTTTACCTTTGATATGCGGACTGTTGGTTCATCCGCAACGGCGTTCTCAGAATCTTTCGTTGTAGCAGAACTATCCTTAGTTGTAGTAGAGCTGTCTGACGGGCCTTGCTGCTGGGTATCTTTGTTATCAATAATCTCGTCCAGTGCTGCAGGAGTATCGTTCTCTTCTTGCTCAAGAGATGTATTGTCTTCAAATTGCTGCTGGGCATCTTCTGTTTCTTGGGCGAAAGTTACAATTGAAGAGTTAACGAATAAAAGAAAAGGCAGGAGAGATAATAAGAATGTGAAGGTATATTTTTTCATATATAATACGCTTGGGATTTCTTTCCTGATTTAACAATGAGAAATAAAGCTTTTATTATGCTGAGATTAACTTAATATGCAATATAATACCACAAATTTTTATTATATATATCTAACAATTCCGGTAAATTAGGCATATATTTCCCCCAGGGGTTGACAATAATAGACCAAAGTCTTTATACTTCCTAGTGGGTGGTCGATCCCCTTCAACTAATGCATTTTAACAAAGAAATATAGTACAAGAAATTTACTATGGAAAACCTAGGCGGCATATTTAATCCAAGTTCTCCAGAAATGGAGGCGATGGCAAGTTTAACGTATTATATTATTGCCATATCCGTAGTAATACTGGCAATCATAGTAGTAGCAGTTACTTACATCATAATTCGCTATAGAAGGAAATCTAATGACAATAGCGAACCATATCAAAATTTTGGTGATTTACGCTTAGAAATAGTTTGGACGCTAATCCCTATAGCAATTGTAGCTGTTCTTTTTCAACTTACTTGTAGTACAATGAGGGCTGTCGATCCACCGATACAAGATCACGAAACAGATATTGTCATAATAGGGCATCAGTGGTGGTGGGAAATCTATTACCCCAAATCAGGCGTGATAACCGCCAATGAAGTACACATGCCCGTGGGCAGAAAGCCGCTGCTTCGAATAGCGTGAAATGATGTAATACACGTCTTCTGGGTTCCGGAGCTTGTGAGGAATGTCGATGCCGTACACG
>PVMS01132276.1_pt1 | contig 10232 bp, 7 predicted proteins | sample 1853461 | NCBI WGS metagenome assembly PVMS01 (sample SAMN08582032, study PRJNA380276) | Marine sediment metagenome, whole genome shotgun sequencing project. | isolation source: ocean sediment barecode stripped | collected 2017
AATTTGTCCATAATTTTTCGGGACAGGGCATTGATGGCTTTGTAGCCGGGTTTTTGCAGGCAAAGGTCTATTTTTTTATCGTCACGCACTTTTTTGATATACCCGTCAATTTCCTGACCGATTTTCATCGGCTGGACCACTTCGTTTTTATACAGGATACCCTTTTTGGTGCCGTTGATGACGGCGATAAATCCCATCTCGGTTCGATCGGAGATGAGCAGCGCTACTTTTTGGCCCTCATAAAAATCGGGCTGTTTTTTTTTGGCCCTTCTTTTTTTATGCTCAGTTAATACCATTGTCTAACTCCGGCAATAGGTGTTGGTCGGTCCCTATGCTTCGCGGTCCTCCCTTGAAGGGGATGGGTCTTCTTGAGTCTCATCGGCGTCAATCGCCTTGTTTGCAAGCTTGCGCTGTTTTTTTTCCGCTTTCTTTTTTTTCTTGGCCAATTCTTTCTGACGTTTCAGGAACTGGTAATTAGGTCTTGCCATGGTGTTTCCTTCCTGGTTGGTTGCCGGATCGATAAGATCTCTAATAACGGGAGTGAAAAATATCAGCCGGCATAATTGTGGTTTGATGCAAGCGACCATTAAAGGGCATCCCCCGTTTTGTAGCTGATGCCTTTAAAATGATGGTCCTGTAAAAAGTCAAAAAGTGTCTTTTACTCGGTTTTAAGTATTTAATCTAGAAGGCAAAGTCTAATCTAAAACTTAACACTTAAAACATGATGAATTCGACATCTTACGACTTCATCAATAATTAGGATGGGGATACTGCCTCCTTTATCCTGTCCAATACGGAAGAGGTGAAAGGAATACAGACGACTGACGACGAAAAGCGGAAGCGGGGTTGTATTATTGTTGATTGAATGGTCACTAACTGGTTCCTTACTCTAAGAAATCCAGTTTCTTTTTTAACGTAATTTTTTGATTACGTCAAGTTTTTGAGATCGTAATTGGTGCCTGTAAAGAGGCAGGAATATAATGTTAACGGCCCAGAATGACTATATTTATTCTGTTTTTAAAACCTGGCCTTCCCCCGGGCAAAACAGCGGGATCTTCGAAGGGTCAGTCGAAGATCCCACTTTGCGAGGTCAGAGAGCAAAGGCTCTGCTGTGTTTTATAGGAGCTGAATAGTGATCTAAGGTTGAGGAGTGTGCTTAACGCGCAGTCATTTGTAAGCGAAAATAAAAAGGAGGCTCGGCAATCGCAGCAGAAACGCGGTTAGAAAGCCGGGTTGAAGCTGATGCGGTTGACGTCAAGGTTCAGATTACAACCAAAAATCGTATCTATTGACTTATAATTACAAGAATGCTTTAATTTTTTAAAAAATTGATTTGAAATTGCCTTAAAGGAGGGCTCTTTGAATGAAAGATGAGATTCTGCTCAACACACGAGAAGTTGCCGAATTTCTCGATATCAACGAGAAGATGGTCTATTCTCTTGTCAGCGATAAGGGGCTTCCCGCCACAAAGGTGACAGGCAAATGGCTTTTTCCCCGGCACCTGGTGGAAAAGTGGCTGGAAAATGAGACCATAAACTACCCGCAGGAGAAGAACCCGCTTCCTCCCTATCATGGACTGCTCATTATTTGCGGCAGTAACGATATCCTCCTTGATAAGGCCATCTCCCTTTACAACGAAAAACAGAATGAGCACGTGGCGGTTTTCGGAAACATGGGGAGTATGGGCGGGATCAGGGCATTGCGCAACAACCTCTGTCATATGGCGTCGAGCCATCTCATGCAGGAGGACGAACAGGACTACAATTTTGGTTTTGCCACGGAAGAACTGGGTCAGATGCCTGCGGTAGTCAACTTCTGTCAAAGAGAGCAGGGGCTTATATTGGCAAAGGGCAACCCCAAAGGGATCGAAGGCATTGCGGACCTCGGAAAACCGGGAGTGAAGATTGTCAACCGGCCCCAGGGGACGGGGACGCGCCTGCTCCTTGACGGGGAACTGATTAAAGCCGGGGCCAACGGTGACAAGATAGACGGATACTCAGTTGAAGTCCAGCGGCACCTGGACGTGGGTCTGGAAGTTTTAGCCAACAGGGCCGATGCCGGGATGGGGATCCGGGCGGTTGCAGGGTTGCTGGACCTTGATTTCATCCCTTTGCGCTGGGAGCGCTTTGATTTCGTTATTCTGAAGGACCGTTTTTTTGATCAGGGGGTACAGCTTTTTCTCGGGATACTCCGTAATCCGGACTTCCAGGAAACCGTCAGGGGGCTTTCAGGCTATGACCTGAGCCATTCCGGTGAGATGGTCTTTCCTCAAGAGGAATGATTTCATTAGATGTTTTTTCTCCCCATTAGTTGGGAGAAATGGTCCAAGTGGAGCCTTGGGCCCTTTGAATCCTTCATTTAGATCAACGCAGTGCAAGCCCGCCGTCTACTTCAATAAGCTGTCCCGTTACAAAATCAGCATCATCAGAGGCCAGAAATATTAATGTTCCAACCAGATCATCGGGGGCCTGCGGTCTCTGTATACACTGCATATGTGTGATGAACTCATCCATTCCAGGGGGTGCCCCCACGATTGCCTGCATCCCTTCAGTCCCGGGAACATAACCCGGACTGATGCAGTTCACATTTATAGAAAATTCGCCAAGCTCTCTTGCCATACATCTTGTCATTACATGAACGGCCCCTTTTGATGCAACATATGGCAATAACATTGGCTGACCGGCGAAAATTGTTCCGGAGGCGATGTTAATTATCTTTCCCTTGCCGTTCTCCTTCATGTTGGGCAGCACTGCTTTGGTACATAGCCATGACCCTTTCACATTGACATCAAAACATCGTTCCCATTCCTCCACCGTATAGGATGACAAGAGTTTATAACTGCATTCCGCCATATAAGCGGCATTGTTTACCAGGATGTCTATTCTTCCAAACCTATCGATGACTGCTTCGGCCAGCGCCAAAGTTTCTTTTTCGCTGGAGACATCCACCTTTTGCGCAAACCCTTCTCCACCGGCATCTTCGATTTCCTTTATCACCTTGATTGCATTTTCCATATCAATGTCTGCCACAACCGCCTTTGCGCCCTCTTCTGCCAGCCTGAGACAGTAGGCCCTGCCAATCCCTCTTCCTCCACCCGTTACGATGGCTACCCTGTCTTTCAGTTTCATCTTCTCACTCCTTTACATCCCTGTACGTCAGGGTAATCAGATGGCATATTCTCCCAACCCCAGTCCTTTTAGCTTCCCGTAATATGGTTTTCTGTTTTTATCCCAGCCTCTGAGATCGCAGTATTCCTTCATTGTTTCTTCCAGATCGAGAACCGCCCCTGCGTTCGGGCCGTCAGGAAGGGGCTCTTTGTAAAACCGTTCAGGCAGTTTTTCATCCTCTACCCTGAGGCCGGCCTTCAGGTTGAAAAGCCGCTGGAGGTTGAAGATCCTTTCCCCGATCTTCAGGAACTGCATCATTGCATACCCGGTACCCGTTGCGGCCATGAGCATCGGCATGACTTCATCCATTCCAATTCCAAGGGTCGTAAAGAGACAGAGCCCTGTGGCGTCCCAGGCCGCTGTCATGTCCTGGACCGACTTTACGAGCATGCCCTTTCCCTGTTCTTCTATGGGATCCAGTTCTCCGGCAGTATGTAGAATCTCAAATGGAATGGTATAGCCTCTGCAATGGGACGGACCAATGGTTGAAGTCATATATGTTAGCCCCATTCCTTTGGCACCCCGTGGTTCATACCCGGGCATTTCCATCCTGTGGACTCCCATAAAGCACTCGGGGTGGCCGTATTTTTCTGCCAGTCTGAATCCGCCCTCGGCAAGCATGTCTCCAAAGCCCTCTCTTTTTCCTATCATTTCCACCAGCTTTACCACCAGCTTTTCATCTCCAAAACTGAGAGCAAGGCCATGGGTGTCTTCCTTTGTGAGATAGCCTTTTTCAAACATTTCCATGGCACAGGCAATGGTTCCACCAACAGAAATGGTATCAAGTCCAAATTGATTACACAGGTAATTGGCCTTGGTTACTGATGCGAGATTCCCGTTTCCGAGATTGGATCCCAGCAGGGCGATACTCTCATACTCGGGACCTTCACCCGCACCTTCATATCCGGGATCATTAACGTGCGTACCCCTGCCACACGCAATTACACAGCCGAAACAGGCCTTCTTTTTCTCCAGGTATTTTTCCGCCAATGTTTCGCCGCTAATGCCCATGGCATTTTTAAAGGCGCTTCTCTGAAAATTCCGGGTCGGTAAAATGCCCATCTCGTTAAGAAGCATCACGAAGCCAGATGTTCCGAATTGAGTAAAGCCTTCTATGGCAGGATCTTCCCTTATCTTTTGTACCACCTCTTTGGCAAGACTTTTGAGTGCCGCTTCATCGGCAACTTCCACTTTTTTGGAACCTCTAACCGCCAGGGCTTTCAGGTTTTTGGATCCCATCACCGCCCCAATCCCGCATCGGGCTGCTGCGCGATGTTTATCGTTTATGATTGCCGCCATCCGCACCAGCTTTTCTCCGGCAGGTCCAATACCTGCAATCCTCACCCTTTTACCGGAATCTTCGGTTTCTTTTCTGATAATATCCTCTGTCTCGTGCGTGTCCTTTCCCCAGATGTGGCTCGCGTCCCTGAACTCAACTTTTTCATCCGTTATCAACATGTAAACAGGCGTCTCAGATTTTCCTTCGAATACAATATGGTCGTAACCCGCTTTTCGCATTTCCGGGCCAAAAAAGCCCCCGCTGTTTCCAAAGCCCAACAGCCCTGTCAAAGGCGATTTGGTCGTAACCATATATCTTGATCCCAGAGGCGCTGCAGTGCCTGTTAGCGGGCCGATTGAAAAAATGAGTTTATTTTCAGGAGATAAGGGATCTACTTTCGGGTCCAATTCGTCCATCAGGATTTTTGTGGCCACTCCCTGGCCGCCAAGAAACATCCTTGCTGTATTAAAATCAAGATCCTCTGTCCTGCAAGTCCGCTTTGAAAGGTCTACTCTTAATATCTTTCCAGCCCAGCCTTTCATGATTTTCACCTCCTTTTGTCAGGTATTGTTGCACTACAAGCCTATATCGTAGTCAACGCGAATATGCACGCTGAACTCTAACCTGTTCGTGCTAGTTTCTCTCTTGCCCTGGCAATACCGCCTTAGGCAAGGAAACTGTAAAGACCATGAAATCTTCAACTTGTTGGAATGATAAAAGGCCGCCCATATCTTTAAGCAACCGGTAACAAAGCGGTAAGCCAACACTCTTACCACCTTCAGCAAACGGCATGAAAATGGTTTCAGGATCTTCATGCTTCAAATCTAAAACCCGGTTCTTGAATTCTATGCGTAGATCTTGACCATCGTCAAAGCTCCTTATAAATACAATTCCGCCATTCGCTGCAGCCTCCGTGGCATTACGAATCAGATTGATAATAATTTGAGCCAATATCCCGGGATCTGCATAGGCGACCGGCAGTTCCGTATCAAGATCTAATACGCACTTTACTTCTCTTGACTCCGTCTCGGGAGATAATAGATGAACACAGCTGGTAATAATGGGGTTGATAGAACATTCCTTCGGATAGATGTCGACGGGTTCGAGATAATTTCTTATTCTGGACAGTATGTTTTCCAGACGCTGTGTTTCATTTATGATTATATCGCATTCATAAGAATCCGGGTACTTCTTTTTGAGGCGCTGGGCAAAACCGCCTAAAGAAGTAAGCGGATTTCTAATTTCATGGGCAACTTCGGCAGCAATGGCACCTAGAGTTTTTAACTTTTCCCTGTGTATTAAAATCTTATCCAGCTGCTTATGCTCAGTGATATCCGTAATCACATTGGCAGTGCAAAACGCCTTCCCGGTATCGTCACGGATGAGAAAAAGGCTTTGGATAGTATTCATTATCTTCCCCTGTATCGAGAGAAAATCCAGTTCCCCAGTCCAATGACCTTTTTCAATAACCGTGGGAAGACTTTCATTTTCCAACTTTTTCTGGTGTTCTTCAGGATAGTAGAGCCTAACGTTTTTCCCAATAGCATCTTCAGGCTTACTCTCACCTAACAGGCGGCAGAGCGCCGGATTGATATAAGTAATATTGCCGTTTAAATCCGCCATGCCAAAGCCTTGTTCTGAAGCCTCTGCAAATTTCTGGAATATAATCATTTTTTCTTCAATTTTCTTGCGCTCGGTGATGTCTCGTATGATCATAAAAATGGCAGGTCGACCACTGTATTGGATCAGTACAAAGGAGGACTCACAAGTTATTATCCGACCGTCTTTTGCAATCATATCGGTGCGCACAGTTTGTGGCAGCTCTTTACCGGCAATCCGATCCTTTACTCTCTTACGGGCTGTTTCTTTGTAATTCTCTTGAACGAGCTCGAGGGCGTCTAAACCCTTATCTACATCTTCCTGTGTGTACCCGAAAAGTTTAGTAAATGCAGAACTGACCATTTTATGACGACCATCTTGAACAATTACAATAGGGTCAGGACTCAAACTCACCAGGCTCCTGTATTTTTCTTCGCTCTCCCGCAACGCTTCTTCGGCTTGCTTGCGCTGGGTAATATCTCGTCCTTCCGGAATCAGAAGCGTTACGTTCCCCGCTTCATCCTTTACAGGTTTAATCGAAAAATCAACGACATGTAGTGTGCCATCAGATGCCGGATGGGTGGCTTCAAAACGGATGAACTGTCCTTTCGCAGCGTTTCCGATGGCATCACGCAACTGTTCCTGCATTTCTTGCGAGTGAGTCCACCAGGGTGTTTCCCAAAAGGGTTTTCCGATTACGTCCGATTCCTCAATCCCGGCAAATTCCAGGGCCGTTCTATTAATCTCTGTGAGCGTCCCGTCCAGGGTCATCAGGCCGATGAATTGGAAGGTCTGATTGAAGATAGCACGAAATTTTTGCTCTTGTTCCCGCAGTGCCTCTTCCGTTTCCTTTAGTTCTGTAATGTCTTGGAAAACGGAGAAACCGGCTATAATGTTACCTCGCTGTTCGTAAACAGGTACTGCGTCCATCAATACCCATCTTTCAGTTCCATCCTTCCTGACAACCCTGATTTCTTTGCTTTTGGTAGTTTCATTTTTCAGGGTTAGCAATATAGGTGCCTGTTCAGTTGGAATCTTGTTCCCATCAGAATCATAAGTCTGCCATGACTTTTTCATGTCAGGATGTCTCATGCCAGGCGCAACTTCATCGTATGAAAAACCGAGTATTTCCTTTGAGGCCTCGTTAAAAACCTCAATAGTACTATCCGAAGTCATGATAACCATTGGCACAGACGATTGGGAGATCACCGCGTCAAGCAATGCTTTTGTCCTGCTAAGCTCATGTTCTGCCCTGGCCCGTTCGCCTATTCCCACACTCAGTCCCTCGTTAACAAGCTTAAGTTCGTGCATACCTTCTTGTACCTTTTCCTCCAAGTCAGAGTGGGCTTTTTGCAAGGCTTCCTCTGCCCTCTTTCTGGAGGTGATATCTCTGCATGTTCCGATCATGCCAATCAGATTGCCCGTTTTGTCATGAAAGAGAGAATTATGCATCAGAGTCGGAAAGACCGTGCCATCACGTCTGACATGCCAAATTTCCCCATGGAACTCCCCTCGTTCTTTTGTCTGCTTATTGGCTTCGATAACATCTGACATCTGCTCGGGTGTATGAAAAACGGAGATATTTTCTCCTTTGAGTTCATTAGTGGAATAGCCGTGCATCTTTGCCAATGCTTCGTTCAACTCAATGATATTGCCGTCGGGATCGACAACCGCCAATCCATCAAAAGACTGTTCTACGGCAGATGAAAAGTAATTTATTCTCTCACGATTCTGTTTGAAGTCATTGAGTTGTTTTTCCAGAACTTTAACCCTTTGCTCCAGGTCTTCGTGGGTGACTTTACCGACCATTGGAAAATCCTCCAGTTGCCTAAAAATAAAAAAAGCCCGGTTCAGGACAAACATATTTTCCTGATAAGGGCATATTTCTACCTTGACGCCATATCCTTCCCCTCATGTTAAGGGTTATAGGCCATAAAAGGTGCTGAATATTTTTTGTTGTAATCTTATAATCTAAGTCGAGAAATGTAGGGGGTCAAAATATCTTTTTATGTCAGAGCCAATTTCAAAACGCCCACTTTTGCCCAATCTCTGCGTCATGCTCAAATTTTAATCCTCGAAATATTTAATATATTCCTGTGGTTAAAATTCTCGCATTTCTTGACCTTAGACAAAATTGAACGTTTTGAAACTGGCTCGTCAGATAGAGATTTGATCCTATTCCTTTGGCTCATCCCATAGTCTGCAGATTTTTTCTTTCTCCGTTGGAGAACATGTGTTTGTCACGGCCCATTTCAAGGAGATAGGAGCTATAAAGGTCGTGACAAAGGCCATAAGAATCAAGGCCGAGAACTGGTATTGAGTCAATAGGGGATCACTTATGATATTATTAGAGATTAAATCATCGCTTAATCCCAATATGATCGTCGCAACAACAAGCTCTACTGCGCCACGTCCGTTCATCCCCAGTCCTATAATAAATGATTCTCTCAAATTATACTTAAATGCCAGGGCGCCTACCCCACAGCCTACGAGCTTGCCCAGTATGGCAACCAAAATCAGGACCAGGGAGAATATTAAGAATGACGGGTTCCATGAAAAGCGCAGATGGAAAGAAAGGGTTACAAGAAAAATCGGGACAAGAAAGCCGTAGCTAATCCCATAGAACCGATCCTGAATTGCATTGTATATATCATTGTCCATTACCTCTTTTCTTACAAACTGGCCGGCGAGAAAGGCGCCCATGATGTGGTGAAGGCCTGCAAGATCTGCAAAGTATGCCATGACAAGCGCTGACAGCATGGCAAAGGTAAAGGTTTTTCCTCCACTGTCAGTCAAATGCCGAGTTAATTTCGGCATGACGAAATGGCCAATTACAATGGTCAGGGCGAAAAAGGACATGACTTTAAAGAGGATTAAAAGAAGTTCAGCGAGTTGAATTGATCCGGTCTTTGCCAGACCTAAAAGCGTAGATAGTGCTATCAGCGCAAGAATATCATCTGCAATAGCGGCTCCAATGATAATGTGCCCTATCTCGCTGCGGTTTATTCTCATGGAATGAAGGATCATGGCCTGGACAGCGATGGCCGTAATAGAAACCCCTATTCCAACGAAAAGAGATTGATATTGTGTCCCTCCAAACACCCGGGTCAAAGCATAACCTAAGGCAAATGGAAGGATAAACCCTCCCAATGCCACAGCAAGGGACGGCCATTTATGTTCCAGGAGTTCTTTTGGGTCCAGCTCCATGCCGGTATGAAACATCACGAAAAAGATGCCCAGCTCCCCTAACATCTCCAGCGCAGGGGAAGGGGTCACGATGCCCAGAAGAGAAGGGCCAAGAAGAACTCCGGCCAACATCTGCCCGAGTATCTCGGGCAACCCGACACGGGAAAACAGGAATCCTAAGACCCATGCTGCTGACAGAATCAGTAAAAGATTTATGACCAGATCGGATGTAATGATGCAACCGCCTGGTACAAAAGACAAGTACTCTAGTGTCCATCCATAAATGGCTATTTTGTCCCATCTCAGCGTTATGCTCAGATTTTAATCCTCGAAATATTCCTCTATATTCACCAGGGCACTTACTTCGAGGCGCCTGCGGTTAAAATCTTCGCATGCCTTGACCTTGAACAAAATATCTTATTTCTGGATGGACACACTCTAATTGAGACCTTATTCAATTAGAGCACTTTGGTGTGTTAAATAGGTGCTTTTTCAAGAGTTGATTATAGGAAAATTTCCTATTGGAGTTAGACAGGGGCCTTAATGAGCTTGAATTTAATGGTTCAGTTGCTGTCTGAAAGCAATGTATGTGCACCCCTGTTGCCCAGCCCAAAAAATCGGGCCAGACAGGGTATTACCTGAATCTTGCACCAACTATCTACTGCGGCTTGAAAAACCTTGCTTTTAAAGCTCGTTTCATGATTTTGATTCTCACCATATAGGTAATATGCCTGCGGGTCAAAATCACTCCAACTTCGCTTTAAAAACAAGGCCTTCGGCGCCTCGCTACGATACTTGGTGAAAGATTCAGGTATAACCTTTCAAAAAACGGTATTGAATCCAAAGCCTTCCATTGACCCGCTTTGGATTCAATACCGTTTTTTGAATGGTTATACCTGAATCTTACACCAAGTATCGTAGCGAGGCGCCGAAGGCCTTGTTTTTAAAGCGAAGTTGGAGTGATTTTGACCCGCAGGCATATTACCTATATGGTGAGAATC
>PVMS01137192.1_pt1 | contig 10232 bp, 5 predicted proteins | sample 1853461 | NCBI WGS metagenome assembly PVMS01 (sample SAMN08582032, study PRJNA380276) | Marine sediment metagenome, whole genome shotgun sequencing project. | isolation source: ocean sediment barecode stripped | collected 2017
AATCGATCGCCTATCCGCCTCTCCGGTATGAGGTCGCGCTTGGCTGAGGAAAGCAATGGCTGTGCCGTCGGGAGACCAGTCCACATCTCCACCAGCCACGCTCTCCGGTCCCGAGGTCAGCCGCTCGGGCTCGCTACCTTCCGCCGAAACGAGCCAGATTTGAGACGGCATCGAAGCGGAAGTGGCTAGATAAACGTTGTCTCCCACTTCGAACGACTTGTTGTGTCTTTCCTCTCCCGTTTTCTCTTCGGGCGCGTCCTCGGTCACGAAAGCCAGCTCTTTCCCGCCGGGGCGCCAAGTGAAAAACTTAATCCCACGTTCCACCTCGGTGATACACTTGGCCTCCCCACCTTTTGTGGAGAGGATAAGAATCTGAGCCTTTTCCTTTTCGTCTTTTTGATCCAGGAATGCGATCCGGTCTCCACTGGGTGACCACCTAGGGTGGCGAACACGCGGCCGATGATGGGTCAGGATCCGAGCCTGGCCGGTTCCGATGTCCACTAAAACAAGCTGGTTCTCGAAACGATTGTCTTCGTAATTGGCTCGCGAAACGACCAGGACGATCTCCGAGCCATCTGGAGAGATGCGAGGATCGCTGAGGTTGGCCTCTTTCCCTAAGTCGGAAAGGTCCATGATTCGATCTTGAGAAATCGCCTCGCTTCCGCCGAATAAAACGAAAACAATTAGGAAAAACCAAACCAGCCGGTTGATTACATGAGAATTCGTTGCTTTCATTTGGCCCATCCTTTCTTTCATGCGCCTGACAACTCTAGAAACCCAGTAGCGGATCCAACGAAAAACTGCTACGTTCAGGCCACTTCGAACAGCTTTGAATCACCGCATTCGTCACGGCCCAGAGAAGAGGTGATGTATGAAACCCAATTTCCACCGTTTATGGAATCGCCTGGAGAGCATCCTGGTAGCGGATGCCGATTCACCCGAGCAACGGCGGCGTAGAGCAACACTCATCGCGATATCCACTTTTTCCGTCATTGCCGGCATCATCTCGGGCACCAATATTTTGCTTACTTCAGGATCGACCACACATGGTTTGATCCCCTGCACGTTCTCCTTCGTTGTCGGCCTGGCAATCTTCGTCTTTTTAGCCACCAGAAAATTCTCTATACTCCTTTATACCTTCCTGTTCATGATCCTATGCACCCCGTTCGTTTTTCATTGCAGCTTGGGAGGTTTCGCCTATCCTTCCACTCCCCTGTATTGGTCGATATTAGCGCCGATCGGGGCGCTCCTGTTCCAGGACGTTAAGAAGGCAGTGTGGTGGCTTGTCGCTTTTTTGGTCCTTCTGGTCACCGCCCTCAATCTCGACGAGCAGTTCAACTACTTGGCAACCCCGGTATCACATGGAGAGCTCATGGTTGCTTACGGAATAAACATCATTGGCTTTTCGATAACCATTTTTCTCACCATGGCGTATTTTGTCAACGCCTTCACAAGAGAGAATGCCCGGGCAGAGAGATTATTGTCCGATTTGAGACAAACGAACAACAGGCTCGAAACCACGCTCGATGAGCTCCAGAGAACCCAATCCGAGCTGGTGCAATCGGAGAAAACCGCCGCTTTGGGCAAGCTCGTCGCGGGCATCGTTCATGAGCTAAACACCCCGATTGGCGCCATCAACAGCGCAACCGATGTCTCCGGCCGCTCGGTTGACAAAATACTGGATGTGTTGAATACGAGCAACACCCTCGACGAATTCAAGAACAGTCGATCGTTACAGGCGTCGGTGGATGCCCTTAGAACCAGCAGTCCCGTCGCCACCGCTGCCAGCAAGCGTATCACCAAAATTGTAGGCTGTTTGAAGAATTTTGCCCGACTGGACGAGGCTACGTTCCAAAGAGTCGATATTCATGAAGGTTTGGACTCAACCTTGGCTTTGATGGCGCATGATTTTGGGGAACGAATTAGGGTGGTGAAAGACTATGCCACCATTCCTCCGGTGGGTTGTCACCCGGGAGAGTTGAATCAGGTATTCTTGAACCTGCTGACGAACGCCGCCGAGGCGATAAAGGGACCTGGCACCATTACCATTCGAACGTCTGTGGTGAAAGACAATGTAGTCATACAGATCTCCGATACTGGAGACGGCCTCTCACCGGATCAGATTCAGGGAGTTTTTGATCCGGGCTTCACCAAGACCGGCAACCGGGTGCGGGCGGGACTGGGGATGTTCACCAGCTACAACATCGTGCAGAAGCACAACGGTCAAATAAAAGTAGAAAGCGCCTTGGGCGAAGGCAGCACTTTTGCCATCACATTGCCAATCCATTGATAGTTCGTTCTGTAATTCGTACGTACCGAGACGTCTAACCGTAGAACGCGGCTTCACGACCAGGGAAGCGGGGCAGATCGTCGGCCTCTACGGAGTCGGGTCGGCGCTGGATGCCTATCTGGGAGGCTGGCTCAGTGATCGGGTGGGCCCGGTCCGGACCCTGCAAACAAGCTTGGCTTTGGGAGGAGTGGGCTTTGTCGTTTTGAGCTTTGTCAGGCAACGGTTGGCGATGAGTCTGACGATACTGGCAGTCAGCATGATCGTGGAGGCTTTTCGCCCCGCCGTCATGGCCGCCTTTGCCGAACGGTCGCCTTCCTCGGTCAAGTTCAAGGCCTTCGCCTTGCTTCGATTGGCCGGCAATCTCGGATTCGGCATGGGTCCGGCAGTGGGGGGCGTGCTGGCGCTCTACAGCTATCAGTGGTTCTTTGTTGGAGACGCGGTCACTTGCTGGGCGGCGCCGGCACTGCTGGCCCTGCTTCCATTTCGCAAAGAGCCCAAAGCAACTGTGGCCGAACAAAGTGAGCTGAGCCACCGCGCCCCCTGGCGGGACGACCCATTTCTGGCACTTCTGGCAGTGGTGGTTTTATTGGCATCGGCCCTGTTCCAGCTCTTCAGCACTTCCCCCCTATATCTACGCGACGCGATCGAACTACGTGAGAACGCCATCGGCCTGCTTCTTTCTTTGAATGCCGCCCTCATCGTCGCCTTCGAGATGGTGTTGATCCATTCGGTTCAACATCGGGACAGAATGCGCCAGGAAGCGCTCGGGACGTTCCTGCTCTGCGCCGGATTTGGCTCACACGGTACGAAGTGCCCAAGCCCAACTCGCAAAATGGATTTTTTATGGGACGCAGAAACGATTCGAAGTCTTTAGAATGAGGCCATTACAAGCCATACTTCCCATAAATTGGTGCGGGACATAATAGCGATAGAGATGTTGGCCGCGGTCAGGGATCTGTTGACAAATCGCATGAATCCAGTCGAGAGCATCCAAGACTAAAACGGTGTTTCCGGTTAAGGGATGAGGCGGAGCGGTACGTTCTGAGGCTGATTTCCGATGGACGGGACCAGCCGAATGCGCTCGCCCTTCCAGGCGGTCTCATCCTCGTCACCCGCGGCCTCATGAAGCAGGTGGAGAGCGAGAACGAGCTCGCCTTCGTCCTCGGGCACGAGCTCGGCCATTTCCGAAACCGAGACCACCTCAAGAGTCTCGGAAGGGACCTGGCACTTGCCCTCCTCATCGCTACCTTGTCACAGGGCAGCTCAGTTGGGGATCTGGCCGCTCTTTCCGGGGATCTCGCCGGCAGAAGCTTCAGCCGCGAACAGGAAGAGAAGCCGAAGCGGACGCCTACGGTCTGTCCCTGGTTGTCGCCGAGTTCGGCCACCTGGAAGGCGCCACCGACTTCTTCGAGAAGCTTCCGGCTCCCGAGAACGTCGTGGAGCGCTCGCTGAGCTCGTACCTCAATACCCACCCCCTGAGCGAGGAGCGTATCGAAGACATGACCCGGCTGGCCGAGGAGAAGGGCTGGCCCGCGGAAGGCGAGCTGACTCCGGTACCATGGGAAGCCGAGTCAACGCGCTAGTTTCGCGTCACCCAAAAAGGAGAAAGGCTTTGCGCAGTTTTCGAACGGAGCTCATGACCCTGCCCTATACTCCGGGCAAAGACATCCAGGCGGTCGAAACAAAATAGGTTGACTATCGGCATTTTACAGGCACGTTCCGAAATCTGGAAACCATTAATGAAATAAAAGCCTGAGCTTGTCGGTCAGCACCTCGTAAGAAAAACATTTCTTGGCCAATTCATAATTATGGTCGGCTATCTCCCGGCTGAGTTTCTCATCATGGATGATTTTATCCATCTCAACGACTTTGTCATCGGTCAGGATATTGTCTTCGAGCATAACCGCCTTGAAGCCTTTGCTTCCAATTTCCGACCAGTAAACAGGCTTGTAATTATTAACAAAAATAGGGGTCCTGGACAGAACACACTCTACGAAAGCGTTACCGAACCCCTCATATGTGCTGAAATAGGTGCAAGCTCTGGCATGTGAATAAGCATCAGGTATTGAGTAGATTTTTTCACCGGTGGAAGACTTTCCTCTTTCCGTAAGTATCCTGCGATAACCGAAAGATACACGGCTACTCAAATTTTTCTGTTTAATCAAATCGATTAGAACTTTGAAGTATCCTAATCGTTCATCATCTGCTTTGCTTCCTGTAATTATCAGCTTTACTTTTGGGTCATCGATTTTCTCGATAAGTTCAATTGCTGTCTCAATTCCTTTCCTTTCAACAATCCGCGTTACTTGAAAGAGAGGAATATCATCTTTATCAAGTCCGAGTGCATTCAAAATATCGCTATTATGATCATCTTTCTCACCGTAGGGCCTGTTGAAATCCATAACATTGGGTACAACAACGGAATCAATGTTATATTTCTGCATAAGAGTTTCTTTAGCGTCAGAATTAATAACTGCGTGATCTACGTGGGGAAACTGCAGGGGGAAGGTGGACCTGACAATGTCCTCAATTTCTTTATGAGGCGTCTTGTACCTTTCCCCCCGTTCCCAGAAGAAATCATGATCATGGCATACTGTTCTTATCCCCGTATGTTGGACAAGTTTCTTGATACCCATTCCCATTGAAAGGTGGCAAGGAAGGGCGGCACAATTTTCTAAGAGCAGGACATCGATATTGTTTCCCATGATCCATTTGAATAACTGAATTGCAACCACGTCGGAAGCGTGATCGAGATGCGATAAAAGTTCATCCGGATCGTCGTCAGGAAAATAGAATGTTCGTTTCTGCTCCCACTCGCAATCGGGTGAAAAAAACGACAGCATGGGGATCACATATTCCTTTTCCTTCTCTACAATGTGAGTTGTAAATAGACCGGAAACAATATAAACATCATGTCCCATTTTCTTTAACACATAGATCCATTTCTTAGTTTCCAGAGAAACACCGTCGATATCGCCGATCCTACCAATAACAACACCGATCCTCATAACGCCTCCGCAAATACAAATTTGTTGTGATGAAGTTGCCGTATCAATCCGAATTTGATTCCAGAAATATTGAAAAGCCCAATATGGACACTTGTAAAATAAAAGTTCAAGACAATGGAAATGACCTATCTATCCTGCCAACCGAGTACTGCACTGCCGACAGGTCTTGGTTCCGGAGGCAAGGATAAAACATCTGTCTCAAAGTCGGAATTATAAGGAGAGATATTCAGTACCTTTCCATCTACAACAAGAGTACTGCTGCCCCCGGGATCGAAACCCATCCCTTTTATTATGCCCCGGTTGATCAGGATGTGGGCCATATCAAAATGGCTTGCACCCACGGACTCTCTTATCCTGCCATTGATTGTCAAAACGGAAAGAACGCCGGATTGGTCAAGGCCAATGGCGATCTTTGGGCCACGCATATCGGTAAAATCAAGGCGGGCCGCCTGGGTTCTAATCGAATTGATGGTTTTCCAACCTTCCTTTTTCATATCAATGCAGCACTTTCCTCCATTGATCAGCATCGGCCCTGCTTCGATGGCATAGTTGATTTCCTCCCAACCGGTCATCCGGATTTCAAGTTTTTTGTCCTGCACGTTCCAGTTCTCGGGCATTTTTCCTTTCGGAAACGAGAGCACAAGACCTACCGGGATAACCGGGACATTCTCATTCTCGACTGTATGGATTATTTCTTTAATAATATTCCCGGCAATTCTTATGATGGTCCGACCATTCCCGGGGATTGTCTTGCCTGTATAAAGTAAATCATAGTAACAGGCCCGATCCCCGTCAGGAGAATCCGGATTGTACACATCAGGATCCAACTGGAGCCTGGTATCATCAGCAGTCAAAGTAAGACCGTTGCTGCTGTTGACCAGTCTGATATCCAATCTGCCGTCGGCAAAAATCAGGAATGCCGGTTTGTTGAAAAGGGGAGGGCACAAGATTCTTGTTTCCGATATGATTAACCCCAGCGGAGAGCCGATATAGGATTCGGGAAGTCCAAGTTTTCCAACCAGCTCAGCATTCAGCATATACCCACCGTTCCAGGATAACTGTACTTTTTTGCCGGATTTGTTTTGGAACATTTCTATGAATGAAGTTACCTCTTTTCTCTCAGCACCGCTGGAAAAAGCAGCGAAATTCCACTTTTTGGACTGGTGTCCCTTATTCGCCTGAGCTATAACTCCACTCCATGGTAGACCGTCACTGTATACGCCACTCACATAGGAATAAGCTGTAGATTTTTGCTTGTCAAAAGCATGTTTTTTATCAAGAGTCTCTAGAAAGTCTTTAATCGGCCTTCCTCCGCTCAAGGCGTCCCTCTTAATCAAATTCAAAAGCTGTTTCTCGCCATATTTCTCCGACAATTTTATAAAAAGTGGGCTTTTCAAGGCAATGCTGAAATCCAGTGACCGTTGTATAGGAGTAGGATAAGCCAACGTTGTCCGGAGACCGGCCGGTACAAACTGAACAAACCCATCTCCCTTTTCAATTCCAAGAATTCTGGCCGCCAGGGATTCATCGGCACGGCCGAGATGAAACCGATCCAGATCAATAATATCGGTCATCAGCGCCGCCTGGCTGTCACAGGAAACAAGAAAGCCGTCTCTATCCTTGACTTCACATAGAACTCCAAGAGATTCCTCACCCATTTGGCCAAAATGAATGCCCACACACCATTGTTGTGTTTTGATAATTTTGCAATAGCCGTATTTGAAAAGAAGACGCAGGCTGTAATCGGCGTTGTGCCGCATGTAATTTTCGAGTGAAGCGGCGCTTAAACCCTTTCCAATGGGTCTTTCAGGACAGAAAATATATACGGCACAGGCAGCATCCAAGGATTCAGCGATTCCGGATTCAGAAAGCTTTTCATGCGGGTCAAGACCCAGCTGAATCATTATATGTTGAAGAACGAAAAAATTAAGCTCGTTCCGAATAAATTCGCCGGGAAAAAGAGCCAGTGGAACGGGCTGTTTCATTGTCTCTAACAGCCGATACCTGTCGTCAATAGCCAACCTGGCGCTGTTGGTGAGTTGAAAAAGGGCAAGTTTCATGTCAGAGAAAGGTCGGGGGATCGATTCAAAGACCGATCTACTATGGGACGGTACGAATTTACTGACAAGCATATTTATCAGACCCGTCAGTTCCTGGAAAGTGAAGTCCTGATAAGGAAAATGTTTTTTGTTTCTGTGACGGTAGGAAAAGGAATGATCATGCCTGATCGGAATCTCACCTTCATGGAAAAGAAATATATTGTCTAAAGTATTATAGAAACGACAGCGGAATTCTTCGCTGAGAGATGTATCCGAATTACTGATCAGGGACATGGCGAATTCCATGGCCATCCCCCGCCATCGCTGCTCTTCGACTCTGAAATAACTTGGATCGATGAGTGATTTAAGAAACAACATGAGTGAAAGTCTGCCGTAACCCGGAAGATAGTGACGGCTTTCAGTATTAAGGAGTTTCAAAAAACTATTCGATTCCTGAAAAAAGGATTTTTTATAAGAAGACAACGTTTCACGGAGCAATCCCATACAGTCGCTGTTGGGTTTGAGTTGAAGATAAAGACGGTAGCAGAGAGCACCGATGGTTTTCTCAAGCACAGCCAAACTGAAACGTTTCTGAACTACCTTATAGTTGTGTTCCGTTTCCGTGACAAAATTTTGTGGACGGAACGCTCGTTCGGATACTATTTCCACAACATTATCCGGTATTTTACTCCCACTGAAATCGGAGACGATGAAGCGGTCCTTTTCTTCCAGATGTTTTCCAATGACCTCATCATATACACTCCGGGGAGAATAGCGGTGGCAGAATATCGGCACACCGCTGGCCGCCGCTTCTATAATAGGCAATCCCCTCCCTTCAGTTAAACTCGGGAGAAGAATGAGGGATGCGATTTTATATATTTCCGGAATAGTTAAGGGGACTTTATACTTGTCGATAAACCTTTGCTTGTCCATTTCACTGAAAAGGAATACGAGGAATATCCTGCTTCTGATTCCCCCGGGAAGTAAATCGAGAGTCTCGGAGAAGCTTCTTACAAGAAATTTGAAATACGCGAAATGATCGGTAGGAACCGGTCCGGTTATCAGGAGAGTAAGGTTCAGAAGTGGATTCTCCTCAAATAAAGTTGTGAAATTATCAGTGGTACTCAGCTGCCCAAGCAAATCGAAACCTATTTCAATACGTTTTCGGGGGAGTACTCTGGTGGGCTGATAAAATATAATATTGTTTTCGACAAAGTCATAAGAAGACCTTCTATCCGCACCGATCAGAACAGGTCTCAAGTTCTCAAGTTTGTTAAACGAATTTTGGATTTCCGAAGGAGTTGTTACTGTTTTTTTCCCTTTATCGCCGTGCAGGATATCGTTAATCTGCGACAAAGCCTTGGTTTGATTCTTTTTTGACACATAACGGCAGGTTCTCACATCAACGGCCGTACTAATCTCGCACACATTGGAAGGGTTGAGACCGTTAATCCTGATGTTATGGCGGCATTGATTCCGGTTAATATTGACGGAGATCCAGGTACGGGATTCCCAGGGAAAAAGTATGCGGATTATCGAGAAAAGCTCACCAATATGAGAGTTGGAATAGAAAAAGTCCCTCGGTCCGGGAGATAGCCCCTCCCGCTTGATATCTACCGCCCTGTTTCCTCCCTCCCAGTAATAATCGTGATTATTGGCAAACACAGGTATTCCAAGATACTCAGAGATGAAAACGCAGGCCAGGCTTAGTGAAACATTCCCCGGATTTGAGCATATATTGAGCAGGTATAGAAGATTTATCCGGTTCTCCTCGATATAGCGACCTAGTTTTTCCGCAATGAACTGTACCTCATGCCAGAACTTTCCGATCAATGCGTTATACTGTGGACTGCCGCGCTCGAGGCGGGTATGAAAAAAATCCTTATACAGCGGCCATTTATCGAAACCGTTAATCTCCGGAATTTCATATTTCTTGAATGAAGGATCTATGAAGTGATCAAACATGGGGTTAAAACAACCAGAAATGAAATGGATAGGAATATGGGGAAGGATTTTTTTATAGCAATTGGCGTATTTTACAGCTTCGATTGAAACACCATCGATCCCATAATAAAATGTAATGAAGGCCATCCCTCCTTCACTAATCGATTCTTTGAAATCTTCGAAGGAACCGTTAAATTCAGCTGTGGGTACCTTCCGAGCTTCTTTAAATCCGTCAATAAACAGGCCAAGATCAAACCACGTGTTAATCTCCTCTGAGCGCAGGACAGACAACATTTCATCAACGGTCATCAATTTGTCCATTTTTTTATAGGTTGCATACTTCAAAAACAAAAATTCAAATAGACTAGGGATCGTTCGAAATACAGAGCTTTTCGAATCGCCTCAAGAATTATAATATATTGATGTTGATAAAGTAAAAAAGTCGGGTTTGCAGCAGGCTCAGAGAGTTTTCTTCGAAAGGTTTATCCCACGGGCCTTCAGTATTCCCACTCGGGTCAGCATTCCCACGAGACGATCAATATATTGACAGCGATGTCGGTGATGGCGGAGCTAGGAGACATCGGCCGATTCGATTCGCCGCGGGAGCTGATGTCGTTTGTAGGCTTGGTACCGAGCGAGCATTCGAGCGGGAACCGACGGCATCTAGGAGCGATAACAAAGACGGGCAACAGTCGAGTGCGCAGGCTGATGGTGGAATCAGCTTGGAGCTATCGATTTCCTGCTCGGAGGAGCTTGCACCTCCAGAAAAAAGCTGAGAAGGCGACCGAGGAGGCGAAGGCCATCGCTTGGAAGGCACAGAAGAGGTTGTGCCACCGCTACCGGGTACTGCTCAATGCTGGCAAGATCCAGAAAGTGGCAACGACCGCTATTGCTCGGGAGCTGATCGGATTCATCTGGGCGATCGTACGCGAGGTTACAGGCAAGGCCATG
>PVMS01014928.1_pt1 | contig 10231 bp, 9 predicted proteins | sample 1853461 | NCBI WGS metagenome assembly PVMS01 (sample SAMN08582032, study PRJNA380276) | Marine sediment metagenome, whole genome shotgun sequencing project. | isolation source: ocean sediment barecode stripped | collected 2017
CGCCGAAATTCTGGCCGACGTGTACCTGGCCATGACCGGGGGTCAGACGGCGCTGTTCGCCGATGAGGAACAAGCCGTGGTCGCGCAGGGTGGTCAACAACCGCCAGCGTGGCCTCCCCAGGGGTCCACGGCGCAGGCACCGCGATTGCGGGTGGTCAGGGCCGACGCCGCCGAGCTTGCGCTGCATGAACAGCGGCTCGCGGCAATCGACGATGCGTCCGGTGGCGTCTGCGTGTGGCGTCGGCTTGTCATCGCCGCCGATGAGCAGACCTCAGAGCAGGTACTTGATGCATAGAAAGCCGGTGACGCCCATCGTCACGGTGTAGGGAAAGGCCATCACCACCATGCGGGTGTAAGAGAGCCTGATCAGCGGCGCAACGGACGAGGTCAGCAGGAACAGAAATGCGGCCTGGCCATTGGGCGTGGCAACGCTGGGTATGTTGGTGCCGGTGTTGATCGCAATGGCCAACCGATCGAAGTGCGCCCGGCTGATCTCCTGGGCTTCGAACACCTCATGGACCTCGTTGATGTAGATCGTGGCGACGAATACGTTGTCGCTGATGGCCGACAGGACGCCGTTGGCGAGGTAGAACATCGACGGCTGCACCTCGAGATCGAGCGCCAGCACGTAGTCGATGATCGGCTTGAACAGGTGCAGGTCGTGGATGACCGCGACAATGCCGAAAAACACCACCAGTAGCGCCGTGAACGGCAGGGCTTCTTCGAACGCACGACCCAGGTGATGTTCCTCGATCACGCCGTTCAAGGCAGTCTGAATGACAATCACGGTCAGCCCGATGATACCGACCTCGGCCCAATGGAATGCCAGGGCGACGATCAGCACGACCGCAGCGAAGGCCTGTACCGTAAGCCGCGCGCGCTCCGCGGGCGTTCGGTTTCTGGTCTGCATCGCGTCGAACTCCTGCAGAATTTCGCGCACGGGTGCGGGGAGCTCCGCGCCGTAGCCGAACCGCTTGACGCGTTCCAGGAGCATGCAGGTGGTCAGGCCGACCGCGAGCACCGGCATCGTGATCGGGGCCATCCGCACGAAAAATTCGACGAATTCCCAACCCATCTTGCCGGCGATGAGCAGGTTCTGAGGTTCGCCGACCGTGGTGCAAACGCCGCCAAGCGCCGTTCCGACCGCGCCATGCATCAACAGGGAGCGCAGAAAGGCCCGGAATTCGTCGAGCTCTTCCCGGCGCATTTCCTGAATGGTCTGATCCTGAGTGTGATCGTGACTTTCCAGATGCTCGACGTGAAATCCGGAGGCTACTTTGTGGTAAACAGCGTAGAAGCCCAGCGCGACGCTGATGATTACCGCGGTAACCGTGAGCGCGTCGAGGAACGCCGACAGGAATGCTGATACAGAGGAAAATAATAATGAAATCAATATCTTGGATCGTATTCCTAGAATTATCTTCGTGAACATGAAAAGCAGCAGCTCTTTCATGAAGTAGATGCCGGCCACCATGAACATCAGCAGCAGGATGACCGGAAAGTTGCTGAACACCTCGGCGCGGATGGTGTCCGGATGGGTCATGCCGATGAGTACGGCTTCGATGGTCAGCAAGCCACCCGGCTGCAGTGGGTAGCACCTCAGGGCCATCGCCAGCGTAAAGATGAATTGGAGGACCAGGATCCAGCCCGCTGCGAAGGGCCCGAGTGTGTAGAAGAGAATGGGATTGACGATCAGAAACGCAAGGATAGTGCGTTTGTACCAGTCCGGCGCGATGCCGAGAAAGTTCGACCAGTATGCCGACAAAATTGATGCTGCGCCGATGTGCCAGAGGGGCATGTTATCGTACTTTCTATCCAAGAGGTTTCCGGGAGGCGTGCAATCGATGTGGCCGTACGACCCTGACGAATTCGAGTCGTTGGTAACGCCGCCCGGGGACGCCAACCACGATGACGCGTGGTATTTCCCATTCGTAAATCAGCAGATACTGTGTGTCTCGGAGCAGGGCGGCGTGCGCCCGATCGACGCGGACGCGTTTCGCTGGCTGCAGATCGAGGTAGACGCGGAGATCTATCTGGGCCACTACCGTGGCCGGTCCTGCTTTGCGGTAGCGGCGCGCGGTAGCAGTCAGGAAGGATTCGCGCTGATGGATTTGCGCGGCTGGCTCGGTCGGGTCGATGCATCGCTTTTCTACCTTGCCGGTCGCGCCAAGCAACTTATCGACTGGCATCTGGACCACGCATTCTGTGGACGATGCGGCGCTGCGATGGAGGATCATCCGCAGGACCGGGCACGCACTTGTGGGCGCTGCGGGCTGATCAGTTATCCGCGCTTGTCGCCCAGCATCATCGTATTGATCCGGCGCGGACAGGACATGTTGCTGGCGCGCAACGCGCGCTGGCCGACCGGTATGTTCAGCACGCTGGCGGGATTTGTGGAGCCTGGTGAATCGATTGAGCAGACGGTGCACCGCGAGGTGATGGAGGAGGTCGGTCTGAAGGTCACCAACCTGCGCTATCTGGGCAGCCAGTCCTGGCCGTTCCCGAACTCGCTGATGCTCGGCTTCCATGCCGACTATGCCGGGGGCGAGATTGTCTGCCAGGAGGGTGAGATTTCGGAGGCACGCTGGTTTCGCCATGACGAATTACCGGACGTTCCGCCCGGCACGGCGATCTCGCGTTGGCTCATCGATGCGTTCATCGAGGATCAGGGCGCGCCGGCTGCGGGTTCCTGACGCACCGGACAACGTACCTCGTGACGCGCCGGATGCGTCAATCGTTGGGTGTCGGCGGCAGGCTGAGGCTGCCGAAAATTTCCATCAGTTTGAACGCCATCATCAGGTAACCGTCGGCACGGAAACGACCTTGCATGAACGCTTCGATGGCGTTCTCACGGCCGCTGAGAATTTGCCATGCGGTATCCATGTCGCTGAACAGGAAGGATACGTCCGGTTCGCTGATGGTCTCCAGGCACACGTCGACGTGACCGTCATTGAGCGCGATGAACACGTCGTCGCTGCCCCCGATGGCGAGCCTGACATCCATTCGTACGCCCTGGGCGGCCTGCGGACGGAACCGTTTTGCCAGTTCCTCCGCAAGGGTCTGCGAGCTGATCGACATGCCGGGCATCTCACCGGAACCCACCCGTGAGGTCAAGCTGCAGCCGCGCTACCGCTGGTAGACGCCCAACGGAGCACCAAGTACAGTACGGCGCTTTGCGCGATCGAACCAGCGCACGGACCAGTGGATGGAATACGTCTACGACTATCTGGCATTTCTGGCAAAGGCCGTGACCGTAACCGCTGTGGTGCTTGCCATCATCGCGGCGATCGTCAGCGCCGGCAGCCGCCGAACCAAGGGCGACGGCGGCCACCTGGAACTGCGCAAACTGAATGACTTGCTGCGTGACATGCAGCGCAGCGTGTCGCAGACGTTTCTTCCGCACGCGCAGCAGAAGAAAGCACTGCGCAGGGACAAAAAGCAGGATAAGAAGGCGGCTGCGGCCGCCGAGCCGCGGCGGCGGGTGTTCGTGATCGACTTCCACGGCGACCTGCATGCGTCGGCAGTAGAGCACCTGCGTCACGAGGTGACCGCGGTGCTTTCGGATGCGAGTTCGGACGATGAGGTGGTGGTCAAAATCGACAGCGGGGGCGGGATGGTCCACACCTACGGATTGGCCGCCTCGCAACTAGCCCGGGTGAAGGAGCACGGCGTCAAGCTGACGGCATCGATTGACAAGGTTGCGGCGAGTGGGGGGGTATCTGATGGCATCGGTTGCGGACCACGTGCTGGCCGCGCCGTTTGCTGTCGTCGGTTCGATTGGGGTCATTGCCCAGATTCCCAACGTGCATCGCTTGTTGAAGAAGCACGACGTGGACGTGGAGGTGCTGACCGCCGGGGAATACAAACGTACCCTGACGGTGTTCGGCGAGAACACCGAGGACGGGCGGGCAAAACTCGAGGAAGAGTTGAACGACGTGCATGCTCTGTTCCAGGAATTCGTGGCTGAAAATCGGCCTCAGGTTGCGCTCCCGGAGGTGGCCACCGGCGAATCCTGGTATGGCACCCGAGCCCTCGAGCGCAAGCTGGTGGACGAGTTGATCACCAGCGATGCATATTTGTGCACTGCTTGCGAGGAAGCCGACGTGTTCGAAGTGCGCTGGGTCGAGCACAAGAAGCCGATTGAGCGGCTGCTTTCGCACCTCACTGGCGCCTGGAAGTCGAGCCGGCTAGGGGCGCTGACGGAATACTGGACAGGAGGACGAGGATGAGCACGTTTCGCGCGTTGCTGGTTGAAAAACAGGACGATGGCAGCTTCACGCGAGGGCTCGTGGAGCGTTCTGTCGATGATCTGCCGGAAGGCGAGTTGCTGGTCGAGGTGGCGTATTCGTCGCTCAACTACAAGGATGGCCTGTCGGCGAGCGGCAACCCGGGCGTGTCGCGAAATTTTCCACACACGCCGGGGATCGACGTTGCGGGCGTCGTCCTCGAGAGCAGCGTCGAGACCTTCGCGGCCGGCGATGAAATCATCGCCATCGGCTATGACCTCGGCATGAACACGCCCGGAGGTTTCGGGCAACGGGTGAGGATTCCCGCTGCGTGGGCGATTCCTCGACCCGAGGGCTTAAGTCTGAAGGAAGCGATGCTGCTGGGTACGGCGGGATTCACTGCCGCGTTGTGCGTTGCCAAACTCGAAGCAGCGGGCATGCGCACCGATGGCGGTCCGGTATTGGTCACCGGCGCGACGGGCGGCGTGGGGTCGGTGGCGGTGACGCTGCTCGCGCAGCTCGGCTACGAAGTAGCGGCCTTGACGGGCAAGTCCAGCCAGCACGAATTTCTCAAAGGGCTGGGCGCAACAACGGTCATCGACCGCAGCGAACTGAGCGAGGAGAACCCACGGCCCCTGTTGAAGGAAGCCTGGGGTGGCGTGGTAGACACGGTTGGCGGCGTCATTCTGTTCAATGCAGTCAAGGCACTTCGTTACGGCTGCAGCCTGGCGGCATGCGGGCTGGTGGCGTCGCCGGAGATACCGGCCAGCGTATTTCCGTTCATTCTGCGCAACGTCAACCTGCTTGGGGTCGATTCGGTGGAACTGCCGCTGCCGCAGAAGCGCGAAGTCTGGGCGCGGTTGGCGGGCGAATGGAAGGTCGAGGGCTTGGCTGCGCTTGAACACCCACTGACCCTGGATACGATCTCGGACGCCATCGACACGATCCTCGCGGGCCAGATGGTGGGCCGTGGCGTACTGGATCTGAACGCCTGATTCAGTCCCGGCGTAAGCGTTCCGACACCGCAATCGGACTCGGGTAGCGGAATATCACCAGGTAGGTCGACAGCAGGAACGTCAGCACCGTGGCGCCCTGCAGAATGTGGGAGGCTTCCTCGGAGATCAGCGCGAGGCTGGTGGCCAGGTAGGCGACCAGCAGCGAGAACTCACTGGCCTGGCCGAGGCGCACGCCCGTCTCCCAGGCGACGTTCGACGGCTCGTTGCGCCAGCCGAGTAGCGCTCGGAAGACCAAGGGCTTCACTGCGATCAGCATGACCGCCAACAGCAGCGTGGGAACGAGCACGTCCATCAGCAGCCAGATGTCGATGCCCGCTCCGGCGGAAAAGAAGAACAGCACCAGAAAGAAGTCGCGTAGCGGCCGCAGGCTCTCGGCAATGTACTGGGCGATGGGGCTGGTCGCGAGGGCGACACCGGCGATGAATGCCCCGATTTCAAAGGACAAGCCCAGATACTGGGCGGCGGTCGCCACCCCCAGGCACCAGCCAATTGCCGCCAGGAATATGAATTCGTGGAACGCATCAAAGCGATGAATCAGCGGGAGCACGACAAAGCGCACCGCCACAAAGGCGCCGCCGGCGAGCAGAGGTAAAGCGGCGAGCACTCGAGCCACGCTGATCATGACCTGCCCCGGGTCGTTTTGGAACCCGCTCATCATGATCAGCGCCAGAATCGCGATGAGATCCTGGATCAGCAGCAGGCTGATCACCAGTTCGCCGATGTGGCGGTGATGGAGCACCGTGGTGGGCAACAGCTTGATACCGATGATCGTGCTCGAGAATGTGCAGGCGATACCCACGATCAGCGAATCGGTCATCGGAAATCCGAACGCCAGCATCAACCCGGCGCCGCAGGCGAAAAACACGGCGCTGCTCAGCAGTGCGACCAACGTGGCGGCGCCGACCATGTTTTTCAGTTTCGAGGGCTGCAGGTCCAGACCGACCAGAAACAGCAGGAAGATGATGCCGATTTCGGAAATTTCGTTGAGCAGCATCGGGTCGGCGACCCAGGCCAATCCGTGGGGGCCCAACACGCAGCCGATGGCGATGTAGGCGACCAATAGCGGCTGCCGTGTGAACAACGCCGCGGTCGCAAGCAACGCGGCGCCCGAGAAGATCAGAAAGAATGACTCGACGATGCCCGAGTGCATGAATGCTCCCCAGATTCCGGGAACATTATGACAGTAACGAGATCAGGAACGGGCGACGCGGCGGTACGCAGGTTCCGGTGCGATGACAGAGCCTTGATAGGTCGTCCGTTGCACGCCGAGCGCGTGGCGCGCGATGTCGTGGTCGGAATCGTCACTCATCAGATAGGAATCGAAACCGCAGCGGTGCATGTAGTGCACGAGATCTTCGTGAACCGTGCCGGCTGCACGCAGCTCACCGCGGAAGCCGAACCGGGAGCGAAGCAGGACCGCCAGCGAGAGGCCGCGACCGTCGGTAAATGCGTCGAACCGGATGGCGATCAGCGCGAGTGTCGGAATAACCTCCGCGAATTCTGCCGGTTCGGCGTCCACCTCCAGCCACACGCCGCTGTCCGCGGGCAGCAGGTCGCGGTGCGCAAGCCAGTAGGCGAGGGGGTAGATTGCGGGTCCGGCGACGGGCGAGGGGGCATCGGCGCCCACCCACGTCCGGTCCTCGGCGAGGACCCCGTCGGCGCTAAGCAGCTTGGTCATAGACTTGTGCCTTGAATGGCTCCAGGCCGATGCGCCGGAAGCATTGAATGAAGGATTCATCCCGAGCCCGGCAGTCCAGGTAAACGCCGAGGATCTGTTCTATCACGTCGGTCACGTCGGCGCGGGAAAACGACGGGCCGAGAATCTGACCCAGCGAGGAGTCTTTGCCGGCGTGGCCGCCGATCGAAATCTGGAACCACTCGGCGCCTTTCTTATCGACCCCGAGGATGCCGATGTGGCCCACGTGGTGATGACCGCAGGCGTTCATGCAACCCGAAATGTTCAGATCGATCGGCCCGAGATCGTGCAGGTAGTCGAGGTCATCGAAGCGACGCTGCAACGCCTCGGCGATGGGGATCGATTTTGCATTGGCCAGTGAGCAGTAGTCGCCGCCGGGGCAGCAGATGATGTTGTTCAAGGTGCCGACGTTCGCGGCTCCCAGGCGCTGCGCATCGGCTTCCTGCCACAGTTCGAAGAGCTTTGCTTCGGGAACATCGGGCAGCACGAGGTTCTGCTCGTGACTGATCCGGATTTCGCCCAGGCCGAAGCGATCCGCCCAATCGGCTACGGCTTCCATCTGCCGATCCGTGACATCGCCAGGGGCGACCCCTGGAACCTTGGTGGACAGCGTAACCACCGCGTAGCCAGTCTGTTTGTGCGGGGTCACGTTGTTGGCAATCCAGCGGCTGAACACGGGATGGGCGATGCGAGCTTCGGCCAGCTCCGGACCGGGCGCAGGTTGCGCCGCCAGGTTCGGACGATCGAAGTCCGCGCAGACCCGCGCCACTTCGGCTTGCGTAAGCGTGCCGGGTCCGTTTTCCAGATGGGCCCATTCGGCATCGACCTCGGCGCGGAACTTTTCCGCGGTCATCGCGCGGACCAGAATTTTGATGCGCGCTTTGTACTTGTTGTCACGCCGTCCGTAGCGGTTGTAGACGCGCAGGATCGCCTCCAGGTAGGTGAGCAGGTGCTTCACCGCCAGACCCTTGCGGATCAGGCTGGCGATGACCGGGGTACGTCCGAGACCGCCGCCGACCTTGATGTCGAATACGGGCTCGCCCGTCCAGGTCTTGCGAACATCGATGCCGATGTCGTGCACGTCGACGGCGGCACGATCTGCGTTAGCGCCGTTGACCGCAATCTTGAACTTGCGGGGTAGCCAGTCGAATTCAGGGTGCGACGTCGACCATTGACGAATGAGCTCGCAGTAGGGGCGCGGGTCGAGGACTTCATCTGCCGCCACGCCGGCGAACTGGTCGGTGGTGACGTTACGGATGCAGCTGCCGCTGGTCTGAATGGCGTGCATGTCGACGTCGGCGAGTTCTGCGAGTATGTCCGGCACTTCCGCCAGTTCAGGCCAGTTGAACTGCATGTTCTGGCGGGTGCTCAAATGGCCATAACCCTTGTCGTAGTGGCGCGAGATATGCGCCAGTTTGCGTAGCTGGATCGAGGACAAGGTGCCGTAGGGGACAGCGACGCGAAGCATGGGCGCCAGACGCTGAATGTAGAGGCCGTTGCGCAGCCGCAACTGCAGGAACTCATCGTCGCTGAGCGTGCCGTCGAGGTAGCGTCGCGTCTGGCCGCGATACTCCTCGACCCGCTGCGCCACGAACGCTTTGTCCAGCGTGTTGTACCGATACATTGACTTTCCAATCGCCAGGCACGGCGCCTGCCGGAAAAGCCCAGAATCTAGCAGTTGGGAATTGCCCTGAGAACTAACCAAAACGCATATCGTTAGAGCCGGCGTTCAGCTGCATCAGGTCGTATATCAACCCGGAAGAGGGCCCCTCGCTCGGCGCAAGAATTTTAGGCGCCGCGCGAGGGGCCCTCTTCCGGGTTGATATACGACCTAAGCTGATTCCGGGCTGATCGGATTGGGGGTAGAATTGCGGGCCGATATCAGTGGAGATTCAGACGTGAGCGAAAGCCCTGCAACGAGCCCTGCGACGGAGGACGAGAAGCCCAAGCGCTGGTCGGACCGCAAAGCCGACACCGTTGGCGTCCTGGTGATATTCCTGGCGCTGGTGTTGGCCGCCGTTCACTTCATTTCCGGCGGTCTGGGTCCCTGATCCGCATCAGCCTGGCTCGTAACCCAGGTTGGGGCGTAGCCAGCGTTCGGCTTCCGCCAGCTCCAGCCCGGTTCTGCACGCGTAGTCACTGACCTGGTCGCGACCGATCTTGCCGACCCCGAAGTAGCGCGCCTCCGGATGGGAGAAGTACCAGCCCGATACCGATGCCGCAGGCAGCATGGCCAGCGTCTCGGTCAGCTCGATGCCCGTTGCAGACTCGGCGTTGAGCAGCCCGAATAACGTGGTCTTTTGCGTGTGATCCGGACACGCCGGGTAACCGGGGGCCGGACGAATGCCCCGATAGGATTCTTTGATCAGCTCAGCGGTGCTCAGATTTTCACCGCCTGCGTAGCCCCAGAACTCGGTGCGTACGCGTCGATGTAGCGCTTCGGCCAGTGATTCGGCCAGACGGTCGGCCAGCGCCTTGAGCAGAATCGCGTTGTAGTCGTCGGCATCGGCCTCGAACTGCGCTACTCGTTGTGCGACCCCATGACCGGTGGTGACGGCGAATCCGCCCAGGTAGTCTTCAATCCCCATGGGTGCGACGAAATCGGCCAGACTGAAGTGGGGCCCCGGTGCACCTTTCTTCGTCTGTTGGCGCAGCGCGTGGATGACGGCCAGCGGTTGCTTGCGCTGCTCATCACGAAATACCGTGATGTCATCCGGGCCGGTACGGTTTGCCGGCCAGAGCCCGACGACTGCGCGAGCGTCCAGCCAACCCTCCGCGACGATCTGGTCGAGCATGGCGCGCGCGTCGGCATACAGCGCGGTTGCGCTTTCGCCAACCACCTCGTCCTTCAAGATGCGGGGAAACTTGCCCGCCAGCTCCCAGGTCATGAAGAACGGCGTCCAATCGATGGTTTCGATGAGCTCCGCGATGGAGAAATCGGTCAGTGTGTGAACGCCCGGGCACGCAGGGCGGGGCGGCGTGTAGTTCTCCCAGTCGATCCTCGGAGCCGCTGCAATCGCGTCCTGGTAGGGCAGCAGTTCGAGCTTGGCGCTGCGTTTACCGTAGCGCTCGCGAATGACCTGATACTCGTGCCGAATGCCCTCGACGAACTCTTTGGAGCGGCTTTCCGAGAGCAGCGATGTGACCACGTAGACGCCGCGAGATGCATCGGTGACGTACACGGTGGTGCCGCTGAATGCCGGTTCGATCTTGACGGCCGTATGCGCCTTGGAGGTTGTCGCACCGCCGATCAACAGCGGCAGGTCCATGTTGAGGCGTTCCATCTCCGAGGC
>PVMS01127369.1_pt1 | contig 10231 bp, 8 predicted proteins | sample 1853461 | NCBI WGS metagenome assembly PVMS01 (sample SAMN08582032, study PRJNA380276) | Marine sediment metagenome, whole genome shotgun sequencing project. | isolation source: ocean sediment barecode stripped | collected 2017
AATTCGCCATAGGCACATCGGCCTCGTATGTGCCCTCTACCTGCGGCAGGAGGTCCAGCAATGACTGTGTCATGCCTCACCGGCCTTTCCTGCAAGTGCATCCGGCAGGCGGCGAGACCACGCCGAAATGCTGCCTGCGCCCAGACAGACAACCACATCCCCTGGCTGACTGTGCTCTGCGACAACGTCAGCGAGTGCCGATTCGTCGGCGAGCTCTAGAACGTCACCCGGAATACCTGCAGCCAGACTGGCCCGATCAAAACCATCGATGGGCGCTTCGCCGGCGGCAAACACATCAGCCACCAAGACCAGATCAGCCTCACCAAAACAGTTGCAGAAGCCGTCGAACAGATCGCGCAGGCGCGTATAACGATGAGGTTGCACCACGGCAATGACGCGGCCCTGATAGGCCTCACGAGCCGCGCCGAGCACGGCTTCAATTTCTACCGGATGATGCGCATAGTCGTCGATAATGTGGACACCCGCAACTTCAGCCACATGGGTAAAGCGTCGCTGCACCCCCTCGACCCCGGCCATCGCCTTGGTAATGACATCTGTCTTAACACCCAATTGACGGGCAACGCCAAAAGCTGCCAACGCATTCAAAACATTGTGTTTTCCGGCCATGGGAAGACTTATCCCAGTCACGACACCGTCAGGCAGTGTCACATCAAAAGTGGCCGCGCCATTGTCATAGCGCAGGTCAGATGCACGAATATCAACGCTTTCTGAAAAGCCAAAACTGACGACCGTGCAATGGTCTATACGGTCCATGATGGCAGCCACGCCATCGTGGTCACCATTCACCACCAGCGCGCCGTAATAGGGCACGTTGCGGGCAAATTCGATAAAGGCATCCTCCAGCGCGGTCTGGCTGCCATAGTGATCGAGATGTTCCGGGTCAATATTGGTGATCACGCCAACGGCCACCGGCAGGCGCACAAAAGTGCCATCGGATTCATCAGCCTCGGCGACCATCCAATCACCACTGCCCAGCCAGGCATTGCTGCCATAGGCGTTCATGATGCCACCATTGACCACCGTCGGATCACGATCATCGGCACGCAACAGGGTGGCGACCAGCGCCGTCGTGGTGGTTTTGCCATGGGTGCCTGCGATGGTGACGCACCATTTATATCGCATCAGTTCAGCCAACATGTCTGCCCGACGTAACACGGGTACATTGCGATCAGTGGCAGCGCGCAATTCCGGATTGTTCATTTTCACAGCGCTCGACACGACAATGGCACTGGCGTCGCCAATGTTTTCAGACGCGTGACCGACGGATACAGGGATACCCATGTCGCGTAAGCGCACAACATTGCCACCTTCGGCCTGATCGCTGCCCTGTACTGACAAACCCATGCGATGCATGATTTCGGCAATACCGCTCATACCGATGCCGCCAATGCCAACAAAGTGGGTGGTGCCGATGTCGAACGGCAGACTGATCATACCAATCCTCCCAACGACCAGCTGGAGTGGATGTGATGCGGCGCGTCGTCATCTGGTTGTTCAAACAGGGCTTCACTGCCGGACAGTTGCGCGAGGTTCGCCACCAGATCAGCGACACGAATGGCCGCATCAGGCCGCGCGCGGCCCTGCATGGCATGAGCGGCTGCCTGCAGTTGCTCGGGGTTTTCCATCAAGGACTGCAATCTGGCGGCCAATGATTGCGCCGTGAAGTCTGGCTGTGGCACCAACCACGCGGCGCCATCTGCCAATAATGGCAGCACGTTGGCGGTCTGATGATCGTCCATTGCATAAGGCAAGGGCACCAGGATGGCCGGGCAACCACTGATCTCGACTTCGCTGATGGTGGAGGCCCCGGACCGTCCGATCACTAAATCGGTCTGTGCCAGGCGTTGGTCCATATCATCGAAGAAGACACCCAAATCGGCCTCGATCCCTGCTTCACGACAGCTCGTTGTGACATCTTCAAGAGTTTCAGGCCGACATTGCTGGGTCAGATGGACCCGTTCTCGGAGGAAACTTGGCAGTAGCCCGAGCGCAATTGGAACGACTTCGCTAAAAATCATTGCCCCCTGACTACCGCCAATGACGAGCAACCGAAACTTTCGGTCACCCAACTGGGGCGCAGATGATGGCGCCATCTTTTCAGTAAAACCTGATCGCACCGGATTGCCTGTCACGCGGCAACGTGCCTTGGCCGTAGCTGGCACCATTGCAGTGTTTTCATAGGTCAGGGCAACGGCCCCGGTGAACCGCGCCATAAAACGGTTCACCCGGCCTAATATCGCGTTTTGTTCGTGCAGGCAGGTCGCGATGCCCTTGAGCCGCGCCGCGACCATGACGGCAAGTGTTGCATAGCCGCCAAAGCCAATCACGGCCTGCGGCTTGACTTCGCCCAAAACATTGCTGGCCTGGCTGACAGCTTTTGGCATCTGCATTAGGGCCCTGGCTGTGCCGCCTCGCGGGTCTGCCGCAGACAGGACGAGCACCTGCATGTCATCCACATCGTGCAGATAAGCCTGGCCCCGATCATCTGTCAGAAAAACAGGTGTCATGCCCCGACGCGCCAGTTCGCGCGCAACAGCAAGGGCTGGAAAAATATGCCCTCCCGTGCCACCGGCAACGAGGGCTATGGTCATGCCGTCAGCAGGGCGATCATTCATCGCAACCTCCCTTCCCAGGCCGGGTCGTACTTGCGCCTGCGGGTTAATGCCAGCACCATTCCCATCGCCATCGCCATGGCCAACAATGAAGAACCGCCATAGCTGATGAACGGCAGGGTCATGCCCTTGGCCGGCAACAGGTTCAGGTTCACACCAATATTGATCAGTGACTGCAGGCCAAACAGGCCCAACAGGCCACCAACTGACAGGAATACGAACGGGTCTTCTTCACGCAGCAACAGCAAGAGGCCGCGGACCACGATAAAGCCGAACATCAGCACCAGACCGAGGCAGGCAAACAGGCCAAACTCCTCGCCAATGACCGCGAAAATAAAGTCCGTATGGGCATCGGGCAGCACCCGCTTGACCATGCCTTCGCCGGGGCCACGACCAAAGAAGCCACCGGCCTGAAACGCATTCATGGCTGTTTCGATCTGATAGGTATCCCCGCTCGCGGGATCAAGAAAACGATCAATTCGGCTGGTCACATGCGGCAGGTAATTATAGGCCGCAACAACCGTCACCAAGCCTGCGACCACCAAAAGGGCAATGACAGACACCGGCAGACCGGCCATAAAGAACAGCGCGCTCCACACCACGAAAATCAAGAATGATTGCCCAAAGTCGGGCTGCATGATCAACAGGCTAATGGACAAAAGGCCCAGAGCGGCGGCGATCCGATTACCCGGAAAATCTGGTTGTTTGAACTGCTCCGAGAACATCCAGGCGCAAGCAACAATCAGCGTAGGCTTGAGAAACTCCGACGGTTGTAGCGCGAACCCTGCAATCGACAGCCAGCGTTGCGCGCCGTTGAGTTCTGTCCCAACGATCAATGTCAGTCCGGTCAGGCCAAAAAACACGCCAAACAAAACGACTGCCGAGCGGCGCACCATTTGCACCGACATCATCGAAAATCCGATCATGACGAGCCCCGCCAAAGGCAGAAACATCATTTGACGTCGTACAAAATGGAATGACGACAGGCCAATACGCTCTGCCACTGAAGGGCTTGCAGCCATCGCGAACAACGCCCCCGCCAGCATCAAGATGGCAAGCGCTACCAACAGCCAGCGGTCAACAGTCCACCACCAACGGCCAACAATGGAAACATCAGCACGGGTCGCAAGGATGGTCATGCGTGCCCCCCTTTCCCGTCAATAAAATCTGTCACCAGGGCCTTGAAGGCATCGCCACGAATTTCAAAGTTCGCGTATTGATCAAAAGACGCACAGGCTGGCGACAATAAAATCGTGCCGCCTCCGGCTGCCTGGGCATCGGCCACAGCCTGAGCAAAGGCCACATCCATGGTGTCACAAAGCCGGCTGTCCATCCCTAATTCACGCAAGGCACCCAAAAGTTCCTGCTGGGCTTCACCGATCAGATAGGTCTGGGCGACCCTGTCTTTGTGTTCGGCAACAGGGGCCAGTGATTCCTGTTTGGAGCGGCCCCCGGCAATCCAATGAATATTGTCGAAAGCCGCGAGGGCGCGAATGGCGGCGTCTACATTCGTGGCCTTGGAGTCATTCACGAAGTGCAAACCGCGGTACTCAGTCACAAATTCAGACCGATGGGCCAGGCCACCAAAACTTTCCATTGCCTGTTGAATTGCAGAAACGTCAAAGCCTAGTTCCAGTGCGGCGACGTAGGCAGCCGCAGCGTTTTGCCAGTTATGGCTGCCTGGCAACGTCTGAATGTCGCGTAGGTCCAACACCGGAGGTGCACTGCCATTGCGCATATCAAAGACCAGGCCATTCTCCACATACACACCAACTTTCAGTGTGCCCTCGACGGACAAAGGCACAACGCGCATTCTTCCGGACTGGCGTAAATGTTCGACGGTGGCGATACCCCATTCATCATCAACGCCGACTATGGCAAGACCTTCGTTTGCCTGACCAAGCAACAAGCGTTGCTTGACCGCGGCGTAGTGGTCGATATCGCCGTGCCGATCGAGATGATCCGGGGCTACATTCAACAATATTGCGAGTTCTGGCCGCAGAGTGTGGGTCAAATCTATCTGATAGGACGACATCTCGATGACATAGGTGCCACCCTCGGGCAAAGGATGCAGATCCAGAATAGGCGTGCCTATATTGCCGCAAGCGAGTGCCTGGCCGCCGCACGCATTGATAATGTGCGAAATCAATGCTGTTGTCGTTGACTTGCCATTTGTCCCCGTGATGGCGACCACCTGGTGGTCGGGCAATTGCGTCCGCATCTGGGCGAACAACTCAATATCTCCAATGACCGGCACGTCCACGGCATTGGCTTTGGCTACAAGATCATGGGGTTTGGGATGGGTCAGCGGCACACCCGGTGCGACAACAAGGGCTGCATAGTCTGCAGGCGCCGCGTACAGGTCGGTCAAAGCCAAGCCCATTTTTCTGGCCTTATCGCGACTGTTGGCGTTGTCATCCCAAACGTACACGTCGGCCCCGCCATCTCGCAGGGCCAGGCTGGCTGCCATGCCACTGGCACCAAGGCCGAATACGGCAATCGGTTGGTCCTGATATGTCGTTACCGAGATCATGCGTCTACCTCAGTTTCAATGTGGCAAGCCCGACGAGCGCCAGTACCAGTGCAATGATCCAAAAGCGGATAACGATAGTCGATTCCGCCCAGCCTTTTTCTTCATAGTGATGGTGCAGGGGCGCCATGCGAAACACGCGTTTGCCCGTCAGCTTGAAGGATACCACCTGGACAATGACCGACACTGTCTCCAGCACAAACAGACCGCCAACAATCGCCAGCACAATTTCGTGTTTCACGATCACCGCCACTGTGCCCAGCGCCCCGCCCAGGGCCAATGACCCGGTATCGCCCATGAAGACCATGGCAGGCGGCGCATTGAACCACAGGAAGCCCAGGCAAGCGCCGATCAGCGCACCCAAAAAGACTGTCAGCTCACCAGCCCCGCTAATGGGGTGTAACTGCAGATAACCGGCAAACACCACATTGCCGACCAGATAGGCGATCAGTGCGAACGTCCCTGCAGCGATGATCACGGGCATGGTCGCCAGGCCATCAAGACCGTCTGTCAGGTTTACGCCGTTGGACGCCCCCACCATGACAAGCACGGCGAAGGGGATGAAGAACATTCCCAGGTCCAGCAAGTAGGCCTTGGTGAAAGGGATCGCCAATTGGTTGGCCATGGCCGGGTCGGACAGACTGACAATCCACCACGATGCAGCGCCACCCACCAACACCTGCAAGGCAAATTTCAACCGACTGGAAATGCCATTGGAAGAGTTGCGCGATACCTTCAGATAATCGTCAATGAAGCCGATGGCCCCAAAGCCCAATGTGACCGTCAGGCAAATCCAGACATACTCATTGCTTAAATCAGCCCACAACAGCGTCCCAACGGCCAAGGCAAACAGGATCAAAAACCCACCCATCGTCGGCGTGCCTTGCTTGACGATCAGATGACGCGCAGGCCCGTCTTCGCGGATAGGCTGGCCTTTGCCCTGGCGCGATTTCAAATAGGCAATAATCCGTGGGCCAAAGATCAAACACAGGATCAGCGCAGTCATCACAGCCCCGCCCGTGCGGAATGAGATATAGCGAAACAGATCAAACAGCCCGACCTGGTCGGCGACCGGGGTTAAGAAATAATGTAGCATCTACGCCCCCCTAACCCGTCGCCAACTGACGAGCGGACTGGTCGTCATCAAGCGTGACCAGCGCATCGATCACCGCCGACAGGCCCATCGCGTTTGAGCCTTTGGCCATAACCACGTCCCCAGGCTGAAGTTGTTCTATCAGTTGCGGTATCAGGGCATAGCAGTCGGCCGCGTGACCGCCCTTGCGGAATGGTTGCAATGACACATCCAGCGCTTCGATTGCCGTACCCACCGTGAACACCAGGTCGATCCCCGCTTGCTCCAGCGGTTCGGCCAAGGCGCGATGTTGCTGTTCTGACTGAGATCCCAGTTCCAGCATGTCGCCCAAGACAGCGATTTTGCGTCCGGGAATGCCCGAATCCGGCATTCGTCCCTTGGCACGTCCCAGATCATTGATCGCGGCGCGCATTGAAACCGGGCTTGCATTATAACTTTCGTCGATAGCCAGCACCACGCCGTCACGATAGTTCACCCAATGACGGCGACCGCGACCCTTTGGCGCGACCATTTCACCCAGCCCAAGCCCGGCAAAACCCAAATCAGCCCCCAGCACATGGACAACAGCCAGTACCGCCAGGCTGTTTTTGACCCAATGAGTGCCTGGCACGCCAATCCGATAGGTCATCAGTTCGCCATCGATCAGTGCACTAACCGTGCTGCAATCATCCGCTTCAAAACTTTTCAACAGACGAATGTCTGAATCCTCGGCTTCACCAAAGGTTACGATTTTACCAACGCCCTGGGCTTTGGCAGCCTTGGCGAGATGATCGCAATAAGCATTGTCGCGATTAAGGACTGCGACGCTATCTGCTGTCATGCCCTCAAAAATTTCGGCCTTGGCATTGGCGATGGCCTCAACACTGTCAAAAAACTCGGTGTGGACCGATTCAATATTTGTGATGACGGCCACGTCGGGTCTGGCCATGGCGGTCAGCTCGCGCATTTCACCAGCATGGTTCATGCCCATTTCCAGCACTGCAAAGTCAGTTGAGGCGGGCATCCGTGCCAGGGTCAGGGGGACACCGATGTCGTTGTTGTAACTGCGTTCGCTGGCGTGGGTTTCGCCACTGCGCAACAGGGCTGTATAGAGCGCTTCCTTTGTGCCGGTCTTGCCAACACTGCCTGTCACACCGACAATCTTGGCATTGGTACGAGACCTGGCCGCATCGCCCAACATCAACAGCGCATCACGCGTATTTTTTACCTGAACCACCGGCAGATCATTGGGCAATCCTTCCACCGGATCGCTGATGATCACGCCGGCTGCACCCTTGGCAACTGCCTGGCATGCATAGGCATGGCCATCTTTATTTTCGCCCTTGAAGGCCAGGAACACATCGCCTGATCGAACTGTTCGACTGTCGATAGAGACTCCATAGGCCTCACCATCATTGGTACAGGTGCCCTCTGTGGCCTTGGCGATATTGGAAAAGGTCCACAAAGGATCAGTCATCTGAGCCCCCGGTTTCCGCCAACCCGGCCGTCACTTCTTCGCTGTCATCAAAGGCCAAGGTTTCGTTGCCAATGATCTGGCCGCTTTCGTGGCCTTTCCCGGCAATGACCAGCAAATCTCCTGGTTGCAGGTCAGCAATTGCCTGTCGAATCGCGGCTCTGCGGTCACCAATTTCAGTCGCATTTGGGCAGGTTTTCATGATCGAGGCTCTGATTTCTTTCGCGTCTTCACCCCTGGGGTTGTCATCGGTGACGATCACCCGGTCGGCCAGTTTGTGGGCGATCTTGCCCATCAGCGGCCTTTTGCCCTGGTCGCGGTCGCCGCCACACCCAAATACAACGCTGAGCGCACCCGTCGCATGGGGACGCAAAGCCTGCAACACGGTCTCCAACGCATCGGGCGTATGCGCATAATCCACGTAAATTGTGGCACCATTGTGATGCTGCCCGGCAAAGTCCATCCGCCCCTGCACGGCCCGCAGGTCGCCCAGGGCATTGATGGTCGCGTCCGGGTCGCCATCTGATGCAATCACCAGAGCCGCTGCAATCAAGGCGTTTGAGGCCTGGAAATCACCAATCAAATTCAGCTTGATGGTCCAGTGCTGCGGACCATAACCAATGTCGAGTTCTTGATAGGAAGGACCGTGATCAGATATACGCCAGGTCAGGTCGCCACCGTCTCCCACAGAGAGAATACGAATGCCCCTGTCCCAGCACAAATCCGCGATGCGGTCATAAGAGTCAGACTGGCGGTTGATCACCGCTGTCGACCCCGGCGGCAACAGATTGCCAAACAGGCGCAATTTGGCGTGGAAGTAGTCTTCAAGAGACCCATGATAATCTAAATGATCGCGGCTTAGATTGGTAAAGGCAGCCGCGCAAAGATGGACTCCGTCAAGGCGATATTGCTCCAGTCCATGGCTGGAAGCCTCCATCGCCAGATGATTGATTTTCTGTTCCGACAGGTCACGCAGGGCCGCATGAATTTCCACAGGGTCTGGCGTAGTCAGGGATGGTCGGGTTTCAAAATCACTGGCCTTGATACCCAATGTACCAAGGGACGCAGCTCTATTACCCATGCTTTCCCAGATCTGCCGTGTGAAATCAACCACCGAGCTTTTGCCATTAGTGCCTGTAACGGCGACGATCTTGTTAGGTTGTGTTTCATAGAATTTGGCTGCCATCAGCGCCAATCGACGACGTGGATTCTGGTCTGCAACTACATAGGCAACAGATTGATCGAGGTCTAACCCGGATTGGGCGAGGATCGCCACGGCGCCATGAGAGATCGCATCATCAATAAAGTCGGTGCCGGCCTGTCTGGTCCCGGCAAGGGCAGCGAACAGATAGCCGGGCTTGATCTGGCGGCTGTCAGCAGAGATGCCGCTGATTTCCACCTTGGAAGCTCCGCCGTTGGCGCCGGTCAGGTCAGACAGCCTCATGACTGCACCTCCGGCGAGATCATCTTGATCAATTCCCGTGTCAAAGGATGGCTGGTCTCGGTCGTCGGTGCGACGCCTAATAGCGGCGCAATGCGTGGTACAAGGTTGCGGACTATGGGTGCCGCTGTCCAGCCGGCTGAGGCAAAACCGTAGGTCGCTTCATTGCCGTGGGGTTCATCCAGCATCACAAAGACGACATAACGCGGGTCGGTAATCGGGAACGCTGCAACAAAAGATGTGATCAAGGCATCGCGGCGATAGCCTCCAAAGCCACTCTTTTCTGCGGTGCCCGTCTTGCCGCCTATCAAATAGCCTGGGGCATCCGCATTACGGCCAGTACCTTTTTCGACCACCAGACGCATCAGGCCACGGATCTTATTGCTGGTTTCTTCGGTGACGACGCGTTTGCCCTCATCCCATTCGTCCCGATCGACCAGCAACAGGGTTGGTCGGTGCAACACACCGCCATTCACCAGGGCCGCAACGCCATTGGCCAATTGCAGGCCGGAAACCGCAATGCCGTGGCCGTAGGATACGGTCATGGACTGCACGCTACGCCAGTTTTCCGGCACAATCGGCGTGCCGGTTTCCAAGAGCTCAAAGTCAGGGCGATTCAGCAGGCCGAGACGTTGCATGAAGGCCTTCTGAATGCCGTCTCCTGCGGAAACCGCAATCCTGGCACTGCCGATATTGGACGAATACATGTAAATTTCTGGCAGATTAAGCCAGCGGGCCTTCGGATGGTCATCGCGAATGGTAAATCGTGCGATATGGATCGGCCTTGTGGCGTCGTAGGCATCTTCCATCGATGCAACGCCATGTTCCAGGGCCATTGCCATGGTAAAGGTTTTAAAGGTCGACCCCATTTCGTAAACACCCTGGGATGCCCGATTCATATATTTTGCGTCCGTCGACGCCTTGCCAGGGTGGTTGGGGTTGAAATCAGGCAGGCTGACCATGGCAACCACTTCACCATTGCGCACATCCATGACAATGCCCGCGCCGCCGTCGGCATTGAACTGGGTCATGGCGGCGCTGATTTCTTCATGCAATGCAAGTCGTTGAATGGCTTCCTAGC
>PVMS01070015.1_pt1 | contig 10230 bp, 9 predicted proteins | sample 1853461 | NCBI WGS metagenome assembly PVMS01 (sample SAMN08582032, study PRJNA380276) | Marine sediment metagenome, whole genome shotgun sequencing project. | isolation source: ocean sediment barecode stripped | collected 2017
AGATGACCGGAAAGGCAAAAAAACTCGGGGCTGATGGAGCACTCCTCGTGGTTCCATATTACAACAAGCCTACTCAGGAAGGACTTTACAGGCACTACAAAGCTATTGCAGAAGAGGTAGACATACCCATAGTGCTTTATAATGTCCCGGGCCGGACAGCATTGAACATGCTGCCTCAAACCGTTGCAAGACTTGCTGAAATCAAAAATATAGTAGCGATCAAGGAAGCAACCGGAGATATGGCTCAGGCAAGTGAAATATTACGCCTGTGCAGTAATAAACTTGCTGTGCTATCGGGTGACGATTTCACAACATTCTCTTTAATGGCTCTTGGTGGAAAGGGAACCATATCTGTTTCAGCAAATGTGGCACCAAAAGATGTATCGGAAATGTGCAGGGCATTGGAAGAGGGTAATTTTGATCAGGCAAGAAAACTGCACTTCAAACTTGAACCCCTAAACAAGGGCATGTTTATCGAAACAAATCCAATATCTGTCAAAACCGCATTGAGCTTGATGGGAAAAATACAGGAAGAGATCAGACTTCCAATGTGCCCAATGAGCAGTGATAATAAAGATAAACTTAAAAATATTATTAAAAATTACGGACTTATCTAAGAGTGTTTTTAAAAATAATTATTATTTACTTGATAAAATGACCGTTTTTCTGTTATAAATATAGAAAAAGGGAGTTTGCCTACCTTGTTAGTGATAGGAAATAAAACTTATTCCGACATTTTAAGTTTTGGGAGCCAGCGTAAAGCAAGTGTTGTGCGCCCTCACGGGATAAAGCCTGATCTTGTTTTCAAGGTGCCCACCTGTTTTTAGGGACTTAAGTTTGTTTCTTCACGGCAAGGTGGGTTAATTTATCTCGCAGTGCGGGATCAAAAATGGACCTTTGCTTTAACAGTTTAGATTTTATGGGTATGGATTATTTTAAATATAACGATCAAATCTCAGTTAACCGAAAAATTTTTAATATCCTTCGTTTCCGGAAGGTGTTAATATGAGATTAATCATATGGATTTAACTATATTTAAGACACTAATCCGTCCACCCTTATAAAATCTCCTCTGTCACAAGCCCATTCAAGATTACCTCTCTGCGTCTGAAAGGCCAGTGGGTTATCCCTCTGGATACAGAATGGAACTATTTAAATCAGACAGAAGGACACCGCTTGCATGGAGAATGCAGCCCCGAAATCTGGATGAATTAATCGGACAATCTCATATACTTGGACAGGGGAAGCCATTACGGGAAGCTATCGAAAAAGATTCTCTTGTATCCCTGATATTGTACGGTCCTCCAGGCACCGGAAAAACCGCGCTTGCACACATAATAGCAGGAAAGACAGATGCATTATTTATTTCATTAAATGCGGTTACTTCAGGAATAACTGATATCAAGCAGGCCCTCAAGGATGCCAGAAATGTAAGCCGGGCAATCCTATTCATAGATGAAATTCACAGATTCAATAAACTTCAGCAGGATGCATTACTGCCAGATGTTGAAAACGGCATTGTAACACTGATAGGAGCTTCTACTCAAAACCCTTTTTTTTCCATTATTCCAGCCCTTTCATCAAGATCAATGATCTTTCAGTTCTTTCCTCTGAGCGAGTCAGAGATCAAAATACTGATTAAACTGACGTTAAAAGATAAAGAAAGGGGCATCGGTGAGTTTGAAATAAATTTAGAGCCTGAGGCCCTGGACTTCATAGCAACCTCATCAGAAGGTGATGCAAGGAGGGCATTAAATACACTGGAGATGGGAGTTTTTATATTAAAGGACACTGAACGTTCTCTGTTTGATATAAAGCTGGCAAAAGATGTCCTACTGAAAAAAACGCTTTATTACAGCGAAGATGCTCACTACGATACGATATCCGCCTTTATTAAAAGCATGCGGGGTGGAGATCCGGATGCTGTCCTTTACTGGATGGCAAAGATGATCGAGGCAGGAGAAGATCCATTATTCATAGCACGGAGAATAATAATATGTGCTTCAGAAGATGTTGGAAATGCTGACCCGAGAGCGCTGCAAACAGCAGTTGCAGCACATCATGCAGTTGAATCAATAGGTATGCCGGAAGGACGTATACCGCTTGCGCAGGCAGCATTATATGTCACGATGGCGCCCAAAAGCAATGCATCATATATGGGAATAGAAAATGCTCTGTCAGATATCAGGGAAAACAGATTGTCCCCGGTTCCTGACCACTTAAAAAGCACTGGTTATAAAGGCGCGGCCAGGCTCGGTTCCGGTATCGGCTACAAATATCCCCATAGCTATAAAGAACATTATATAGACCAGCAATATTTATCAAATAACAGAAGTTTCTTTTTCCCTTCAGACCAGGGATATGAAAAAATTTACAGGAAACGGTTATCTAAAAGGAGGAGCAGACAATGATTAACACAGTGAATCTCTATGTTGTTCTGGCTGCATCACTCGTTGGCGGCTTCATTTTGTCAACTTTGTATTATAAAACCATTGCAAGTAAAAAAATCAAAGATGTTGAACGCGAAGCTCATACCCTGCTTAAGGACGCAAAAAAAGAGGTTGCCACAATAAGGAAAGAAGCGCAACTCGAGGCCAAAGATATTAGCCTGCGGTTAAAGTCCGAATCAGACAGGGAAATGAAAGAGCGCCGTTCAGAACTGAACAAACTTGACAAAAGACTGCGCAACAGAGAAGAGATGTTTGACAGAAAGCTGGATCAGATCGACAAGAAAGAAAACAACTTCAACCGTAGAGAAAAGGAGTTAAGCAGAAAGGAGACCTCCTTTCTGGAAAAAGAACAGGAATTTGAAGTGTTAATGAACAAACAGAAAGAGAAGCTCGAACAGATTTCAGATCTAAGTTCTGAAGAAGCCAAGAAAGAACTCTTTCAAAGAATTGAGGAAGAGTCAAAGTTTGAAGGAGCAAAACTTGCAAAACGTATCGAAGATGAGGCTATGGAGACAGCTGACCAAAAATCTAAAGGAATATTGGGCCTGGCTGTGCAGCGTTGTGCAAGTGAATTTGTAAGTGATTATACAGTTTCTACAGTGAGCCTGCCTAATGATGAAATGAAAGGCAGGATAATTGGCAGAGAAGGCCGAAATGTAAGGACACTGGAAGCAACTACCGGAGTCGAATATATTATCGATGATACCCCCGAAACAGTTTTATTGTCCTGTTTTGATCCTGTCAGAAGAGAGATCGGACGAATTTCACTGGAACGCCTTATCAGTGATGGAAGAATACATCCCACGCGGATTGAAGAAATTGTTGAAAAAGTTAAAAAGGAGATCGCCGCAACAATAAAAGAGGAGGGTGAAAAAGCGGTTTTTGATTTAGGAATTCATGGTATTCACCCCGAACTTATTAAACTTATAGGCAGACTGAAATACAGGACATCATATGGACAGAATGTTCTGCAACATTCGATAGAGGTCGCATACCTTGCGAGCATGATGGCCGGTGAGTTGAGAGTCGATTCAAAACTCGCGAAAAGGGCGGGTATTCTTCATGATATAGGTAAAGCTGTGGATCATGAATTTGAAGGATCACATCAGTCAATTGGTGGCAATTTAGCCAAAAAGCATGGAGAAAATGCCAAAATCGTAAACGCGATTCTGGTGCATCATGGTGAAGGAGACCCTTCAACCGTCGAAGCATCTCTTGTAGCCGCTGCTGATGCGCTTTCAGCTGCAAGACCGGGCGCCCGAAAGGAGACGCTTCAGGACTATGTGAAGCGTGTCGAAAAGCTCGAAGAATTAGCAACCTCGATAGAAGGCGTTAAAAAATCATACGCAATTCAGGCAGGCAGGGAAGTAAGGATCATGGTTAAACCAAAAGAAGTCGATGATGCGGTATGTGCGCAAATATCCAGAGATCTGGCTAGAAAAATAGAAAGCGAACTCTCATATCCGGGGCAGATAAAAGTTACTGTGATAAGAGAATCCAGATATGTGGAATACGCAAAGTAATAACATATCAAAATGAAAGTTTTATTCATCGGCGACATTGTCGGCAAGCCTGGTCGAAAAGCATTGAGAAAGGGACTCCCTGGTCTTGTCAATAAATTTAAAGTGGATTTCGTTATCGCTAACGTGGAAAATGCTGCAGGTGGCTTCGGAATAACAAAATCTGTTGGAGAAGAAATCCTTTCACTGGGTGTGCATGTAATGACATCCGGTAATCATATCTGGGACAAAAAAGAAGCTGTTTCATATATACCAAAAGAAAATCGCCTGTTAAGGCCTGCCAATTATCCGGACGGCGTTGTCGGATCCGGAAATATTGTATTAAACACATCCTCTAGAGAAAAAATCGCTGTTCTGAATCTTTCCGGCAGGGTATTTATGAATCCTCTTGATTGTCCTTTTAAGACTGCAGAAAGAGAACTGCCCGCTTTAAAGGAACAAACAAATGTGATAATTGTAGATTTTCATGCAGAAGCGACTTCCGAAAAATCTGCATTCGGCCTGTTCCTTGACGGGAAGGTAAGTGCTGTCATCGGCACCCATACACACGTGCAGACTGCTGACGAGAAAATCTTGCCCGGAGGCACAGCTTTTCTTACGGACGTAGGCATGACCGGACCTGCGAACTCTATTATTGGCGTAAAAAAAGAACAGATAATAGAAAAATTTCTGACTCAAGTGCCCAAACGATTTGAAATAGCTAAAGATGATCCTGTCCTTTCCTGTGTAGTGCTCGATATCAATTCCAAAACAGGAAAATCGACTTCAATAAAACGCTTGCAAATTTCTTACTGAAAGACGTTACTTTATAGCTTCTTTGAAGGTTTTACCGGCAGAAAATTTCGGACTTTTTGAGGCAGGTATATTAATAGATTCACCGGTTCTTGGGTTACGACCTATTCTTGCTTTTCTCTCTGAAACAGTAAACGTCCCAAATCCGGTAAGTGAAACTTTATCACCTTTTTTCAGTGTCTCTGAGATTGCTTCTGTAAAAGAATCGATAGCCTTTCCAGCTGTAGATTTTGATATCTCAGCTCCTGCTGCTACAACATCAATTAGGCCTGCTTTAGTCATTCAATTTCTCCTCCCTTTCTTGTGAATATATATTGGAATGTGCAAGAAACTTCAGACAAAACGTTACAGCAGCAAGAAAAGTTTGTCAACAGTTTCCATATAATTTATAAAATATTTCTTACCCAAAAGAAATAATGTTTTTACACATAAAGCCCCGGTGTTACATTTTAGAACCACTCAAAGGCAAAACAATATCTACAACTTTTCCGTGCGGCCCCAGTACTCCAAGGTCCTTACCATCAAGCACCATCCTGGTGCCGCCTGCATTGCCAACTTTAATAGCGAAACGACTAAGAGCTGATACAGTAGCAGTCTGTCCTGCCCGGAGCACTCTCTCTTCAGCTTTTCCTCCGTCAATACTTATTGATATCCATGTTAGTTCTACAGCATATATTTCAAGTGACATTCCATCTGTTTTTTTCTTTTCTTTTTTCTCTTTTTTATTATGTTCAATGACTTCGATTTCTTGAACTCCCTTTATTGTTTTGGGTTCAGGTATCTTTTCTTTGCCTCTTATGCCTAGTGATTCAGATGTTATATTTTTCTCTTCTTTATCCTCTGTGTTATTCTTTTCAACGACTCCGGTTTTTTGAATTTCATTTATTGTTTTTGTTTCGGATATCTTTTCTCTGTTTCCTATAATTAGTGCTACCGACAAAACAACTAATACAATCACAACAACAAGAAGCACCGGCTTAAAAGAGACTTTTGGTAAAATATAATTTTTCAGTTTCGTATAAAACTCTTGCCACTTCATATAAAACCCTTCCAATTTCAGATAGAACTTTTCTTTCGATCCAGATGGACTTTCCTGGATTTCTTCTGCTTTGTTTCGGGATTCATATAAGCTTAATATGTCATTACTATCAAGCCCTAGTATGTCCGCATACATGCGAAGATATGATTTTGTGAACAGTTCCGCAGGAAGGAGTGAATAATCGTCATCCTCGACCGCCGTTAAATATTGAATATTGATTTTGAGTTTTCTGGAGATTTCTTTGAGAGATTTTCCCTGTTTTTTTCTTTCTTCTCTTAAAACATGACCTGGCGTGTCTATGGGCAGTTGGGACATTTACTTGTAATTATATTTAAGGAGTTCTATCTGCCGGGATGCCTCTCTGATTTTCGCAGTATCTTCGCCTTTTTCCATGACCATCCCGAAATGTTTCAAGGCCTTGGCCCGCTCTCCTTCCCTGAAATAAGCATTGGCTATCTCCCAGTGAGCATCCACATAGTTAGGCATAATGCCAATCGCCCTTTTAAACTCCTTAATCGCCATATTATCATCATTGGTTTTTGTATAAACAAGACCTAGAACATACATTGAACTATACAATACTGGATTTCGTATAAGCGCTTCTTTCAGCGCCTCTTCTGCTTTCATGTAATCCTGCATCATGTAATATGCATAACCCAGGTTTGAATACGCCCTCTCGGGAGTAGCGTAAGTTGGATTGCTCAAAGCAGCGTTAAAATACTTAGCAGCTTCATTCCAGTTCTCAAGCTTTGCATACGTCACTCCAAGATTATTCTGTGCAACTGAATATTCAGGATCTACTGATATAGCTCGATTGTAATAAGAGATCGCTTCGTCATGTTTATTAAATTCAGAGCTTAGATAACCAAGATAATTCAAAGCTTCTTTGTTTTTAGGATTAACCCTGATTGCTTTCTGAAATTCAACAAACGCCTCATTAAGCTGTCCATTTCTCAGATATCCAAATCCCAGCTTATTATGGGCTTCAGACTGATTAAGATCTTCACGACTGGGAGTAGTCGCACATGCAGAAAAAATCAGAACAAATAACAGACAGAACAACATACAAATCAGTTGCGACCTAAATGCATTTTGTGATTTTGATAATTTCAATCGATTGTCAGTCAACTATTATCTCCTTACAGGCTAAATTTAACAAATAACCTTGAAGAATTCAAGGGCAGTTATTTTATTATCTGAACTTTTCAACACCGATTTTATTACAGAATTTATTAATGTTACATTTGCTGCATAGCGGAGAAACAGGCCTGCATATTCCCTGACCAAATGCCACAAGGAGGCCATTTATCGCGATCCAGTACTTTGCAGGCAACTTCCCTCTAAGTTTAAACTCTGTCTGCTCCGGTGTTTTCGTATCAACATAACCCCAGCGGTTGGTAATCCTGTGGACATGAGTGTCAACACAAATTCCAGGCTTTTTGTATCCAAGTGTAATAACTAGATTTGCGGTTTTCCTCCCAACACCCTTAAGTGTTAGAAGCTCATTCAGATCGTCGGGAACTTTTGAATCATACTGTCTGATGAGCACACGGCACAACTCTTTAATCCTCACCGCCTTTACCCTGTAAAAACCAACCGGATATATAGCTTTTTCGATTTTCCTGACAGGAAGTCCAGACATTGCCTTTAGATCCGGGGCTAATGCAAAAAGTCTTTCAGAGGCGACTCCTGTAGTCCTGTCCTGAGTTCGCAGACTCAGTATGCATGAGATCAGCACCCTGAAAGGCTCCCTCTTCTTCGGGGACTTATTCACCATATTTTCGAGCCATGGCAGATCAAGCCCATTAACCTGCCTCTTCAGAATCGGCCATGCTTTATGTAAGCTTCTATTATCCATTATTCAGCAACAATGATTCTGTTACAAGGCGAAGATCATCGCATATAAATAAGTTTTTTTAGTTATGTCTGTGATGATATATGATTGTTTGAATTAAAAAGATCAACAGATCAGAGACAGGTGAAATTTATCTTTTTTTCCTGGAGGTTTTCACAGCCTTCTTCTTCACAGCCTTCTTCTTCACAGCCTTCTTCTTCACAGCCTTCTTCTTCACAACCTTCTTCTTCACAACCTTCTTCTTCACAACCTTCTTCTTCACAGCCTTCTTCTTCACAACCTTCTTCTTCGCAATCTTTGCTTTTTTAGGTTTTTTAATTTTTGATTCCAATTTCTCTTTCAAGGATTTGGGGATAATACGTTTCAGTATCTCATTTAGTTCAATCGCATTTTTCGGGGCAAATGCGAATGCATCATTATTGAAATAGTAATATACGTCCTTTCCCAGCTTCAGGTATTCCTTTATTCTTTTAGCATCATGCTTCAGCATTTCGGTGGAATAGTTTGTAGAATAATTGCCGCCTTCACCATGCCTGCGAATATAAACAAAATTAGCTGTTACCGGCAGATCATTTATAAAAGCTGGCCAGTCAGACATGCAAAATGCAATATTCGCCGAAGAAAACAGTTTAATCACCTTCTTCGAAAACCAGCTCTTATGTCTGAATTCAAATACGTGACGAACATTATATTTCTTCAGATTTGCCACAAAATCCTCAAGGTTCTTTATATTAAGTTTCAGATTGGGCGGCAGCTGCCAGAGGATTACATCAAGTTTTTCAAGGAGAGGTGCTGTGGCATTAAAGAAAGTCGCCAAGGGCAGTTCAACATCTTTCAACTTTTTTACATGGGAAATAAAACGACTGCCTTTAAGGCAGAACGTAAAATCCGGGGGTGTCTCTTTATACCACCGTTCGAATGCCTCTTTTTTCAGCAGCCTGTAAAAAGTGACATTAAGTTCAACACTGTTGAACTTTCGCATATAAAAAGACAACCATTTTTTATGTGGAAGATCCTCAGGATAAAAGGCACCCTTCCATGATTCATATAAGAATCCGCTACATCCTATTCTGTACTTAGGCATGGCAACATACAGTATACACGGAAACGTCAAAAATATAAATATAAAATTATTCTATGATTCCGCCGCCTAAGACAATATCACCATCATAAAAAACCGCGCTCTGACCTGGAGCTGGCGCCCACAGGGGAACATCAAACTCAACAGCGATATCTTCACCATTGTCAGGGCTGATAGTTGAAGGCATTGGGTCCATCATGGATCGTATCCTGACATCCGCTCTCATAGGCCCGGCAAGACCTTCCTGTGATATCCAGTTTAATTCTCTGACTTTAAAGTTTTTTCTCATCGCATCTTCCTGTGTGCCGGCAACAACAGTATTATTATGAAGATCTATACTTACAACGTAATGCGGCTTCAGTGAAGCTATGCCAAGCCCTCTTCTCTGTCCGATTGTATAAAATGCTATTCCCCTGTGTTCCCCGATATTATTACCTTCGGTGTCAACAATAAGACCGGGCTTTAATGCCTCCGGAGAAAAACCCTTTACAAAATCTGCGTATTTATCATTGCCAACAAAACATATTTCCTGACTTTCCGGTCTTAAGGCATTTGCAAGCCCCAGCTCTACAGCGATCTTGCGGGTCTCTTTTTTATTCATGCCGCCAAGAGGGAATAGGGTCTTGGCGAGTTCCTCCTGTTTTATGACATAGAGCGCGTATGACTGATCTTTCCTGCTATCAACCCCTTTTAGTAAAAGATTGCGGTCCGGGTAAGAGTTAGGTGTATCACGATATGGCTCTATAGATTCGAAACTGTGTATTACCCTTGCATAATGTCCGGTTGCGACAAAATCAGCGTCAAGTTCCCTTGCCTTTTGAAGCAGAAAATTAAATTTGATATATTTGTTGCATAAAATGCATGGATTAGGCGTAGTACCCAGCAGATATGATGCGCAGAAGTTTTCGATGACGTTACTGTAAAAAGCATCTCTTACATCAACTGTGTAATGTTCGATGCCTAATTTACCAGCTGCTGCTTTTGCGATTTCTATGGTTTCGACTGAGCAGCATACATCCGATCTTTCCAGGTCCCTGCCGTCCCACAGTTCAAAACTGAGCCCAATGACTTCAACCCCCTGTTTTTTAAGCAAGTAAGCAGCAACAGAAGAGTCCACACCACCGCTCATAGCAACGATCACTTTCATAGCAGATTTATTGTATCACAGAAACTCTTACGGAGTGCCTGCCTCATCAATACTGAAACTGTGAGTTACAAGTTTCTCTTCTGAAAGTTAAACTATAAGGTATGATTTGGTCTGTGCATTAACCTATTCAGCAAAATCATCAAACTGCAAATATATGTCAAAGAAAAAGCGAAATAAATCCGGACCTGGAAAAATCAGAAGGCTTCATTTTCCGAATGATGAAAAGGATTATCCCTGGCTTAAATTATTGATTGATTCATATTATGTAGTTGATAAAGGAGTTGCGGGTGCAATCGCAATAAAAGAAAAAAATGGCATAAATCTCGCATGCAGAGAGGGCTGTTCA